>FLOH01000070.1_pt1 | contig 306700 bp, 247 predicted proteins | sample 756751 | NCBI WGS metagenome assembly FLOH01 (sample SAMEA4026879, study PRJEB14308) | marine metagenome | biome: coastal water; material: water | depth 74 m | reverse complement strand
GCTTTTACTCGTCTCTCTACTTCTGACTTTGGGCTCATTATTGGCTCCTTTTACGGTTTGTTAGCCGCCCAAAGTATCTCTTATTTATTTAGATCAAATGAACCGAATTGGTCTGACGCCGCACATATGTAATGACCAGACTGAGGAGTAATTGGGTTTATTTTTTCGATAAGACACACTAAATGAGACCACCGGAACATCTTTATATCTATCTGAAAATGCGATAGACCCATTAGTCTCTCCATATACCACATCCTTATCAATTGCAGAAGACTGCATGTCGATAGACTCTCTGCGATTCCCGCCTACATAATTAATGCGCATGTTGGTGCTAAGAATATTGTTTTTATCTCTTCCTAGCATCCATTCATTGCCTACCAAGACATTAAACACAAAGTTTTTATTAAATCTTGTGTTTCGCTCAACGTCATCTGCAGCTGTGTATTTTGAATCAAAGATTGACGCTGTGGCGAGATAGTAGAATCCATTATGAAGGAATTGTTCAAAGGTCAAGTCCACGCCAACATTTCTGCCTGTACCATCATTGATAAGTTCCTGATTGAGGAACACATCGTTTTTCATATTGATGGTCGACATATAGCTGTCAGGAGCAACCGGTATATTCGTCAGGCTCTGATAGTAAGGTTCAATCGAGAGTCGCATGTAAGGGTTAAGCTTCATATTATAAGAAAGCACATAGTGACGCGATTTAATGAGATCAAGTTGCTTGTTCGGTGTCGTGCCATTGATCTTGACCAGATATACCGGAAGTCTCTCAATCCGACTGTGTGACCCATATGCAACTGCCAAACTTTGTTTGTCATTCAGCTCGTACTTCAGACCAGCCCTTGGCTCAATCGAGGATTTGTCATTCAATAAGAAGTACTGTGAGTGCACACCAACATTCAAGGACAGTCCCTTCATTGGTGTAAGCTTAGATTGTGAATAGAACTGTAGCAAACCGGAGGTCCCTTTATCTTCGGCGAGAGTAAGTGGTGCTGCCCCTTCAGCCTGGGATTGCTCAATCAACACATCGTAACCAATTCTGCTGTATTTTATCCCTGTCTTGTTGCTGTGCTTGGTGGAAAAACGTTTACTGATACTTGATTCAATTGCATAGCGCCAAGAGTCATCCTGAATACTTGCCTGGGGATGTGGTACCAATGAGTAATCCAGACGCTGTTCACTATGGGATAGCCCGTTACCAGTTGCAGATAAAATTGTATTCAGAAAAGTGCTTGAGTTGAGAATCATTTTATGTGACAGTCCACCTGCGAACATGTAAAGATCGGTCTGTGAATTATCCCGATCAAAGTTGCTCTGCCAATCAGCACTATCAGCAGCAACCATCTCTTGGCCATCTAATGCAGAGATGCTCCAGAGGGAAAAAGTACCAGATTTTTTGGTAGGTACATTCACCTTGAAGGCCAGATCCTGATACTTTAATATGCCTGCATCGTCAGGCAGTATGGGTGCGACCAATGCCATGGTTGAATAACGGTAATTCATGATATAGGATGCATCACTGCCTTGGATGAAAGGACCCTGGGTTGCAAAATCAATACCTAAAAGACCTGCCTGGAAGGTGTGTTCACGACGTTCCGAGTTACCCGCTTTCATTTTGATATCAAATACGCCTGAAGTGGCATTTCCATACTCAGCAGGAAAAGCTCCCGTATAGAAATCACTGTTGCCCATCATCTGGTTGCTTAAGGCAGTCAGAAAACCACCACCAACTACAGTTAAATCTGCAAAGTGGCTGGGGTTTGGCGCTTCCACACCCTCAATCCGCCACAACAGACCTGAAGGATTATTTCCCCGAACAGAGATACCATTACTTACAACGGAGGGATTGGCAACACCAGCGAAAGATGAGGCTAAACGGGCTGGGTCATCAACACCACCTGCATAACGTTGTGTTTCTTCTACCGTAAATTGACGGCTGCTGACAGTCGTCATAGTGTTCAGGGGTACATCCTTGCTGATCCTGACAACCACTTCCTCCAAATCATAGGAGGTTTGCTCTAAGCCAATACTCAGAACAGGTTCCTGCCCTGTTGTAATCAGCAACTCATCGACAATATAGCTTTCGTAGCCCATCATCCTGATCAGTATATTCTGACGACCCACGGGTACCCGATCGAGTTCAAAATATCCGTCTAGATCAGATGCCGCACCAATGAGAGGGTCGGTATTCATAACAAAGATATTTACTCCTGGTAGGGCTTCATTGGTCAAATTGTCATATACTTTTCCACGGACAGATTGAGTCAGTGATTGAGAAAATGACAAGCTAGTGAAGAGGATTGTAAGCAGTGTAATTGTTAGTGTTTTCATGATTCTATTCCTTCTATTGAGTTTCGATGTTAGTTTTTCCCAGAATTACTGAGGTGGTGCTTTGCTCATTCACAAGGCTAGGTGAGATAACTTCTCTACTTAGAAAGAAGTCCTTATCCCTGAGAACCAGATAAATTGATAGAATGATCAGAACGCCAGTCTGAATGACCTTGCTCATGGGGTCTGTCTGAAATATTTCATTGAAATATCCAGCAGAAATGTGAAAAATAATCGCCACTGTAATATTCCGGCCTGTTTTGTAATAGAGCCAGTTCATAATCAGAACAAAGGGTATCATACTAATGGCAAAATTCAGCGTGTAGATCAGATCACCCTCAACAAGATTGCTGTGGTAGTAGTCCTTGATGGAGGATAGTGGGAAATGCCAGATAGCCCAATAGATTGCAAATATTATGGATGTGGTCATCAAGCTGAATCGGGCACGTAAACTATCTGTCCCATATGAGTGCCAGGCCAACTCTTCAAAAAATGGTGCTGCAATAAGCAGGAACCATACTGGCCAAACACCAGAAGTAAATGAGAATGATTCCGCCAGCTTGAACTGGGTGATGGGGTAACCGAAGGCCAGAGATATCGCTTGTGCCAGTAGAATGCTGCAAAGCATAAGACCTACAGATGCAATCCAGTACTTGAGCTTGACAGAACGAACATTAAACAGTCTACCGCGAATGTCTGAACGCAGCTCCCTATCTTGCCAGATGAGGGCCAGGACAACAAGATTGGGTGCGATGAGTCCCAAAAATGCAAATGCACTGGTGGCATAAGTTAGCGCTCCACTTTCTGGAGAGAGATGGCTGAGATAGCCTGCGATCCACCAGCATGTCCAGGGTAGAATTGTGGAAAGCAGATAAAATGGAACGGGATGTTTGTACTTATTTAGGTTCATTGTGATTCTCCTTTCTTTTTGATCACGGCGTAAACTAGAGAATCACCAGGCGCATTTCGCCCGAGCGTGAGGGATGGGACTTTTTACAGGTCCAGACCTATAGGAATAAACACCTATAGACAATATTTACAGGGGTTTAACTATAATTAAGGGAAATAATATTTATTTGGTATTATTGAGCAGATCGGACATAAATCGAGAGGGCGTGACGCCTTTTAGCTTTTTGAACACATTATTGAAAGTGGATTTTGAGTTGAATCCAGCATCATAGGCGTGGGCGAGAATGCTATAGACCTGATTGGTAGATGCTCTCTCAATGAATTCTTCCACCCTGTAGCCATTGATGAAATCATGAAAGTTCACATTCTCATACTGGTTGATGATCTGGGAGAGATGATTGGCTGACACACCGATTCGGCTGGCCAGATCGTTCAGGGTCAACTTTGGATCGAGATGTGGCTTCTTAGTGAGCATCAAATCCTGGAGTTTTGTGCGAATGGTTTCCGCAAGTTCAGTCTTGAGCCCTGATTTCTGATATTCACCCTGAGATTTGGATCGAATCATTAGTTCAGGTTGGTCGGACGCGCCCGTTCCAAAAATATTCTGATGCCGAATTCCAAAAAAGCCAATACAGATCACATAGAATACCATAATGCTGTAAAAAATAAAATCGGTGTTGAAAGGGAACGCTATTCCAAGTCCATCGCGCATCATTAAGACTGCAGCCACAGTAAGATAGAGCAAGGCAACAGCGTATATCCAATATTTCAGCCACTCAAGACTGATCCTGTTATCATTGGAGAAATTATCCTCAACAAGCTGTCTATGTTCACCCAAGCGCTTGAAAGCGAGAATGGGGTATGTCAGACCTGAGACGATAAATGCGATGATGATGATGATGCTGAAGACTGCAGAATCATCAACCTGCCCCGTATCTACAAGAACCTTCTCCTCGACACTGTAGAAAAAATAGAAAGGGATCATGTAAACCCATGTAGCTATTGCTGGCAGAAAATGCAGATAGTCATTCCTGCTCAGACTCCTCTCCTGCCTCAGGGAATGTTGCGTGTAAAGATACAGCATGGGTCCGTGGAGTAGCGGTACAGGCAAATGGACACCGATGAGATGAGGGTAGCGGGTCCAATAATCCAGTGAGTAGAGAAAGTAGCTTGCCAGGTGAATGCCAATAATTGCCAGCCAGACAGCGAGAATCATGTCCGGAAGACTCTTTGGTTTTTTCCCCAACATCAAGATTGAGAGGAAAAAAGATAGAAAAATACCGATGATAAAGACTGCGTTCATTAGCTATGGTCTTTTTTGGGGGGAGGCTATCCCCCACTGCTTCAATTCATCCAGTTGATGATTTTCTACCCTAGAGGGTGCTGTTTTTTCTTTATGCTCTGGCATAGATATAGCTACAATCTAAGAGATGCTTGCCTGGCATCCAAATCTTGTTACCCAGGGGTGGACTGGGAAGTGTGACTACCCCAAAAATTCTAATGTTATTTCTCAGATGGATCAATCAGGAGTGATTACTAAATTTCTGAAATGTGCAATGGTGGAACTATGTAGCCAAAGGGCAATTCCACCCTCAGATTCACCCCGCTTTAGATCATTGACGATCAAGGTCGGTTGCTTAGCCCCATTGACATAGAGTTTGGCGCTGATACCTTGTACTTCGATCCTGACTTTTGTCCATTCTCCGGGTAGCAGGTCTACATATGATTCATAAACTCCCGGAGTTTCATTCCGCAATTTGTACCATGTGTATTCTGGATGAGATATGTATTGAACTGAGTGATTCCGTTGTAATTGATTTTGGGCTCGACCATTCTTTGGGCGCAAATAAAAACACTCATATTGGTGATGATTTTCAGGATTGACTCTAAATGCGACTCCCACAAAACCCCTGGCTCCCGCTCCAGTGCCTGGAACCGGCTCACCTGCAATCTCTAACTCAATAGTCCCATCACTAAAGTCAATATCTTCCAACACTACCAGTGTTTCATCATTATCCTGAAGTGAAACTCGGCCAGGCTTGAAGACCTTTAAACCTGTTTTTTCACGATGTTCTTCAATTTCCCCACGGACATTAATAAATTCCAGTTTATCAGTCGAATCTAGGGAGTAAGTGATTGCTTTACTCTTGGAATTCTGATATCCCAAGGATGATACTACCCCGAAGAAAAGCACCAGTATTCCTGCAATATAACTCTTCATCTTATTTCTTGCTGGAATCATATTAATCACCTTTCCTTTTCCTTAAACCCCTTGAGAGCATCGCAGGGCTCTCAAATAAAGGGTCAATCAATGATGGATGCATTAATAGCCTCAATAAAAGATTGCCCAGGATTCCCACCATAAATACTCTGGGTCAGGATGACACCGACTAGCTCCCTTTTGGGGTCAATGTACATGAAGGTCCCGAATATACCAGCATGTGAAAACACCCCTTCATCGGAAACCACAAATCCATACCCTCTAAATTTATCAATCCCTAAATCCCTGGTGTCTCGATATTCGTACCATTCTGAATCATATCCCATTTCTTTTTCGATCTCCGGTGAGAGGTAGGCCTCAGGAACTTCAATAAGGGCAGAAGTTGCTTTTTTCACAGTCGATGATTTCAGAATCCTGTGATCTCCATATGTTCCATTATTGAGTAACATTTGACCAAATCTAACGAAATCACCAGCATTGGAAACAATACCTGCGCTGCCTCTGGGGAATTCCACTTCCCAAACATCCAATTTTTCCCACGCCCCATTTGCAAACCAGTATTGTTTTGCTACACGGGAAGCATCACCGCCCCATATCTTGTATGAGGTTTGAGTCATACCCAGAGGTGCAAATAGTTTTTCCTCCATGAACGCAGGTAAGCGCTTCCCGCTAACCTTTTCGATAAGTGCTGCAAGAATATTGTAACCTTGATTATTATATCTGAACATGGAGCCCGGCTCGACTTCAGGACCTTCTTTCCCAATTTTGTAGCCCTCATGCTCAAGTGTAGGGGAATTATCAGGGGACTCAGGGTCTGGTGTTAACTCACCGACAAAGGGGGCAAAATTGGTATATCCAGATTGATGCAGCAGGAGTTGTTCAATAGTGATTTTATTGGCAGGATCAGCTTCAAAGCCATCAAGATATTTTACGATTGGGTCTTGCAGGGAAACCAAGTCCTGATCTACAAGGTTAAGCACACCCACTGCTGTTATGGATTTGGTATTGGATGCCATTCGCAGGAGTGTGTTGCGCTCCATGGGCAGTTTATTTTCGAGATCACGGTAGCCACCAGCAACATCAAGAACAATTCTCCCTTTCCGGGCTATGACAAGTTGGTAACCCAGTACTTTTTTTTCATCAACTGCATGAATAAATAGATTTTCAGCTTGATTGATCAATTCTGCTGACATTCCAACTTCTGCTGGGTTGACATGCTCCAGTAATATTTTTTTTATGCCTGTATCCACCGGTTTCTCTCCTTCACGATCAGCACACATGCATAAACTCATAATTAGTCCAATCAATATGGTCGCTTCAATCTTTATTCGGATCATTCTAAATGACTCCTTGCCGGGCAATCTCTTTCACCCGGATATCAAACTACAATAATCACCTGATCTTTTACTAATTTATCGATGAAAGAACCTATCCCACGATAATGGGTATTTTAGCGCTACGGAAAGACTAATTGGGATATTCTATCCGGGCATGGTCAAGGGGCTTACCTCATTGACACCCTCAGGGTGAAAATCTGGGCTCCTCTTTGAATAGAGAACACTGAACCAGCCTTCACTTCACCCGCCGTCGTTGGCCACTGCATTTTGCGGGGTGCCGGGGCTTAGCTTCGGCCTGGCAGGCAAGGAATTCAGACCCGCAGTAGGCGGGTCGATATTCTGAAATAACCCACCGATGGCGGGGTCTGTGGGCCCACTCTCCTACGTCCTCCGGACTACGGCGGAGCAGGCAGGGAGTTGATGTTTATCCCGACAAAAAATGTCGGGATTCCATCTCCCCTACGATTCTGCTGCTAGCAGAATCTCCGTGGTGAACCCCTGTCTACTGTTTCAAGCCAACTGTCCACAAACAAAAAGAGACCAGCAGAAGCTGATCTCTTTTTATTGTGGGCCCACAGGGACTTGAACCCCGAACCGACGGATTATGAGTCCGGCGCTCTAACCAATTGAGCTATGGGCCCTTTTATAATTATGAATTAAAAATTATGAATGATAAATTTTTAATCCTATGTCAAATTTGCTATCTAGACCCAGACTACTTGCCCATCAAAGCCAGGGGCATAGCTGGGTGACCCAATTATTATCGGGAAATGTCTCATCATCACTGATGATCTTCCCAAAAAGCTCGATAAAATAGTCGGGGGGTTCACCAGTTGCAAAGATATTGTAATTAGTGAATTCACACAAACCCCCAAAATACAAAGAGTCCCTTGTTCTGTCGAATAAGGGACTCCTCGCTGTCATTTTTCCGATGGTATTTTAGGCTAAAATTGAAAGCGTGTCAAGCTTGAGCTGGAAATATTTTCATCTTTATTATGGGAGCTATCGAGTTGAATATATTAATGTTAAGCACATATGGGAATATTAATCCGACAAGTCCAAACCAAGCATTTTTCCGCTTCCCCCCATTTGATCTGCAGGGGCGTGGACAAAATCATATAAATAGAGTAACCGAATGAAAAATGAGGCTGGAGTGCCCTGTTTAAAGCGACTACATCGATGTGGGATTGGGTTTGATATCTCTTTGCTCCAATTGGAGCTCAACTTTTCTGCGGAAATACTCCTGAGAATCTTCACCCCTGGCTTCTGCATCACGCATGAGCTGTTTCAACTCATCCATTTCCCGCTGAATGGCCCACCAGCGCACCGTTTTGATACACTGATGCGCATGACTGATACTCTCGAGATCTGGACGCGCCTCATTGATCAAACGAGCAATAAACCGCCGGATCTCGGCAGACTCAATTTCATCCAGCAACCGGCTGTGGTTAATGGGTAACTCTTTGCGCAACCGACCATGGAGCATCTGGAAGACCTCCACATAATGGTAAGCTTTGATATCTTCGTCACCAATGGTGGACGTCAACCAGTTCAGCAGACTTTCATCCTGGCTCAGATGCAAACGCAACAACTCAAATTCTGCTTTCTCAGCACCTGATTCCGGACGACGTAACATATTTGACTCGGCTTTTTGTGGAGCTGCAGGTGTATCAGGTGTATAATCGGACCGACGAACCCGCTTTGATTGCCGTTTGAGTAAGCCCATGACGGCATCTTCCGGGACATGCATCTCATCTGCCAGCTGACCTGCCAACATACCTCTGAGAATTTCATTCTGCATAAGGGCCAGTTCGGATACCATGGCTTCCAGAAAGGCTGTACGCTTCACTGGTGAGTCCATCTGATCTTGATTGTTTCTAAGGACAAAAGTCATGAAATCCAGTGCTGAGCCGATGAGCTTTTGAAATGCTTTGGCATCCTTCTCATCAAAAAAGCTATCGGGGTCTTCCCCATTGGGAATCTGGATGATGCGAACATCGAGTCCTTTATCCAGGAGTGTGAGTCCGGCTTTTTGGGCTGCCTTCTGACCTGCTCCATCCCCATCATAGCAGACCAATACCTTATCGGCAAATCGCTTTATGAGTCCAGCCTGCTCTGGGGTAAAAGCAGTACCTGTTCCAGCCACCACATTTTGGAAACCTTCTTGATACAGACGAATGAGATCCATATAGCCTTCAACCAGAATGGCCGTGCGGGAGCTTCTTATTTCATCGCGACATTGATTTAATCCAAAGAGTGTTCGACCTTTATGATAAATCGGGGTCTCAGGACTGTTCATATATTTGGCACCATCAGCCTCGCCAAATATTCGTCCACCAAAGGCCTGGACCTTGCCATTGATATCCATAATGGGAAACATGATTCGGTTGCGGAAGCGATCGTAATAGCCCCCGCCGTTTTTGACCATAAGCAGACCACTGTGGGTGAGGACATCCTGGGACAATCCCAGTTTCATGACTTCCAGGGTCACTGTATCCCAATTGTCTGGTGCAAAACCAACTCGGAAAGTTTTCAGCGTTTCTTCTGAAAGACCTCGATTGAGGAGATAGTCTTTGGCTGGTTTTGCGCTGGTATCATTTAGCTGTCGCTCAAAAACCCTGCAGGCAATTTCGTGCATGTTATAAATAGAAGCGCGGTCATCCTTTTTGCGCGGTTCACCTGGATCCGTTTCAATGTGAATATTGACGCGATCAGCCAGCAATTTTACCGATGATATAAAGTCGAGACGTTCATGCTCCATGATGAAGTTGATGACATTTCCACCGGCTCCACATCCAAAACAATGATAGATCTGCTTATCAGGACTGACACTGAAGGAGGGAGTCTTCTCGTTGTGGAAGGGACAGCGACCAAAAAAGTTGCGACCTGAGCGCTTGAGCTGAACGTAATCGGAGACCACATCCACTACATCGTTGGCTTCCCGGACTTGTTCAATGATATGTTCTGCAATGAGTGCCATGATTTATGGGGTGAAGATAAGACGACGATAAATGAATGCTAACTGAAGTTGGCCCCTCTCTGTCAGGACTGCGTCCTGACCTCTCCCCCCAGGGGGAGAGAAAAAGCATTTTCAGGTATTGTTTTCGTTCAGGGCTTGTAGAATGGTTGAGAGAACTTTTTCCTCGTTTTGAAAGACCTCGGCATTTTTGAATCTCAGGATTCGGTACCCGTTTGCCACTAGTAGCGCCTCTCGACGCTGATCATATTCCCTGGCCCTTTGCATGTTGTGAATAGGACCATCCAACTCAACAATCAATTTTTCAGAGAAACAAAAAAAATCAACGATATAGTTAATGATAACATGCTGTCGCCGAAACTTGTACCCCCCCAGTTTCTTTCCCCGCAAAAGAGACCACAGACGATATTCAGCCGCAGTTTGCCTCCTACGCAAAGCTCTACTCCGTTTAAGCATGTGATCTGGAATTTTCATAAGTTATTTTTCCCTCCTTCAGGAGGGTCAGTTCGCAGAACTGGGGAGGAGAGGGAGAGCTTTAACCTTAATCAGTGGCATCCGGTTTCAACTCAATAAAGGTAATACCCGCCCCTTTTGCAGAATCAGGTTAACGCCATTTATGGGCAAGGATTTACTTAAAAAAGGATGCTCTCCTTTTTACAACGAAACAGACGAAAGGAACTAACAATTTTACTTTTATTCTACTTCGTAAAATTCGTGAGGTTCGTTGTAAAATATAAACTACTTCAACTCAACAAAAGTAATGCCCGCCCCACCTTCATCAAGACCACCGAGACGTTTTTCCTTCACTGCGGGATGCTTATCAAGCACCTCGTGAACGACTTGTTTGATCACTCCTGTCCCCTTGCCGTGGATGATTTGCATGATGGACAGATTGCTGAGTACAGCCTGGTCAATAAATCGGCTTAATTCTTCAATGGCCGCCTCTGCGCGAAATCCCCGCAGATCCAGAGAATAGGTGCTCCCCTGTCGATCTGAGACATTCACTACTGTGGTGGACTGCAGCTCCGCTTCTTTTTTCCGGGGTGCCTTACCCAGCCATTCTACGGGTACCCGCAGGCGTTTGCCATCAACCTCTACCATGGTTTTACCCTTGACAGGTGCTTCCAGAACCACTCCGATCTGATCGAGACTGAATACGGTAACTTCCAATCCTTTGGTGATATCCTCACTGCTCAATTTTTCAAGGTTGAGAGGCTCTTCGGTTTCCTCAATGACCTTTTCCAGCTCCGCTTCAATCTGATCCAGGGTTCCTCGAACTTCTTTGATATTCTCTTTACCTGCCTGGGATTCCTTGATCTGCTTGATGACCTGCTCAACTGTCTGTCGGGCATCCGTAATGATCTGACCGGCTTTTTTAGCAGCTTCCCGGTCTGCTTTGCGCTCAGCTTTCTGGACAGATTCCAGGGCAGTATCCATGCGTTTCTGCTTCATTTTGAGATCGCGTTGGAGATCCGTGTTATCAGACTTTAACCCTGACAGGGTGGCTCGCTCAGCTTCCAGAGATCTCAGCAATTTTTCCATGCTGTCCCGGGCCCATCCGATGTACCCACGAGCGGCTTTCAGGATGTCCTCCGAGAGACCGAGACGTTTGGATATTTCAAAGCCATAACTGCTGCCAGGAACGCCTGCTAAAAATTTATAGGTGGGTTTGAGCCCTTTTTGATCGAATTCCATGGCGCCATTCATAACATTCTCAGCCTCGTGGGCGAAAACCTTGAGATCACCGAGATGTGTGGTGGCCACTGTTTTCACACCAGCTTTTCCCAGAGATTCTAGAATTGACCGGGCAAGGGCGGCTCCCTCGGCAGGGTCTGTTCCGGTGCCCAATTCATCCAGAAGCACAAGACTTTGAGATGTGGTCTGATCCAGAATGCGGATGATGGTGCTGAGGTGGGCAGAAAAAGTTGACAGATCATCCACCAGGGATTGTTGATCACCAATATCGGTGAATATTTTGTCCACGAAGGGGATGACACTGCCCTCTGCTGCCGGCACCGGGACACCAGCATTGGCCATAAGGGCCAGGAGACCGATGGTTTTGAGTGCCACCGTCTTACCGCCTGCATTGGGTCCAGTGATAATCAGGGTATTGGTCTGACTATCCATGGCGAGATCTAAAGGGACTACTTTTCTCTGAAGAGCCAACCTTGGGTTCCGGGCGGTTTTTAGCAAAAAGGTGCCATCTTCAGACAGGGTGGGGATGCTGCAGGCGAAGGTTTTTCCAAATTTGACCAGAGCCGTATGATAATCCAGAAGTTCCAGCATCTTATAATTCAGCTGGATGGTGTGATGGTGGATATGCAGTCGGCCGGTGAGCTCTCTCAGGATGCGTTGTACTTCCTGTTGCTCTTCTATTTCAATGGTTTTAATCTGATTGTTTAATTCAATAATCTCGAAAGGCTCAATAAAGGTGGTCGTCCCTGTATTAGACATATCCTGAATAACCCCCTGAACCTTATGTTTATAAGAACTGATCACGGGGAGAACCAATCGTCCCGCCTTGATACCAGCCTGCGATTCATTCAAGAAGCCAGAATCACCATATTTTTTTACCAGGTCAGCCATGCGAGTGCGGACAGCACCACCAGATTTTCTGAGCTTGCGCCGCAGGGAGGATAAGGTGGATGAGGCTTTGTCCAGCACCTCACCATCTGGTCCAACAATTCTGAGGATGTCTTTTTCAATATCCAGAAGGGGTGTAATTTTTTCAAAATCCTCATCCCAGATAGCTGCTTCATCAGATGGATAATTCTGGAAAATGTTTTTCAGGACTCGAGATTGCTCCAGGACGGAGTGAACCACCTTTAAATCCTCAGGATAGAGGGTACTGCCTTCCAGGGCCAGGAGTCTGAGAATCTCATGAAGATCATTGTATTGTCGGATATAGAAACTGCTATTATGATCCATGAGGGTTTCAAGGCCGGCAACACGGTCATACTGATTTCGAATTTCTGTTAGATTTTTTTGGGGATGAAGTTGTTGAAACTGATGCGTGACACTTGCGCCAGCGGCTTCATCAGCCAACCATCGACGTACATCATCAAAACCGAGGTGTAAATAACTGGAAATGGTTGAGCCAGAGGAATCCATGGCTCTACTCCTCGCTACCCTCCGCCTGTGCTTCTGTCTCTTCGCTACCCTCCGCCTCTGCTTCAATCTCTTTGCGACCCTGCGCCTCTGCTTCTATCTCTTCGAGTATTCTATCCATCTCTGCTTGCCTATTGGTACCAGCGTGCTTGACTTTTTCCACCTCTTCCATGATATCCAGGTTTTCTATATCATCCACCCCTGCGGACTTCAACACCTGCTCCATGATTCCTTTTTGAGGTCCACCCATGGACTCCATGGCCTTTTTAATGGCTTCACTCTTTGAAGCATCATCGCCAAGCAGACCCTGCAAACCACCTGCGTCACTACCCAGAGCGGCCTGAAGGAGTGCAGCCTTGTTAGCTTCAGGATCCATCATGGTTTGCATCATTGCCAACTCATCTTCCAGGGATAAGATATAAACAGCTTGTCCGGCAAACACCTCTACGTAGGGATACAGTTGTGATTCTTGCTGCCAATCCCCCTTCATTTCAGCGGGAACCATGGCCAAGGCCCACACAACAGCTGATAACATCAACCCAGCTTTAAGCACACCAAAGGTGATTCCACCGATTCTATCTACAGCTCCCAGACGCAATGATTTAACTATTTTTTTCAGTAAGAATGAGATGAAGGTGATGGAATACATAGTTGCCAAAAATACTATCACAAAACCTGCCGGCGTTTTGTAGGCTTCTGGAATACTGATGAGGGGTTCCAGGAAGACAGTTCCATAATGATTGTAGTGCATGGAGGCATAAACTGCAGCATACATACCAACGATTTTCAGAACACCATCAATGAGTCCCTTTTTCAGCCCACTCACTGCCATAATGACAATGAGAAGCAATCCGATTAAATCAAATCCTGTTGCCATTAACTAAGCATCCCTCTTACTATTTCTTGAAGACGTTTTCCATCAGCCTTACCAGCTGCAGCTTTCATGAGAGGTCCCATGACCTTCCCCATGTCATTCATACTCGCTGCCCCAGTATCCTCAAGGACCTGTTTGACCAGGGCCTCCATTTCAGTGTCGCCCATCATTTGGGGTAGATACTTTTCCAGAACCTGTAATTCAGCCTTTTCTACTGCTACTAATTCGGGTCGATCACCTTTTTCATATAAAACGATGGCTTCCTTGCGCTGCTTGGCTGCAGTTTGAACCAGTTTGACAAACTCGGCTTCGGTCAGGGGTTCTCCCTTTTCAATCTCACGAGATTGAATTCTGGATTTCAGATCACGGACCGTTTTCAGTGATGTCTGATCTTTGGCTTTCATGGCCGTCTTTAATTGTTCAGTGAGTTCTTTATGAAAATCCAATTTATACACTCCTGTTGAATTATCGAAAAATTAAAAATAACCCAGAATTTATGCTAAATGGATAAAATTTTATCACAGGCCTGCCTAGCAATATTGAAATAGTTCAGCAGGTTGGATCAGGGAACATCAAAAACATCGCGCAAGGCGGTGATAGCATCGTGAAGATGTTTTTCTTCAACAATAGCTGAGATGGAACTGATTGATGTGGATATGGAAAGAATGTTGATACCTCGTAATCCCAACGCCCTGAAAAATGTAGCCGCCAAACCACACCGTTCTTTGAAGTGAGGACCGTAAACTGTTAGCAGGCAGACGTGTTCAATTACTTCAACACTGATATCTTCATGCAACTCTGCAATGGCTTCAACCGCTTTCTGGATGGAATCAGAATCTTTCTGGTGGAGGGTCACAGAGAGGTTGGCCTTGCCTGAACTATCCATGTTTTCACTGATAAAATTCACGGTCTGTCCATAAAAACAGAACTCTTCAAGTGCAGAACCACCCCAGTCCGGTTCATCAGGAAGATTGAAGATTCTTACAAAGGTCAGCTTCTCATCAACAATGATCCCGCCGATTGATTCCTTCCTCACAATCCCTCCTTAAAAGGCAGTTGAACTGTAAACGTACTTCCCTGACCCTCCAGGCTTTCAACGGAGATATCACCTCCATGTAGTTCGACCATGCGCATCACAATTGATAAACCCAAGCCAGTACCCTCTGAAATCAATTTTCGAGCTGTTGGGGTTCTATAAAATTCTTTGAATATATTTGTCTGCTCTGATTCAGGAATCCCCTGTCCATCGTCAGCAACTTTTACAACATAGTTCGTGTCAACTTTTTCCAGACTCACCTGAATATTTCCTGATTCCTGTGTATAGCGGATAGCATTGGATAGAAGATTTTTAAATATTTTCCCCAGGGCATTGATATCTCCGAAATAATCAAATGGCATATCGGCGGCGCTAAAAGTGAGGGTCTGGTGTTTTCGATCTGAATTGGGTTTTGTATCTGATACAATATCATCCAGCAATGTCCGGAGGCTCAGTTTTTCAAAATTTTGCTGTTCCTGAAAATTTCCATAGGTAAGATCAGCCAGATCTTTAAGCATCCCTATGGTTTCAGTGGTCCGGCCAATTGCCCGATTCAGCATATTGATGACGCGCTCATCAGCATCTGAACCCAAAATATCCTCTATAACCATAAGGGTTGATTGAATGGTTGCAATGGGGGCTTTCATTTCGTGGCTGGCATAGCGGAAAAACGTCGTCTTGGTCTCGTTGATTTCCTGAAGTTTTAGATTTGCTGCTTCCAGCTTGTCTCGGACACGACGATGTCTCTCCGTCACATTTTGGGCCAGATAGGCTGAGACCATCATAGTCACCACAAAAATGAACCAAATCCCAATAACCATTCTGGAATCGTTCATAAGATGAAAGTCATTAAAAAAACAAGTATGCCCCACAAAACTCAACTGTTCTATGAGCAAGAGACCTGAATACAGGATAACCACCAGCAGGGAATACAGATACGAGAAACCGCCAGGGAACATAATACTGGCCAGAATAATGTGAAAAACATAGAAAAAGGATAGGGGGCTTTCTGCACTCCCAGTTAGATAAATCAGAATGGTGAGTAGCAGTAAATCCATGACCATTTGCAAATTGAGCAGAATAACCAGATTGGACATTCCGAACTGCTTTTTGGCCGAGGCGTATGCGAGATACATGAGATTTAATCCAACCAGGATGAAACCAACCAGTGCCATGGCATTCAGACTGGAAGGAGGACCAAGGGCAATACTCTTCAAAAGGATTACCCCTGAGAAGAGTCCAAGAATGGCCAGCCAGCGCAACCGTATAAGCCATTTATCACGCCGAAGCATGGAGGCAATTGAGAAAGTGGGTGTTTCAGGAAATAGCGTCAACATGCTACCGTTTTTTTTATCGAATCAGTTAAAGTCTGTGCTGTTTAGACCTTAATATTTTGATGTACGACGTCCACCAATTTTTTGGGATTTACCGGTTTTTCTAAAAACGCATCAACAGGTAGAAAATCGGCATCTTTACCTGGATCAAACTGAAAACCTGTCTGGTTCCCAACCGCCGTTAACATGACGATGGGGGTATCCTTGATGTCAGCATTTTCCCTGATTTTGTAGGCGACGTGAAAGCCTTCATCCATGGAAGACATCATGACATCCAGAATAACCAGATCTGGAGATTCTGATTTTATCTTCTCCAAACCCTTTTCCCCATCCTGGGCATCAATAACATCGTAACCGGCTGCTTCCAAAGTGATACGCATGGCTTCAACGAGATCGAAGTCATCATCTATTATCAGTACTTTTTTTGCCATTTTTTGTTTTCCTCCCGGGCACGAACGCCCACCAAATTGAACTAAGCCTCAGCGAGTTGGCTTACTCGATTAAGTTTATCTTCAACGATTTCAACGGCCATTTTCAAAGCCTTTTTTACAGGTACTGAAAGTGAGCCATTAAATTGAATTGATTCCGGTTCAATACCAATGATTTTCAAGTCTTTGGGGAGCATATCCAGGGAATCTGCCATTTTTATTGACTCTGCCAACCCCAGACCATGAAGTGATAGGGGGTCATCTTTTAACACAAAATCAATTTGATTGGGGTCAAACTCCACAATGCACCCTGGTTGACGACCCATCTGACAGGCATCCACAACAATCACATGGTCACGTCCTTCGAAATACTCGAGGACTCCCAGAGTGTCACTCCCTGCATCCACCAATTCTAATTGAGAATGTGATAGCTGGGAGAGTGCATCGATAAGTAAGGGACCGATGGCATCATCTCCACGCAAGCGACTGCCTACACCTATGACTGTTAGTGCTGCCATAGGGACTATTCTATGAAGTCAACTTCCAGCATGTGAACCGAGCATGAAATACAGGGATCATACGCTCTAACCAGCATCTCCAGGTTCAGGGTAATTTCTTCCTTGCTCTTGGAAACAATCTCAGGCACCAGTTTCATCATATCAGCATCAATGTTGGCCAGATTCTGTCCAGTTGGAATGATACAGTTGGCTTTGATGATATTGCCCTTGTTATCATAGGTATAGTCATGGAAAAGAATACCTCGTGGAACCTCATTGGAACCAATTCCCCGACCATATCGAGTAGGCGTCTGGTTTGGTTTCTCATTTTTGAGACCAAGTTCCATGAGCCTGTCGATAATACGTACACTATCCAGAATGCAATGCACTGCTTCAACCACCTGGGCGATGGTATTCATGTAGGGATTATAGCAATTGGGTTTGAGACCCATGGCTTCTGCAGCGGCAAGGGCTTCTTCCCCGAGTTGGGCATGGTTGTTATTCCAGCGAGCGAGGGCACCAACGAAATAGGCATCCCTGTTGTACTTCGCATGTTTAGATGTGGAGTGATTCACGATGAATTCATTGGTTACATCAAGATAGTTGTGGACGGAAATTGCACCAGAGTCAGAGGAGAAAATATCACCCTCATAAAATGCATATTCATCTGGGTGCTTCAGGGAAATGTATTCTGTTTCTCTTTCAAACTGAGGGATGGCACCGGCCAGAGCCTTCATGGTCTCTATGGTTTCAAGACCATCTGGGAGGGCTTCTTCTAGAAGACGCCGTTTAATTTCCAGTAACTCTGCTTTTTCAGGAATTCTTGAAAAACCGCCAGGAACCGGTGTGATGGGATGCACGGCTCTACCAGAAACGATATCACCAATATCATTGGCCAGACGTTTCATGCGTAAGGCTCTCAGGACTACATCTTTATGTGTGGCAATAAGCGGAAATACACTTCCAACGTTCAGAAAATCTGGAGCAGCCAGAAAATAAGCATGTAAAATGTTTGATTGCAAGGTAGCGCCATGGATCAATAGTTTTCTGAGTAGTGCAGTCTGTTCTGAAATTTCCAGACCCAGTGCATCTTCAGTGGCAACCAGTGAGGTCAATTGATGACCAAGCGAGCAGATACCGCAGATTCTTGAAGTGATGATGGCTGCTTCATGAAAACTGCGACCCTTCATCATGGCCTCAAAAAACCTGGGCGGCTCAACAATACTGAGATGGGCTTTTTCAAGGACTCCATCCTTCATATTCACTACAATATTTCCATGACCTTCCACACGGGTGAGATGATGGACTTTGATGTCAAGATCACGACTCATAATTGAACCTCGTTTGAATTGAAGAGCAGCATACGTTTTTTAGCTTCGTCCAGACTGATGCCATGGCTGGTCATAACTTCCAGCATGCCATCAATATTAGGATTGTCCAGGATGCCTCGACAGCCCGTACAGAATTGACCAAAGCTGGGACAGACTGCATCACAGCCACCTCTGGTGATGGGTCCAAGACAGACCATGCCACGATTATAAAGACATTCGTTTTCCTTGAGCTTGCACTCAACGCATACTGGAGAACCATATTTGGGGGGTTGCTTGTCCAGAACCAGTGCGATAAGCAGTTTAAGAAAATCCTGCTGGGTCATGGGACAACCGCGAACTTCATAGTCTACTTTTACTACAGATGAGACGGCCATGGCAGGCAGGGTTGCGAAAAGGTACTTATCGGCACCATAGACAGTTTCACGAACTTCATCAATGGGATGCAGGTTCTTCATGGCATTAACACCACCATTTACGGCACAGGATCCCAGAGCTACCAGAAAGTCACTTCGGCGTCGAATATCATGGATTCTTTCCACACAGGATGGTGAGGTAATAGATCCCTCGATAAAGGCGATATCATAGTGATCTGCCTTGTCGTCCATGGCTTCGCGAAATTCAACAATATCCACATGTTTTAATATATCAAGTAGATCGTTTTCAAAATTGAGTTTATTTAGCTGACAACCTTCACAACTGGTAAAATCAAAGAATGCAACTTGTGGTTTCATTAGAGAGCCTCCTCCAATGGTTTGAGATCGACATAATTGAATACGGGTCCATCCTGGCAGCAGTACACACCATTGATCTGGCAGTGACCACATTTACCAACACCACATTTCATGCGACGTTCAAGCGACAGATATATCTGGTCATCGGGAAGCTGTTTTGACTTCAGGGACATGACCACAAACTTGTACATGACGGGTGGACCGGTGATGGCAGCTATGGTTGTATTCAGTTTGAGATCCAGTGAAGGAATCAGCGTGGTGATAACACCAGTGTTGCCTTCCCAGGTTTCATCTGGCTGGTCAACCGTCACATGCAATTCCACATCATCCCTGTCTTTCCACATCTCAAGTTCATCTTTAAATAGCAGCTCAGCAGGCGTTTTGGCACCATAAAGAATAATCAAGCGGCCAAAATCATTACGGTTATCCAGGACATAATTGATGAGTGAGCGGAGAGGCACCAGCCCAATTCCACCTGCTACAACCAGGATATCCTTTCCAAAAAGTTTTTCCATGGGAAAGCCCTTGCCAAAAGGACCACGAATTCCCATGCTATCACCGATTTCATATTTCTTGAGAACGTTGGTCAGGGTTCCAACCTGGCGAATACAGAGTTCGAACTTGCCATTTTTTGATGGGGAACTGGAAATAGATATGGGTGCTTCACCAATTCCGAATGCAGATACTTCCACAAACTGACCAGGACCATGACCTAAACTCTGTCCGTCTGGCATTTCAAGCTCATACCATTTTTCCATTTCGGTAATTTGTTTGGCTCCAGTCACCTTACACATCGTGGGGTAATAGAGATCTTCGGTTTCGTGATGTTCTACATCTTGCAGGCGTTTCATATTCAGCCTCCTTCCCTATACCCGGACGGTCCGGTGAAATTGGGCTTTTTCGTCTTCTTGAATGAGCTCATTCACAATATCTGGCAATGAGATTCCAGCAGGACAAAAAGCAGTGCAGCGCCCACAACCAATACACCAGGGCAAGCCCTCTTCATCTGTGATATATTTAAATTTTCGATAGAGACGATGACGTGTTCGATTGATGGTCTTCTCGCGGAAGTTCTCACCACCTGCAACCTCTGCGAAGGTGCTAAGCATGCAGCTATCCCAGCTACGTTGACGCATCCCGTCTTCAGCAGTGACAGTTACTTCATCTTGAACATCAAAGCAGAAGCAAGTGGGACAGGTCAGCGTACAGGCACCGCAACCCACACAACGTGAGGCCACATTTGCCCAGACATCTGAATGGTAGGCATACTGAAAAACACGTGGGAGTCGATTATAATGATAACGTAATTTTTTCTTAAATTCACGACCCTCAACAATCTCTGGTTCGGCAAGCTTGATTTTATCAAAGCCCTCCAGGAGTGTTTGGCCATGATCTGTGAGAACATAGACCTGAAAATCCCCTTCAACTTCATTGAGAAAGAGGTCAAAGCCCTCCATTTCTTCTATCATGATGCCAACACTTTCGGAGAAGTGAAAATCATCTGGTTCGAAAGAAATTCCCACAAAACGAGAGGACTGGCGGCGTTTGAAATAATTGGATTCAGCAGATCCGGACAGCATGCTGTGGTCCAGCCTGAGTATGGATTGCATCTCATAGCTGTGTACACCAAAGAAGACCCTGGGGGTGATTTCCACATTCTCCTGCTCATAGGTCAAATTTTTTAATGAGAACCCCATCAACTTTTCCACTGGTGGGAGAAACATCTTTTTGAGTGGTAAGAGGGTCCGGTTATAGTCCAGAACAACTTTACCGCTGTCACGAACGACTTCAAACGAGTACGAGACATCCCCTTTCCCATGGGGGGCAATTACCTCCCCAAAATCCCCGAGGTGATTAATCAGGGCTGGGACATCAGACCGTAATAGAGAAAAACACTCCATAATGGCTTCCTTGCATAAATGATCGGTTAACATATTTGTGAATTTTCATCACCTCATCATTTGCAAAGCACATGCCAAGACATCAGTTTCCTAATGACAATTATTTATCTTATCATGTATAATTGATAAAGTCAGCAGAAGACTTTATGAAAGGCTGACAGACATCAAAATCACACTTTGTAATTAATTGATTTTTACATTAAGTGCTGGTGTGAATCATATAATTACCCCAACCTTTAGGCTGGGGTTCTCAAACAATCTGATCGCTGGGCTTTAGCCCAAACGCATTACCTTTATGTTTTGGGCTAAAGCCCCATTTCTCAGAGACTTATTCACCCCATGCTGAAGCATGGGGTAATTGCGTAAACATGAGGTCAAAAATTTGGTTTTAAAAATCTATTAAAATGAACAAGATTTAGTTCAGTGAGATATCATCCGTGATTCGGGGGTCAACACGCTTGAGCAACTCGATGGTTTCTATCTGATCATCTATGAGCCATAAAATGCGATTGGCCCGTTCACGGACAGAATCCATTGAGAGGAGTGAGTATTGTTCATCATTTTTCATTGGCAACGTCCGGGCTACAAGATTTACCAGTGCAATGAACGATTCCTGTTCACCCAGAATAGGTGTAAAGTCAAGGTTTTCTGGAGATTGCTCCACCAGATAGTTCAGACGAAGCAACAAATCTTCACGCTCAGCAATAAAATCATTTCCAGAATCAGATTCAGGTAGCTCAATTAATTCAGCCACCCGATAGGGGTTGTCTTTGACGACCTGGCCAAACCCCACGCGAAACAAGCCCTCCAAAACAATATTGTATTTACCATTCTCCAATTTCTCATAGGACTGGATTCTGCCAAGACACCCCACTGGATAAATTTCCGGAGTGCCATAATAGTCTTCCTCATAACCAGGTTTCAGAATGCCCATGGCCAAAAGACCATCGCCTTCCAAGACACTTTCAATCATTTCCACATATCTTGGTTCGAAGATGTGGTAACTGGCAGTGGTTTCAGGAAACAGATTTACTGTAGGTAATGGAAAAATGGGAGCGTGCATATTCTCAACCTAGGAACTAAGGTTATGGATTCCTGGAGGTGCAGCAATTTTTAGAACGGTTAATTGTTCATCACTTTCGTTGATGATGCCTGAGCTGACACCCATTGCTACCAAAACGGAGGTATTTCGGGTCAGAACCAGTACTTCATCTCCGACTTCAAAGACACCCTCTCCGCGCAGCACAAAATAAATAATATCTGAAATAGGCTCGACAACTGGAGATATGTATTGGTGGGAATTCAAGAGCAGGACATCCATCTCCAAATGGTCGCTTTTGAACATGCTATTAATATTGGCGGCTTCCTCTGAGAAGTGAGCGACCTGCTTTAAATCCTTAACACTATTTTCCATTTATCATCTCTATAATTTTGTGGACCAGCTTTTCAATTCCTGTGGCAACCTGGCTAATTCTCATATCCAGCATATAGGCTGGGGTAGAAACCAGGTTTCTTTCTTCATCAACCACGAAATCGTCGACTGGACAGTTAATGTGAATACCACCCATCTCCTTGATAGCTGCCGCTGTATCAGCATCTGATCCGATGGTAAGTTTGGCATCTGCGCCATAAATATGGGGAATCATTGCTGGAGCAATACATACAAAGCCCATTGGTTTTCCAGTTGCAGCGAATGCTCTGGCAAATTGAAGCACATCGGTCTGCACCGTGCTGGCGGCACCTTTTACTGCAAAATCTGACAGGTTCTTTGCAGCGCCATAGCCACCGGGGAAAATAACAGCATCATAGTCATTGGGATTGGCTTCACCTATATCAATGATCTGGGTTCTGGCAATACGCGCAGCTTCCACCAGAACATTCCGGCTCTCTCCCTCGCTAACTTCTCCAGAAAGATGGTTTACCACATGCATCTGCTCCATATCTGGTGCCATGCATTGATAGCTCGCTCCAGCACGATCCAGTGCAAGCATGGTGATCACACTCTCTTGAATCTCTGATCCATCCAAAAATCCTGATCCAGATAAAACCACTGCTATTTTTGTCATGTCACCCTCCCCTTGTTTGAATGTTTACCAATCAAAAGCTGATGTATCGAAATCTTCATCTTGTTTCTTAGCTACCGGTTGCACCCAGAGCTGCTCGGCCCGCATGACGACTGGATAGGTTTCAAGAACTGTCCAGCTGGGCTTAATCCCCTTGCCGGTTGATATCTTGTATTTCCATCCATGCAAAGGACAGGTTACGGTGTCGCCAGTAATGTCACATAGCTCGAGTTTAAATCCATTGTGCTTACAGACACCAGAGCGGGCAATAAAGCGATCAGGTGTATGGAAAATGGTAATTTCCACACCATCCAGATTCACATTCAGGGCACCATTTTCTGGCACATCGGATGCTTCACAAGCATATTTAAAGTCAACTTCGGGCATAAGCTGTCCACTCTCCCTTAGCCAGTTTTTCAGCCCAGAACAAACCTACCATGGTTTTGGCGTCAGTGATTTCACCACGCCTTAACATTTCCATGGCCTGGTCCAAAGGCATTTCAATGATTTCTAAAAACTCATCCTCATCCCTTTCGGTTTTCTCCATGGTCAGATCGTTGGCTGCATAAACTGCCATTTTCTCATCGGCGTAGCCAATGGCGGGATAGAGATGACTTATAAATGTCCACGTTTTTGCTGCATAGCCAGTTTCTTCCAGGAGCTCACGTTTGCCTGTGGTTAGAAAATCCTCTCCTGGATCCGTTTTTCCAGCTGGTAGTTCATAAAATATCTCGTTTGGGTAATATCTAAATTGGCGTTCCATGATGAGCGTAGTGGCATTTAAAAAGGGAATGATAACCACAGCTCCAGGATGTTTTATCCCTTCACGGATGCTGGTTTTGCCGTTGGGGAGCTGGACTTCATCACGGACCACATGGAGGAGATTCCCCTTAAATTTGGTCTCAGAGGAAAGTTTTATTTCACGAAGTTCTTTGGAATTCATAAGGCTTTTAGCATAGAATGCATCAGGCATAAATGCAAACGAATCCTTTGGCAATCAATGATACTACTTCTCTTACCCTGTCCTTTAGGGCGGGGGTTTGGCGTTCCTCGGGAAAAGGGCTTTTGCTCAAACTGTCAGGACTAAAGTCCTTCTTGTCAGGGTTTCATCACCCCTGGCTTAAAAGCCGGGGTAACTCAACTAAATTGTTGTGGTTATCTATAACTCGACTATTGCAATGGCCACTGAGCCAAAACACCCATACCCGCCATCAACTGTGGAGCCGCAAGGATCACACCCCACCATGGAAATACTAAATCGTCATCCCGAGCGGAGTCGAGGGAAGACAAACAATCCTACTCCCAACATTCCCAGAGGTGGTAAGTTCTTTCAATCAAGGTGTATTCCCTCCCTCGACTCCGCTCGGGGTGACGTAATCTATAATGTCCACTCAAAGTCCGATTATCGTGACAGCCACCGAGCCAAAACATCCATAGCCACCATCAACTGTGGAGCCATCTGGATGATAGGTGTTGGGGATAAATGAAATGGGGCTGTTGCCGTAGCGGGTCAAGTTTTCATCCAGGGCTGTGAGACCGAGATACAGCGGGGTGCCCCTGTCAGAATTAAAACCCCAGTCGATATCAATGATCACCCCGTTGGTAGGATTGACACCTTTTTCCAGGACTGATTCAGCGAAGAACAAATACAGCTTATACTCATAGGCGCTGGCGTGGTGTTGAATCTGGAATGAAACCTCATCAGAACGAATAAGGAGTGAATTCGCAATGAGTTGAGGTTTCTGAGGAACCATGGTGTGTCCTGTGAGTGTGGGAAAACCAGGCGCGCTGATTTCCAGATTATAGGCCACACCTGCTTCTACACTCAGGGTGGTATCGAAATAGTTACCCCAATCACTGGTGTCTTCACCTCTGACGAACTGGTACTCAGCACCTGAACCAATTGAACTCACTTTGGCGTAGTCGATTAGAGGTGAAAAATTCTCTATGGAATCCGAATAAATTTCTTCTGTAGTAAGTGCTCTATTGATATTGATGAAAGATGTCCCGGGTAGATCATCTGCCCGGAGAACTCCCATAATATTCAGGCCAGGTTCAAATTCAGTTTTCACAATTTCTGTGGGCATGGGTCCTGGTTGATGGGGCAATTCACAAGCACTCATCAGGAGTATAAATATCAGGGGCGGCATTAAGATTATCATTCTCATAGTGGATCCCCTAAAATTGCAGACTATAGCCAAATGATATGGAGGGCAAATACCCAGACCCAAACCCGTAATAGCCATATTCTGGAATGTAGAAATAATAGATTGGATTTCGATGCAGGAAGAGCAGATTTCTGATTGTCATGGTCATATAGGCATCTACGCCCCCCAGGTACTCAGCGAGATCAAACCCAAATCCTGAGCGTAGTTTTTTCTTCCAGCCAATATCCCAGGCAAACCGGGCGGGATACCTGACATTATTGCGCTCTGGTGTGATGTAGGTGGCAAAATATCCAGCAGTATTTGTCAGCGGATCATAGGTCCCATGCATGCGCATGCCTGTCTCCCAGGTACGTGGAAATCCAGAGGTGATTTGCAATGTGGAACTGGCAACGATGTCAGGGGTCAACTTGAAAAGTAGAATAGACTTAAGATTGTGGGGCTGATCCGCATCAAAGAGACTGGTTTCGCCATCCAGAATCGATGGGTAGCGGCGGAATCCTTTGGAAAAGTTATAGCCCAGCCACCCGGATAGACGACCAAATTCACCCCTGAGCAGAATTTCAAACCCATAGGATTCGCCAGAGCCTCCCTCGATGAGGGCAGAGCTTTCTCCAGCAACGACTGTATTGCTGTAGGTTGCCCGATAGAGTTGCTTCAGATCCTTGTAATAAGCACTCACCTCATAGGCGATGTCACCAAACAGAGGACCGTTGAGCCCGACGATATAATGAATGGAATTGAGGGGTTCTCGATTCTCCAGAGACTGGTAATAGTCCAGAAATTGGACAAATTCATCACCCTTGGAGTCCATGGTGGTGAGATATTGAAAATATTTTCCATAAGCAGTCTTAAGCTGGTGGCCTCCTGGGATTCTGAGACTTGCTGAAGCCCGCGGCTCCATGTGCCATTCACCTTGCTTGCCGGGGCGAAGCGAGCCTGCGGAGCCTGGAGCCTGAGATCTGGAATTACGCAGACCCAGCTTGAATTGGAGAGGACCCAGTTCAATTTTATCCTGAACAAAAAAGGACTGGAATTGGGCTCCCGATTTATTCGGATTTGGATCCGCGTCGAAGCGTCCCACTTCATTGGCAAAATAAATATCATTAATTTCCAGACCCAGCTTCAAGGTTTGATTCCAAAAGGCATACCAGGCCAGGCTGGCCTTCCCCGTATTTTCACCAATTGTATTCTCAATATGGGTTTTATAATCAAGAGCGGCAGTAAAATCTTCCACAGTATCTGTTATGGAGTAGTTGAAATACGTCAAATTGTCGACAGAGGAAGCGGAATGATAGACTTGACCTTCCAGGGTTAATGTCGGCAGAAGAACAGAATTAAACTTGACGCCTAACGCCCGATTGGTGGTGTTGGTGACAAAGCCCTCACCAAAGGAATCAAACAAACCCTCAGGAAAGAAGAGCATGAGATTGTCTACGCTATAATCCATATAATCCCGGGCAAAAAACCCGGAAAACCGGAGCCGTGTTTTGCCAAGCAACACCTGATAGGCTGCGTTGTAATCCATGACCAGATTGGGTGTGCCCATTATGACCCGGAGCATAAAATCAGTATAGGTTCTACCAGACACCATGGCCGTTCCATTTTCGCCTGCAGGAAACTCAATGGCCCCGCTAATCCCTGAGATGGACGGTCGGAATTCGCCATGGATTTCTGATTGGTGACCTTCACGGGTGGAGATATTCATGATGGAGGCGTTGCGTCCCCCATACTCAGCATCAAAACCTCCCACCAGCATCTCCACATTCTTGATGGAGTAGGGATTAAAGATGGCACTGGAACCCATAAAGTGTTGGGGATTGTAGATGGTCATGCCATCCATCTGAACCAGATTTTCACCAGGATCGCTGCCCCGGACATAATATTGAGGGGACATGGGATCTGAAGTGGTCACACTGGGCGAGAATTGGATCAGCTTGAAGACATCCTTGTTGAGTTGAGGAATTTCTGTAAGAATGATTGGATCAACCTGTATGCTGGAGATATCCATATCCTTGATGATAGTGGTGCGCTTCCCCACTACTTCAATGGCCCGGGTATCCAGAGCATGGGGTCGCAGGGTCACGCTTGAAACAAAATGATTATCAGACCCCAGATTAATACTGAATGTTGTGTCCACATAGGCAATGTGCGAAAAGGTGAGATCAACTGGACCTGTAGCGATGCTCCTGAGAATAAAAAAGCCTTCCACATTGGTGGCGGCGCCCTGTCCCGTCGCTCTGACAAAGACATTCACACCAATAATACTTTCTCCAGATTGTACATCATGGACAAACCCGGTGACATCGGCAGCTCCGAGGTGGACATGGAGGGAGAGGATGACCATGAGGATGGATAGTATTTTAGCTCTCATCATCATGGTAACAGTACTCCGGCTCTCAGAAATAGACCCATTTCGGTGTCAGGAATGACAGTTGGCAGAAGGTTATATCCAGCATAAACACCAAGCCCACCAAAGAGACCTTTGTGATACACCGGCCGATATTCAATACTTGCCTGGGCTGACACATTTATATAGAACAGATTGTAGTAGTCCAGGTGCTTAAAATGACCCCGCTCGAAATTATTGAATCCAAAGCGATAGGTCCCTGAGAGCTGTGTGATCCATTGGGGTGAAAGTCGTTGGAACCACTGCGTATCTTTTCCACCAATGGCTATGGACTCGTGAATATCTGATCGGCGATAGAACAAACCAGGTGAGCCACGCAGCCACTTTGATTGCTGATCTGGTGGAAAGTCCAGCCTGAAGTGAGCATTAATGGCAAATCCGTCTGCCAGGTAAATGAATTCTGACCAGGTCATGAGTTGACGACGAAACAGATATGGATAGAATTCTGAATTAAATTCCTTTTCAGACAGCACCCGGGATTGTTCTCTGGCGAATTCCTGAACCACACGGCCGATGTAGAGCGTATCCGCCTCTTTTTTCTCGCGATTCACACGCAGTTCCCAGATCCAGTCACTCACCGGTTGATTCAGACTGTCATAGAAAGTGGTATAGGCACTGAGACAGAGACCCTTTTGCTTGATGCTGGAATGGTCAGTCCAGAGAATGAGTTTAGAAAGATGAAGGGTGCCTGCAAGATCAAGGGAATCTTGTACAAATTGAGCCTGGAAAAGATTGGATAGGGGTTGATCCAGGGCAAGATATTGGTCAACAGGGATATATCTGTATTTCTTGGTCTGACGGATACCGAGAATGGCGCCATCCAGTATTCTGGAATCAATGACTTTGATTGAGCTGGAGGATGGATCCAGGCTTGAATCCTGGACCACATCAATATTCAGGGTGTCTGAAATAAAGGTTTCAATACTGGGGATTTTGAATTTCTGTGCCGAGACCATATTCAGTGGCATGATGAAGGTCAAAACCCAGGATAAGAGCTGCATATACTTCAGAGTTTTCATTCTGATGTCATTCCACTGCCTGCATTAATATGTTGCGCATCTGGGACAAATAGGTTGATAATTCCTTTTTTCCAACTGATGTCAGGTTATAGCTGGTATGGGGTAATTTATCACGGAAAGACTTGGTAATTAGTATATAACCAGCAGTCTCCAGCTTTGTAAGATGGGTGCTCAAGTTGCCATCGGAGGTATTCAGGGTTTTTTTAAGGAAGTTGAAGTCACTGCTATCCTGCTGACTTAGCACAGTCATGATACCCAGACGAATTGGGGCATGTATGAGCTGATTTAATGCTTTGAATTCCAGCATGATCCCTAGAGGTATTTGGCCTGAATGAGATAGGATGGCAAAAGAAAAGCCAGGAGTACCACAGCCATCAAGATATGGATATGAAATGTTGGATCCAGAACCGAGGCAGCCACAGATCCAACTAACCAGAGCAGGCTTAAATATATGGTGGGTGTGTGCTTGATTGCCAGGCCAGTAATGGATACAGAGATAAACATGCAGATGAAGACCATGGGGATTCCCATTTCCCAGGGCATAAAGCCCAGTCTGGGCGCGATGAGACTGAGGTAAATCATGCTGACACCCACAACCCCCCAGACATTGACCAGGAGTTTGCCGCTGGTGGACAGGCTTGTATAATCTGAGCGCTTGCTATTGGAGATGATACCTACAAGTATGCAAAGACCGGGAACAATGATCCAGACAATCTGGATCAAATCATATCTATTCAGATAGGCCAACAGGTAGTGCACCAGGCCACCAAAGAAGATGACCCACCCAATACGAAAAAAGTCCACTGCTCTCTGGGCAATATTTTCCTGCAACTCTCCCAGGACCTTGTCTATCATTTCAATTTGATCGTTCATATACCCTCTCAAGATTATCGATGGCACTAAAAAGTACTTTGCGTTACAAAGTTGAATATATTTACGCTTTTGACAAGGTTTATTATCACGCGGATTAAAAAAACTACGTTCGAATTAGTGGGAAGGGCAAAAACACTTCAAAGGAGAGTCATAGAATGTCTATTTGAGCAGCTTATCTCCAACGGTCTCAATCAACAATTTGGTATCATCAGACATAATGCCCTTGATCATGGGATCTTTGGCAAAAGTCTTCATGGTTTCTGCATCATTTACGACCCAGACGTGCATGGGTATTTTCTTCACTCTGGACCAGAACTTGACACCCCAGTTCACGTTTTCCTCAAAGGGGTGAAACAGATCGGGGTGGGAAAGATGGACGCCCATGGGATGTCTCAGAGATAGAACACTGGGATTAAACCACAACAATGCTGTAAATATTGTGGGATCAGACATCTTTACTCGCCAGATATTTAAAGGATTGAAGGATGATAGGATGACTCTGTCACGCATCTTGTTCTCACGAATAAACCTGACCAACTCCAGCTCATTGCGTTGCTCTGAAAAGAAAGAGAAGTTTTTGATCTCAAAATTAAAGATTGTTGTATCCGGCAGGGCATCCACAACCTCCTGAAGCAAGGGGATACGTTCCTCTCTCCCCTCCCATTCTATGGCCGCGTTGAGGCTCTTTAATTCAGCCAGTGTATGCTCTGCCACGCGACCGGTGCCATTGCTGGTTCTTTCCAATGTGTCATCATGAAAAACCACGAGATGACCATCTCTGGTACGGTGAACATCGAGTTCAATGGCATTACAGCCATCTGCAATAGCTCTCTGAAAAGAAACAATGGTATTCTCAGGCTCTTGTGCTGGCGATCCACGATGACCAAAGAGTAAGTAAGGATGCTCCTTATAAAGAACTGAGGTATCCAGGGGTTTCCAGATAAAGAAATGGTAAAGCAAGAGGGCCAGAACCAGAAATGAGAGCAAATAGATTATCATGAAAGCAAATTACTGTGGAAATTTTGCATCACAAGCTAGAGGATTTGAATCGTCAATTTTTACTTACCTGGTCGGGAATCGATTCCCGACCTGATTTTAATTACTTCTGGGATAACCTGTCAGGGGGTCATCATTAACTTTTTGTACCCGGCATTTTTAATGACTTCCTCATTGATGGGAAACACCCTGTACTGCCCGGTATTAAACATCTCAGCCTGATCGGCATAATGGGGTGAGCGGGGGTTGCCTGATTGTCCCGTTGGTAAAACGCTGAGGCTGCCCCGGTCAAAATCTGAAAAATCATAGATATGACGAACTGATGGTCCCAGGACGACATCATAAGGGTTATACATTCGATATTCCATGTTGTTGACTGTGGTTCCGGATCCGGCTGCAGGGAAGGGTCCCACATTCAAATTCAACATCCAGTCCAGAGCTTTTACCTGAGCCAGGGGATGTCGGTGTGTGAGGGTGTGCATCTCAGCCCATACCCAATCACCAGTATTGGGACCAAAACGTGCCTCAAGATCCGCCACAGCTTCCTCAACTGATCGTTCCAGAATATCTGTGGCAGTCTCAACAATATCTTCTGTGGAAACATCATCGAACCAGGCTGATGTGGGTATTTCCTCCAGGAGATAAATGGCATTGCGAATAGCGATATTGGCCAGCTTAAAGAACCCATCCTTGAACTCAGGTCCAATGAGGTCCATTTCATCACCATAAAGATTGTAGGCAAATTTCACCCAGAGCACATTAAACATCGCCGCCTGTAGTGAATTTTTACCCATGATATAATTCCAGTTTTTCAGGGCGTCCACAGCTTTACTGGCATTGGGATTGCTGAATTTGCTGTCACTCAGTAGATCCAAAAACAGCGGGGTCAAGTCCCGGGCATGATCAGACAGAAAATCATTCTGTATATCCTGCATATCCGCCACACTGTACTTCTTATTTGGAACCCTCAACATCTCATTGATACGGTTTGCCCGGGCAGGCGGCTCCCAGTAGGCACTGATGTAGTAGGGAAATTCATCACCAATGGTTTTGTTGTTGGCAGTGGCGATATATCCCTGGTCGGGATTGTATTGGTAAGGCATTTCATCGAAGGGTACAAATCCCTGCCAATCCCACTTGGGATCATCCCCGGGGAGGGGAACCAAGCCAGTTCCAGGTGCTCTGAGAGGCAGTGCCACGGCAGGTCTCCAGCCAATATTACCTTCCAGATCGGCATAAATCATGTTTTGTCCGGGTATCCAGAATTTCTCAACGGCTGTTGAAAATTCATCCCAGTTGCTGGCCGTATTCAGCCCGATAAAGGCATCAACCTCATTGGTCAGATAATTCCCCACCCAGGACATGGATACAGGTGCTGATTCATTGCCTTTTAATACTTTATGGACATCATTAATGATGGGTCCGTGACGGGTTTCCCTGACAAAATAAACAACCGGCTCCTCCCCCTTTACATTGATGATTTCTTCGTGAATGATCATGTCTCGCCATTCACCATCGTAAAAATATTGGTCGGGATGGGCATCATCGGTGACCTCAACAAAGAAGTCGGTGTCATCTACCATAACGTTGGTAAAACCCCAGGCATAGTGTTGATTTTGTCCCAGAATAACCACGGGAACGCCAGCCAGGGTGACACCAGCCACATCGAAGCGTCCCCCTACCAGATGCATCTCAAACCAAACTGGGGGCTGGGAATAAGCAAGGTGGGGATCATTGGCGAGAATGGGTTTGCCACTTTTAGTCATTCCTCCCCCCAGAACCCAGCTATTGCTGCCGATATGTGATCCTGTTGCGCCAGTAATGGCTCGGATTCTTTTTTCGCTACGGAACATGGATTCGGCGACAGCACTAAAATTTTTGGGGGTTTGAGGAACGATATAGGGTTTCGTATCTGGATAAACCGGGTAGAGTTCACGAGCCAGTTCCTCGCCCAGGTTGTCAAGGACACCACCAAAAATGACTTCCGGCATCCAGGCCAGACAGAGATCGTGTCCCATGAGTCGGGCATATCCAATGACATGTTCCAGGGTCCAATGGATGGGCTTGTGTCCTGCAATCTTGAATTCCACAGGGAGATCATCCTCATGATCATCAATGTAGGCGTTGATTCCAGCCAGGCCTCTTTCAAGAATATTGTGGGTCTCGGCAGACATGTTTGTCACACCGTTTTTGGCAATACGATGGAAACCCCATACCCGGAGATACTTATCGTCATCGATGAGATCTGGTCCAAAGGCTTCAGCCAGACGACCTTCCACGGCTCTGGCAATAACATCCATTTTATAGAGTCTTTCAGACGCCTGGATATATCCGGCTGCAAAAAACAGGTCTTCTTCGTTTTCAGCATAGACGTGGGGTACGCCATATTCATCCGTATAAACCGTGACAGGAGCAGACAGATCAGGCAGGTGTAACTCACCCTCGTGGACAGCCAGGGGTCCTCTCAAATATGAAAACTTTAACCACCCAAATACAACGAGTGCCAATACCACAATGATAACCAGTGCCATCCATAGCTTTTTCATGTCCCGATCTCCTGAATTTGTTATGCTGGAAATCTACCTTTTGCAGAAGGATTATCCATTACAAAACAATTTGGGATTTTGAGAATGAAATTTGGAACTTGAAACTTGAAACTTGAAAGTAGAAAGTAGAAAGTGGAAAGTGGAAAGTAGAAGCTGGGGGCGGTGCTCGTCATGGTGCCTGCTCAGGTGTAGCTCTTTGAGCGAAGACTAGAGCCGGTCGCAGTTGGGGAGTTGGGGGTTAGATGGTGGGAGGTACAAATGTACACTGTCTTCGCGAGTCCGTAGGACGTGGCGATCTCGATACCTTATTTTGCCAAAGACTCCGAGATTGCTGCGGTCATACTTCCCTCGCAATGACAATGAGGAGGGTACTGGGTGTGTCATGGGTGACGAATTGGTGACCAAACTTGAAACTTGAAACTTGGCGGTGAGAGTACAATCTTGCGGTTATAGGTCTAACTGGGTAGAAGCTATTTAACCAGTAATCACTTACTGGTTTGATTTAAGGCGTACTCCCCTCATAGTAGGTCTTGTACGACTTTAAGAAAGCATTCCCAGTATTTGAGTTACCAAAATTTCTATAGAAGAAGCCCATAAAACCTGGAGCTGTGAGGTTGCTGATAACCAGGCGATACTCAATACCGGAATTCGTAGATGTGAAGGTTTCTGAAAAGTGAGATCTGGTGGTCATCATGGATCCAGCCTTGTATTCTTCATCGAAATCCACCACCACACTTTCATCGCTAATTCTGATGGAAATATTCGTACGCTTCATGTACCCTTCATTGGTTTTGATGGTTACAAAATCAGCCCCTTGATCCATCAATTCCACACTGGATAATCCAGGCATGAGCCTAACGATTGCCTCGAAGTGTTCCCCAATATTTTCAAGGGATTGTTTTACTTGCTGGATGTCACAATCAATGTTGTTTGATCCATCAAACCAGATATCCATTTTACCTCCTTGTTGAGACGATTCGCCAGCCCAAAGCATGGAACACCAGCTTAATACCACCGCCAAAATAAATTTCATGAGACTCCCTCGGTTTAAATATAATGCATGTTGATCGTGCCACTTTACAGCCAAGATTATGACTTTTGCCGACGGACGGTACCGCCTACCACCAATGCAGCCGAAATTATCATGAGGTTTTTAATGATATACTGTCCTTCCATGGTGGGTCCGTAGGGGAAGTAACCGGATTGAAAAGTGATTTCCGGAAGCATGACCAGGGGCAGAAAGGTTCCTACCATCTGGAGGGCGAGCAGACCAATGGCGATGCGGAGGGTTCGCTCAAAAAGAAAGGCCACTCCAATCAATACCTCCCACCAGCCAATGATGGCCACCCAGGTTCCTCCTTCGAAAACAGGTAACCAGGGGACGGTGGCGAGCACCAAAGGTTCAGCTGAGGAAATACCCAGGGGTTTTAGAATGCCAAACCAGATAAATATGATTCCAAATGATATGCGAACGGCCAGTATACCCCAGCGTTCCATAAAGGTTGAAATCTTGCTGTCTATTTCATTAAAAGTCATTTATAAGTCCTTAAATTCCGAAAAATTAATCGTCTATTTTGATTGAGATGTATTTGACGATTTCATTTTCCAGTCCATGATAGTCATTGGACGATTCATACCCTTTCAGGCCGTTTAGGGTTTCAAAATACAAGCTGTGTGGTGAATTTTCCCGTATTTCAAAATCCAACAAAATATCTTCAACATCATTGCCAAAAGGAAACGACAGCTGAAATGTCATCACCCCTCCATCTGAAATCGAAAAATTCACTGGCTTAATCTTGTCAGATGGAATTTTAAATTCTTGCTCTATTTTTAGCTGAATACGCTTTAGAGCTGGTGCGTGAGAAGCCAATATTTTTTGCATATTTCCCTCGTTTATTTAGTAAAATTCTTCATCTGGGCGACCACTCTCTGGCTCTGGTTCAGTAGCCGGAATGATTGGGCAGTCATCTTATAGACAATGCTCTCGCGGCCACTTCCATCGACTCTGGATCCATCACGCACCCCGCCAATTTTCTCAACAGCCCTCTGAGAACGAATATTTTGAGGGCCCACAAGAAAAACAACACAGTTCACAAACTGGAAAGCATGTTCAAGTATAAGTTGCTTCATCTCGGCATTGAATTGTCCCCCCCAATAGGAACGAGCCAGGAAGGTCCAGCCGATCTCAACCTCACTTTTTTCTTCATCATAACCATGGAAGCGTGACGAACCGATTGCCTGTTGGGTCTTGATATCATGGACAATCAATGCGCCACCGGAATCCATGGACTCTTGGAATAAGGTTTTAAAAACAGCAGGTGTGTAGCGAGTGGACGCTGGATGCTGTTCCCAGATCAAAGGGTCAGAAGCCACGGCGAAGAGATCATCGAAATCATCCCCTCGCAGGGGTCTGAGCCTCAGATTTTTGCTCTTCAAAACGGGTTGGAGATCGAATGGCATACAAATGCATCCTTCATTTGACTTTATCTGAAATATCCGTCCAGCAGTATGCTAAACCATGTGTCCAGAGTAGAACGTCGTTTCTGTCTGGATGTTTCAACAGTCCACTTCGTCTGGCATTACCAGGTGTAGCTCATCCCAACACTTAAGGCCTTTTCTCCAAGACCTGCCCACTCCACAAATGTACCGGTCTTACCAAATTGAATGGCTGTTCCCAGAGCGATTTGGTAGTGGTGAATATCTGTGCCAATTACATCTGTACCATCCAGCTCCCAGCTCACGGGACCACCAAAAACTCGGGCAGTAAAATAAGGAAAGATTTTGTCATTTATTATCCAGCTGGCACGTCCGCCCAATCGTAGATCTGAAGAGAAATAGCTGGTTTCTTCCTGGAGATAGGGATTTCTTACTTTGGCTGAAGAAGCGCTAAAAAAGGATGAAAAATCGACATAAGGCTTATAGCCTTCACCCCGTTGCCAAAGATATTCAATGCCCATCGCGAGTAAGCCACCGGATACCACATTTTGAGTGGTTTGTCCTGTGGGAGTTAGTTTTCCATCGCGAATTACACCCAATCCTCCACGAAGGGACCACTTTTCATTGAGTCTCCAGGCACCGGAAAGGGATGCGGTATTCATCTCAATCTCAACCTCATCACTTCCTTCAAAACGGAGGGTTGAGTGAAGTGAACCCAGACCAAAGCCCAGTGTTAATGGGCTGTTCTGATGCCCATCATGATTGCCTGCATCGCTGCATTGTGGGGGCGGACCGCCCGGTAAGGGGACGCCTCAGCCATACGCTTTTGGGACAGCGAACATGGAAGCACAAAGCACCATGAGTAATATTTTTTGCATCATAACCCTTTTCTTTTCTTTCACGCGTATATCTGTTCTATATCAAGGACTACACCTTGAGCCAACCGCGGAAGCCTCTGGCAGCGTAATATGAATCAGCGCCGTTGTGGTACACAAAGACCTGGTCATAGCGACGATCACAAAAGAGGGCACCACCACGATCTCTTACCTCGATTGGGGTTATCACCCAACTCGACGTTTTCCTGTCAAATTCTCCCAGGGCTTGTAACTCTCGATATTGTTTTTCTGTGAGCATCTCAATTCCCATACTGGAAGCCATTTCCATGGCACTCCCGACTGGTTTATGTTTTTTTCGAGCGTCGAGAGCACTCTGGTCGTAACAAAGACTGCGCCGGCCAACTGGACTTTCGGGTGAACAATCACAGAAGGTAAATTCATCTGTTTCCTCATCATAACCAATGACGTCGGGTTCACCCCCCGTCCGCTCCATTTCATCAAGTACCTTGAGTTTTTCAGGAGAGGTCTCCACCTTAACCTGGACAGAGTTCCAGTCGATTTCAGGGTGTCGCTCCAAATTATTTGCGAAGCGATCTTTAAGTGTGTTTAGCACCTCTGTTTGCAGCTTTGTATCCATTTAACTTTATTCCTTTTTGAACGTGTTGACACTTCTATATGTGTTTAGTGTTACTTGAAGGTAGTGTGACTGACTGTGGAATCAAGAAGTATGCTAGTTAGGAATGGTGAGTTTGGAGTTAGGAGTTAGGAGTTAGGAGTTAGGAGTTAGGAGTTGGGAGTTGGGAGTTAGGAGTTGGTAGTTAGAAAGTAGGAAGTAGGAATTGTGAAGGATGAGTTGGGAGGTCAGGTCGGTGGACTGGGGATGAAAAGTGGTAACCGCAGAGAGCGCAAAGGGCGCAGAGGTGATTTGATGGCTTGGAATTGTGAGTTGTGAATTTTGAATGGAGGTAGAAAGTAGAAGGTAGGAGGTAGGAAGTAGGAGTTGGGGTTGAAGGTCCAAAGTTCTGCCTGACAAGTCTTCGCGAGTCCGATAGGACGTGGCGATCTCCATACCATATTTGACCAAGAACTCCGAGATTGCTTCGGTCATACTTCCCTCGCAATGACAATGGGGAGGGCCTGCCGGCTATCTCATGTTGAGCCCGCCTGACAAGTCTTCGCGAGTCCCATAGGACGCGGCGATCTCCATACCATATTTGACCAAGAACTCCGAGATTGCTTCGGTCAACCTTCCCTCGCAATGACAATGGGGAGGGGCGGGAGGCTTAATCGACGAAGTCATCCTTGATTTTGAAGAAGTAGTCCCGGGCAGCTTCGTACTCGTTGGGAATCTCACCATCCAGAATGGCCTCCTCTATGGCTTTTTTGACGCGGCCAACTACGGGTCCGGGTGGAACACCCAGCAGTTCAATAATTTCATCGCCGCGGAGGGGTGACTGAAAGGCGCGCATGGCATCTTTATCCACCACTTCCTGAATGCGGTCCATGACACGATCAAAGTTACCATAGTAGCGCTTTACACGTCTGGAATCTTTTGAAGTAACATCGGCGCGGACCAGAATCATCAGGTCTTCCAGATTTTCACCAGCCTCAACAATAAGTCTTCTGATACCAGAGTCACTGACTTCTTCCTGGGCCAGAGCAATGGGACGGAGATGGAGACGTGTCATTCGCTTTAAATAGGCGGTGAGTTTCCTCGAAAGCCGCATACGCTTGCCAACTTCATTGAGCATTTTTCGACCCAGTTCTTCATGACCGTGATAGCTCCAACCTGTACCTTCAATAAATTTTTTAGTGGCGGGCTTACCAATATCATGAACCAGAGCCGCAAAACGCAGTTGCATTTTATCGCTGCGCTCAGCAGTATTATCCACCACCTTCAGGGTGTGGTGAAACACATCCTTGTGACGTTGACCATCACGGTCCTCCACCCCGCCAAGTATGGCTATTTCAGGAAAGACCAGGGGTAAAAGTCCTGCTTCCTGCATGACATAAAAACCAATGGAGGGTACCCGAGCTTTCAGCGTCTTGATGATTTCATCGGTCACGCGTTCCTGAGAGACAATCCCGATCCGGTCAACCCTGGTTTGCATGGCTTGCATGGCTTCAGGAACCAGTTTGAATTCCAATTGAGCAGAAAATCTGGCGGCCCGCATCATGCGCAGGGGATCATCATCAAACGTCTTTACCGGTTCCAGGGGGGTCCTTAATATTTTGTCCTGGATATCCTGAATGCCACCATACTCATCCACCAATTCTCCGAAGTAATCAGGTAGCAGATTAATAGCCATGGCATTGACTGTGAAATCCCGGCGGCTTAGATCGCCTTTAAGGTCGGTATAGACCACTTTAGGCTTGCGGGAATCAGCTTCATAAGTTTCAGATCGAGCAGAGGCGACCTCGATGAGAAATTCACCATAAGGGATCAGGGCTGTACCGAAATCACCATATTCCACGATATCAGGTGCGCCCAGCTCTTTACCCAGCTCCCTGGCAAACGCCAGCCCATCGCCGATAACCATGATATCCACATCTTTGCTAGGGACATCAAGGATGAGGTCACGAACAAAGCCACCCACCGTATAGCATTCCAGATTCAAGGTTTGGGCCAGGCGCCCAGCTTGCTCCAGAACGGAACGGATATTCTTTGGAATTCGACTAATCATACGGGATGAAGATAAACTGAAATCGGCGGTGGTGAAGGGAATTGAGTTAGGAGTTAAGAATGGTGAATTATAAATGATGAATGATGAGTTGGTGGGCTTAGGAGTAAGTCCAGATCTCGTCATGCTGAGCCTGTCGAAGTATGACTTTTCACATGGGTCAGCACCCTTCGACGAGCTCAGGGTGACGGATTGATGACCAAAATCAGAGATTAGGAGATATAAAATATTTTGCAGGGTTGGAGCTGGGAGTACTTTGTGTCCATGAAAAATGCCCGTCCTTCCATTCTTCTCTGGTCTTCTACTTCGTTGCTGGTCCTGGTGATGAGCCTTGGTAATTGTTCCCTGATTTTTCCAGTGGTGGCTCCTTTTTCTGATCTTCCTGCACCTACGGGTCCCTATTCCGTCGCCACCTACAGCTCGACCTGGACCGATAGCTCCCGTGATGAAACTTTCACCACAGAGGATGATTACCGTCGGTTGGTGGTCCAAACCTGGTTTCCCATTGAAAAACAGGAAGGTTTGTCTGCTCTCCCCTATATTGATGATCCTGAATTGAGACTGCCAGCCATTGCCAAACAATTGCGCCTGCCGCTCTCGCTTATCCATCATTTTGGCGAGGTCAAGACCCATTCCAGCCCCAGCTCTGCGAACCTTGAACTGGACCTGAAATTTCCTGTAATCATTTTTTCTCATGGATTGAGTGGCATGCGATTTCAAAACACCTCCATCATTGAGGAGTTAGTGAGCTATGGATATGTGGTCTTTGCCGCTGACCACAGTTATGGAGCAAACATTACCATTTTTGATGATGGGGAAACGGCAGAATATCGGGCTGGGAAAAGACGATCCTTAAATGAGGATTTTTTGAATACCATTGATCTTTCCCAAATCAATATCCTGGTTAAAGATCTGCGCTTCATTATAGATGTAATTAAATCCCATGACTCAGATCCATTTTTAAATGCACTCCCTATGGATATAGATCGAATCGGGGTGATGGGTCACTCACTGGGTGCAGCTGCGGGTGTCACAACTATGGCTAGGGATTCCCGTGTCGAGGCCGCCATGGTCCTGGATGGGTGGTATACTCCAATTCCTGATTCCGTGATAGTCGCTGGACTCAACAGACCCATCTTCCATCTTGGACAGAAGCAGTGGTCTGACCCTGGAAACTATGCGCGTATGGATGAGATGTTGTCACACAGCAGTGGACCAACCTATAAAATGCTGGTTCCAGGGATATTGCACACTGATTTTACTGACATGCCCCTCTTCACGCCATTCTCTCTTTTTATTGGATACACCAAAATTCAGGATCCAGTCTGGCTTAACGATTTATTGCGGGTGAATGCAACCAAATTTTTTGATGTATATCTCAAGGATCATCCCCCGGCAGAATTGCACCGGCAAATCCTCATTGAAAAAGGTGTAACCAGCTACATTTTTACACCTTAGTTGTGGCTGGAGCGCTATAAAGACGCCCTCCCCAAATGTATTAATACCCAATGCTAAAAAAGGGACTACTACATTTAAGCATTTCTTAATTGTGACAAATATGGGTCATATTTCTGTTGCGGGGCTTTCATTTTTATTATATTTGTGCTATGTCAAAGGGGGAAATTTGCCAACTACTGCTTGTGTGCCATGTCACAGATTTTCCCAATCAAAGCACTATTTTCGCTTGTCACTAACAAACATGGAGGACGTATGATGCGTACCATCAACCCAAGAGGAATTTCCTGGCTAGTTATTGTGTCTATCATGATAATGGCCATGCCAATGTTTATGCTGGCAGATGAAGCAGCAACCAACATTGAAACAATCAAACAATTAAGACAGCTGCAGAACCAGGGCACTGTTCTTAAAAATCTAAAAGCCAACAGTGTGGCCACGCAGGCCACGCCTGAGCAGGAGCGCATGCTGCGTCTGAGTAATGCTCTGACAAAAGCCAAGCAGCAGGCATTCCCAGACATGGAGTCAACTCCCCGTCTGAATTTGAAACGAACTGATAGAGCTGTCCCACAACTTCAAACAAGTTCTTCAAGCGCATTGCGCGAAGTCATGTATGGAAGCGGACGAATGAGCAGTCATCCTGACTCCCTGTATTTCAATTTTCTCACGGGTATGAACGGTGGTGATTCCGCTGGCATGGATGTGCGCATAACTGGCAATGAAATGCTGAATTTTGGTAATGAGTACGCCAACTACAGTGACCCCAGCATGCTCTACTGGCTGGCCGAAATGGGAACCCTTGATGACGTTGGTGCTGTTGATGCCATAGATGATCCCTCTCGAATATGGACCGATATCTCTTGGGATTGGTCAGGCGGAAACGCTGGTCTACCGCTTGCTGTGGGCAACATCTGGGTCGTCTATGCCCGCACTTCTCATATGTATGTAGTTCTCGAGGTTACAGAGGCCATCGCAGACTGGTCAAACCCTGCTTTCTCCTTCGACTATATGATTCAGACTGATGGATCCAACGCCTTTGGCGGTGGAGGCAGCAGTGTTGTGGCCGGCAGCTCTTTTATGAATAATGCTGTGGTTGCTGAACGCTATTTCAACTACCTCCAGGGGCTCCATGGCAGTGACACCACAGGCATGGACGTCCGAGCAAGTGGGAATGAAGGTACCAACTTCGGAGCTGAATATTCATTCGGCACGGACTATAGTCCAATATACCTCTACGCAGCAGATGGCAGCCTGGCAAGCGTAACCGAAGTGGGTCTTGTGGATGATCCCGAAATAGGCTGGGTGGAAACCTCCTGGGAAGCAAATGGCTACCAGCCCATGCAGGTAGGCAATGTTTGGGTCATTTACACTCGCACATCAAACATGTACGCTGTAATGGAAATTACCTCCATGGATGAATGGAGCGGATATTTTGAATTCGACTACATGATCCAGACAGATGGGTCGCCCTTTTTTGACGGTGGTATGATCGAACCTTCTGAATATGATATGACCGTGAATGATCTATATGCAGATACGCTGATGATCGGATCAAATCCCTATTTTGAGATAACACTTGGTGATCACATGTATGGTGAATTCGCTGTTTTCTGGGATGCAAATCATGATGGCGATCTGGATGATGATGATATCCCCATGGAATTTTATGAATTCATGGACAATGACATGCATGATGAAGATCCCACGCCTGGAGTATTCGGTTTTACCTACTCCGATGAAATGGCAGATGGGCTAAACTATCTGGCTGATGATCTTGTTTTTGCTGCATTCTCTGATATGGATATGGCTGTTACCTCAGTTCATTTTTACACCGAACCTTCCCCATTTTCCATCTCAGGTTCTATCTATGAGACCAATGGTGGTGGTGCTCCTTTAGAGGGTATTGTGGTCTGGGCAGTCTATGAAAATGAAGAAGACGATGAGCGACCCTCCATTGTTGTGCTTACTGATGGTGCAGGTCAATATCATCTTGATTTACCTGACACTGGCTTTGTCGTAATCGGCTCTGAAGACCATTTTGGGATGACGGATGGCCTTCTGCCAGATCCACCCAACCATTTTGTAAATGTTCAGGGTGCTGAGTTTGGTTACAATTTCTATTACATAGCTCCCACCAGCGGTATCGAAGGATTTGTCTATGATGAATTGGGCAATCCTATTGAAGGCGTTGAGGTCAAGGTCGATGGTCATGATGGTCCAGGTGCCTTCGGCTATACCAGCTCTACCGGCTACTACTACATAGGCGTAATGCCCGGAGATTATGATGTGAACATCGAGCTGGAATCTCTCCCCGCGCCCTATGTAATTCCACAAAGTGAATATATCTATGTGGGTGATTTTGCTGTGGCTACTGTGAATTTCACACTGTATACAGCCAATAACTTCATCGTGGGTACAGTGACGCTTGACGGCGCATACTTCGAAGGAGCTTCTGTTGTAGCCATGAATGAGTTGGGTTTCTCTTATACCATGAGCACTGCAAATGGCTATTTCGATATTCCTGTGCATGGTGGACCAGAGACCTTCTACGATCTCATGGTATGGCTGCCTGATATGTCTGACATTATTCAGGTCTCAGACAACCACAACGTGCCTGCCGGTGCTGAGGGTGTGGGAATCGTCCTGGAAACAGTAACAGGTGGAATGTTCGGATATTTTATCGATACCGACACCAATGAACCCATCATGGGTGGCAATGATATTGGCATGATGATGCGAGATGTTGATACCGGTAGGGAATTTTATGGTGGTCCAGATAACAATGGCTACTATGAATTACATGTTCCCCCGGGTCTCTATGAGGTCATGGCTGGAGGTCATGAGTGGATGGGTCCAGAACCTGATTCGGTTCTTATTGGTGTAGATCTTATTCCTCACGATTTCTTCCTGACCCATATGAGTTTTGATGCTTCACTGGAAGGCTATGTATTTGACCAGGATGGCACGCCCATACCTTATGCTCAGGTCCAGATCGGAAATGAGGGTTGGGGTGCTGGCATGATGACTGATGAATTCGGACACTACTATTTTGATCTGCCCGTGGGCTACTACTATGTCAGTGCCTGGGCTGAAGGCTACTATATGTACCATGATCAATTCCCAGTTGGTCCCGGATATAACAGCTACAACTTCTTCCTGGAACATTTCGAGGTTGAGGGAGCCATAGCTGGTCTGGTATATGACGGTGATACGGGTGCTCCCATACCCGATGCCGACGTCTATGCCTATAGTTGGGATGATGATGAAAGCTACTGGGCTTATACCGATGAAGCGGGTGAGTTCTGGTTTGATTTACCCAATGGGACCTATGATGTTGTCGCCGACCGGTGGGATTATCCACCAAGGTGGTTTGATGGCATCACAGTTCAGAATGACACAAGCTATCTTGCTTTTGGTCTCATGTTACCCGACGGTGGTGTTGACGGATATGTTTACGATGATATGAGTAATCCTATTCAAGGTGCTGAGGTTGTCATTGTGAGCACCATGGACTCAACTGCAGGATTCTGGGGTTATACTGACCACAATGGATTTTTCAGTATTCCTGCCATGAATGGTGATTACCATGTGTTTGCAGGCGCTCCAGGTTTTGAGGTCAATAACTATGGTATGGTAACCATCATGGATGACTGGGCTCATTTACAGATCGTTCTTGAACCACGACAATTCGCCGTGGCACCGCAGATCAATTTTATTGTTGATCAGCCCTATGATCAGGGTCGCTGGGTAAGAATGCAGTTCTGGCCCGGTGGTACAGAATGGGGTCCTTTCTCAGGTTATAGTGTCTGGAGATTGAGCAATACGCCCATGGGTCCAATTCTGGATTTTGTGGATTATCTCCCCAACCACGATATGGAAGCATACAATCTGGTATTACCCACCCTGGTTGATTCCAGTGCCATGGTAAGTGATCCCGTTGATTTCATGAGTGCCTTTCTGGTTACAGGTCACTGGGATATGTATGGCTATATAGATGGTGAGCCACATGCCGGCTACTCGGTGGATAATATCCATCCTGGAGTACCCACACCACTGGTACTACTCTACTCAGATGATACACATGTTGATCTGCAATGGGAACCAAGCATGGATGATGACTTCCAGTATTTTGAAGTCCATCGTGCAACCAATGCTGAATTCACAGATGCATCTGTAATAGATATGACCACATCTCCCGGTACATCCGATACGGATATCACCGTTGGTCAAACCTATTACTATCAGGTCGTAGCTGTTGATGCCAATGGAAATGTTAGTGACGGCAGCAATGTGGTTACGACCTACATCGTATCGGTTGATGATACTGAGATATTGCCAACCGCTTATGGGCTGTCTCAGAACTTTCCAAACCCCTTCAATCCAACCACGAGTATCGAATTTGCTCTGCCTGAGGCTTCAGAGGTCTCCCTTGAGATATACAATCTCCTGGGCCAGAAAGTTCGTACCCTGGTGAATGGATATGTTCCAGCCGGGTATATCAATACCAGTTGGGATGGTTTGAATCAAAATGGTAAAGAAGTGAGTAGTGGTACCTATATCTATCGCTTGCAGACGGCCGAACAGACCTTCAGCAAGAAAATGGTACTTATGAAGTAAGTCTTTGCCTGCATGTTGATCTAATCAACACGAGTATCGAAGAGGCCATCCCTTTATCCGGATGGCCTCTTTATTTCCTGTCGCTTGCCTTTCAGGGTGAACAAATATGATCAATTCAATTCAGATCAGGTGTCTTCATTTATTCAAGCGTTGATAAAATCAAAATCTGATGCATAGAATCATGATATGTTGTGTGTCATTTATACTTGTTTATACTGTATTTATGACAGTTGGAAATCTTCAACAAGCTCAGGTCCAATCTGGTCCCAAATGGGGTCTTAATCATTGACTGAGGAAATGATGGCGTCTAATTTTGGCGGCTTCATTTTCGTCCCGAAAACTTGGGAACGAAATTTATTAGTCATGGAGCTTGAAGAGGGGAACAAATCCCCTACATATTGGTAGGTTGATAACATGAAATTGCTGCTGGCCACACAGAACAAACACAAGGTTGAGGAATTAACACGTCTCATGCAAGCCTATGCTGTTGAAGTTGTGTCGCTCCTGGAGTACCCGGAAATCGGTGAAATTGTCGAAGATGGTGATACGCTTGAAGCCAATGCCCTCATCAAAGCCCGGGCTGGATTTGCCCATTGTGGTATACCCACCATCGCTGACGATACGGGTCTGGCTGTTGAGGCTTTAAATGGAGCTCCTGGGGTGTATGCAGCCCGATATGCTGGTGAAAACGTAACCTACGACGACAATGTTCAGAAAATGCTTGATGAAATGGCCCATGTTCCAGAAGATCAAAGACAGGCTAAATTCCAGACTGCAGCCGTCTTTTATGATGGCACTGAAACTGTGACTGCCATGGGCGAAGTTCCAGGATTGATTACCACAGAGCGTCAGGGTACTTCTGGTTTTGGATACGACCCCATTTTCTACATACCTGAGAAGCAAAAAACCTATGCACAAATGGATCTTGAAGAAAAAAATAATTTGAGCCACCGAAAACGAGCATTCGCCAAACTTATTGATCAACTAAGCCAATCACACCGCGCATTTAAAGTGGAGCTAAATAATTAGAACCATAAGCTAGTCTTTCCACTCATCCCAAGAGGATATATACCGGGCTACAATCCAAACAACGTGAGAACGATTGCAAAAATTATATTATCCCTGATTACCATCTGGCCATCTGTTTATGGTCAGACAGATGAGGTGCAATCTGTTGGTGTCACCTTCACCATGCGGGCAAAATTTTACCAACCCGCCACTACCCCCATCTTTGATAGTCCAAATCAGGGGCTGTTCTTTAGCGATACCTCACTGTTCCTGGCTTCACCTATGGGTAAACTAAAATTGAACTCTCTCAAATACACCCTGGAGATGGATAGTACAGCAACCTATTTCACCATGTCACAGATGATGGATGGCAAGCCCATCGGCATCCCTACTGTGGTTTCTATTGATGAATACGTTGCCCTCAGTCTTGACCACAACATTAAAGCGCTGCTTAAAAAAACAGCCTCGGGTCGTCTTCAAGGAGAGGATTCCGGTCAAGAGGGTCAATCCTTTGAATTGATTGGTGCCGATATCGCCGGACAACGCGTTTCCCTGCGAGTGCGTGGAAATGTAAATATCACAGGGAAGCTCCGCCGAGAGGATAGATCCAAAACCACCAACACAAATAATCAACAGCAGTCCAATACCTTTCAGATTGAACAGAAGCAGGCCTTTAAAATTGAAGGTAAAATCGGGGATCGCATCAGCATCCAGGTCGATCAGGACAGTGAGCGGGATTTTGATTTCGAAAACAATATGGAAATCTTCTACAACGGGAATGAGGATGAAATCATCCAGAGAGTAGAAGCTGGAAATATTTCCTTGAGTCTTCCTGGCACCAAGCTGGCCATGTTCTCTGGCCAAAATAATGGTCTTTTCGGGCTAAAAGCCCTGGCTAAAGTAGGACCTATTGATATCACCGCCATTGCCTCGCTAGAGCGTGGTCGTAAAGAAAAATTATCCTTGAATGGCAACTCTGAATCTTCTGAAGTTACGGTGGATGACTACAACCGTCGCCGCAACACCTACTTCTATGTCAATCACTTCTACCGTCGCAAATCATATCCTTTAAATAACCAGGGACAGTACCGCCTTACGGGCCGATCCGTGCAATCCATTCGAGTCTATAAGTACACCTCTTTCAATCAGGGTGATCAAATTACAAATTTTGCACAGATTTATAATAATCCTGAAACTGATACTACCTGGGCTACAAGCCGGCATGTTATTCAGCTTAAACAGGGAGTAGACGAGGATTTCGTCCTGTATGAAGATTTGGGTGTCATTCGAATGAACAGCCCTGTGCAGGACAATGAAGTATTGGCTATTGCATACAGGGATACATTTTTAAACGCTGACAATATGGATCAGACCAACTTGACTGTCCCTGAATATGACCCCCTGCTTAATGAAAAGCGGTGGTTTCAAGAAGGAAGCAACATTGCTCTCGGTACACCTGGTATTTCAGATACCCTTAAATTGAAACTGCTAAAACCTGATGGTGCGCTTCCCGGTGACCCTACCTGGGATCTGGAATGGAAAAATGTTTTCTATCTGAATACCTCAGGAATTAACGCAGAAGGCTTTGATCTTAAAATCAGGGAGAGTCTTGGGGGAGAAGAAGCTGAGCTGACTGACGGGGGACAATCATTCCTGCAATTATTTGGGTTGGATAGAAAGGGGGTGGATACAGAACCCCTGCCTGATGGCATCATTGATTTGGATTATGAGAACATCCTCAACCTAAGACGCGGTGAGCTCATTTTTCCCTATCTTATCCCGTTTCAGGCAGATACGGTGGTGACAGGTCAACCAATCTGGATGACCAACGCCGCAGGAGCGCCCCTGAATAATGGTGGTAATCCAAATCTCTCAACACCAGAAAACAAGAAGTACTCCAGCAAGTCCTTTTACGACTTTCCTATCTCTTCGACTTCTGAGTATAAAAAAGACAACAAATTCAAAATGCATATCAGCTATGCCAACCAGAGTTCAAGCTTCAATCTAGGATTCAACGTGATCGAGGGCTCGGAGGAAGTCACCCTCAATAACCAACTTCTGGAAAGGGGTGCCTCCAAAGATTATACTATTGACTATTTTTCAGGACAATTGATCATCTTGAATGAGGCTGCCCTGGCTCCTGGTGCTGATCTGGATATTAAGTATGAATTGAACGAATTTTTCCAGCTTGATAAAAAGGTGATTCTGGGAACCCGGGCAGAACTCAAATTCGGAGAAAATGATAATTCATTTATCGGATTGAGTGCTATTTACTTCTCCAAAAGCAGTATTGATGAAAAGGTCCGGGTTGGCAAAGAACCCATGGAAAACTTTATCTGGGATTTAAACACTAAAATCTCTCAAGACCTCCCGTGGCTGACGCGCGGGTTGGATTGGTTGCCTCTGATAAAGACCGACGCAACTTCCAATATCACTGTGAGCGGTGAAATTGCTCAAGTTATCCCTAATCCAAACACCTCTGTCAATAAGGACCTGGGAGATGTAGGTCTGGCTTATATCGATGACTTTGAAGGTAGTCGACGCGAAGCCCAACTAAGCATTATTCGTGGTGCCTGGGGTCTATCATCTATTCCTGCTGATGGTACCGATCGAGGGAATTATGAGCGAGCATACACCTATTGGTATAATCCATATAATCGCGTCTTGACCAAGCAAATCTGGCCCAATAAGGAAACCAGTGCTCAGGCTCAGAATGATGTTACTGACATTATGGTGCTCAATGTTATTCCAGATTCTTCCTTTTCGGTAAAGGCGGGTGGGGCTCCGGGAGATGCCTGGGGTGGCATTCAGCGTTCCCTTTCCTCAGGTTACTATGACCAGTCCACATCTAAATTCCTGGAGTTATGGGTCAAGGGAGACCAGGGAAGATTACACGTTGATCTGGGATATATAAGTGAGGATCTACAGGAGCCGGGACAGAACTGGAATGTGGAGATTCTTGATCAGACAGTGAAAAAAGGGTTTGGTCAACTAGATACAGAAGATATTTCCACAGATGTCTTCCCACAAGGGGACGGTTTTGTAGATGAAGCCGAGGACCTGGGAATTGATGGACTGCGGGCTGAGATCGATGCAGTCGATATTAGTCTTTATGGTTATCATCATCCATCATGGGATCATTATGAGTTCGATCCTAACCCTGAGACTGGATCCATTAATTATCGTCATATCAATGGTACCGAGGGCAACCTTGGCATCGAAGGTGGCACCTACCCCAACACAGAAGATTTGAACAATGATGGTGCCCTGGATACTCGGAATGCGTATTTCACCATGGATGTTGATCTAACCACAGAAGATTACATAGCAGGGCGAACCAAATATAGCGATGGTACTGAAACAGGGTGGAAACTCATACGAATTCCTCTGGTTGATTTTGAAAAAGCAGGTGAAAATCCGCAATTGGCACTCTGGTCTCAGGTCAAATTTTCCCGTCTATGGATGGATGAAGTGCCAGCGGGTGGTGCGTTATTGCAGATTGCAACCGTTGATATCGTTGGAAATGATTGGCAGGAGCGTGGCGTTTTCTCACAGTACGATAGAGTTGAAACCAGCATCACCGATTCCCTCCACGGGACCTTGAATGTCACAGTCATTAATACTGAAGACAATCCAGGCCGCTACAACTCCGACGGGGTTCCAGGTAGTTATTCATCCCCCCCTGCAGGTGTTTCAGGAATCCTGGATCCCATTACCCAATTGCGCTCCAAAGAACAGTCGCTGGTCATACGGGCTGATAATCTTGAACCAGGCCATACCGTAGTAACCGATAAATTATTTCAGGGCTCAACGGCCAAGGATTTTATCCACTATAAGAGCTTGAAAATGTTTATCCATGGTTGGGACAGGACGCGGGGTGGCAGCTATGAGTCCACTTTTACTAATTATGCGTTCCAAGACAGTTCTGATCTGGAATTCTTTTTCCGCTTCGGTGAAACCGACGATGCTTTTTATGAAATACGTCGTCCCATTTATCCAGGGTGGGATGAACGCAATCATTTAGAAGTCAACATGGCAGATCTGGCGAACTTTAAATTGTCCCTGGATGACTCACTATTCATCATCCAGCGGAGCACTGAAATTGGCGAGGGATTGGATAGCACCTACAACGATACACTCTACTGGTCAGCCCTGCCTCCAGAGTTTAAATACGCCAGCAAAGAATTCCCTGACGGTAGCAGCATCGCCGTCAAAGGAAAGCCCTCATTGAGCAGAGTTCGACTACTAAAGGCTGGATTCAAGAACCTTTCCACCCAGCCTATGTCTGGTGAAATATGGATGGATGAGCTGCGTCTCAGTGATGTGGAAAAAAATACTGCCACTGCTTATCGAGCCAACGTGAGCATGCAATTTGCAGATGTTGCTAAACTGAATATGGATATTCAGCGTGATGATGCTGATTTCCACAATGTTCAACAGCAATTTGGTACCGGTGACAATTCTCTTGCTGCCAATATCAGTGGAAGTGTGTCCCTTCATAAATTTTTACCCAGTTCCTGGGGGTTAAATATCCCAATCTCTGCCTCCTACAGGCAAAGCGAGAAACAGCCAAAATATATTACGGGTAGTGATATCCGGATAGCAGACCTGGATCCATCCCTCCAGGATACGCTGAAAACCATGACCAGCCGGAACGAGTCTTACAGTTGGAACGTCTCCCTCTCAAAAAAAGTAAAATCTGAGCACTGGCTCCCCAAATACACCATAGATAATATGAATTTCAAGGTAGGTGCCACCAATAGCACGGCATCCAATGCACAGAAAAGTGAGCAAAACTCAGAAAAGATAGATGGAAGCTTCTCCTATAAGATCAATCTTGGCAAAGATTTCACAGTAACCCCCCTGACCTTTCTAGAGTCCCTGCCCCTTGTGGGTGAGGGTCTATCCACTACCACCATCGGGTATCTGCCCACCAATATCGGGGTTGATGGTTCTATGGTGGAAAACAAGTCCTCAAGCGTATTCCGAAATCTCAATGCACCACCTCAAAAACCAACACATCAATTGAGTATGAATCGTCGTTTTAACGTAGACTGGAATCTTTTAAATACCGTCAGTGCAAAATTCAATGCCTCCCTCTCTAACAATCTGGATAGCTTGAAGAATCGCAAAGAGGATATTATCAGGGAATTGGATTTTGGTCACCTGGGAAGCTATAAAGAGTCCTATAGTCTGAATTGGAACCCCCAGGGGTTGAAGCTCCTTTCGCCCACATTTTCCTATTCATCAAACTTTTCGGCCACTGATAAAATTAATGTGGATCAACCAGGTCTTGACTTGAATGTGAGCTCAAATACCTCTGCCAATATGGCCTTAACTGTATCAGAAGTTTTTGGTCTTGTACACAAACCAGAGAACACGAAAAAGAAATCTGCTGGCAGTTCAAACACCCAGTCTGCAAGAGGCCGGGGACGCGGAAGGGTGGCTCCGACTCCTGAGCAAGACCAGGCGAAAGAAACGACTGAAGAGGTCAAAGAGCCCTTGACCTTTACAAAAATCCTGGATTTGACTTATACAACACTGGATCGGATTGATCCAATTTCATTAAGCGTCACCCAGGGACAAAGCACCAGCAATATGCGCCAAATAGCCTCCCTTGACACGGTAGCCGTTATTCGTGAAGGGGATACCACAGGGGTTGCAGATTCGTTGACCCTCGTCGTTAAAGAAATTGATATAAACAGCGTAGGGTATGGCTATCGCATGGGATACAATACTGCCCTGAACAATCTTAATCATCCAGATGCCACCAACCCTGTTGCCACCAGTGGAAATTTTAATTTGACAACTCGCACAGGTCTCAAGCTAACCAAAACGTTGTCTACAAAACTCACATTCACCTTTGGTCAAAAAACAACCCTGGTGAATAAGAGTCAGGGGGAGGTTATCAACACCAACATAGACTTCCTGCCCAGCGGAAACTTTTACGGAGCACCTAAGGATGAGTATAAATCATTTGGTAACTCAGGTTTCCCACTGCCCTCCTTTAACTTGAGGTACTCTGGGCTCAAGGATATTGAATGGCTAAAACAATATATTACCGGTGCCAGCCTGGATATGAATTATGCTGGTAAAAAAACAGCAAATCAGGAGAAGGGAATTCTCATAAGAGAGACTTACTCCATCGCATTTTCTCCCCTCATCGGGTTGAGTATTCAGGGCAAAAAAGGCATTAATGGTTCTCTTAATTACAGCATGACAAAAAACATCAGTAACTCCATTGATGTTGACAAGTTTATCTCATCAAATCAGAGTTTTAATCAATCGGTGAATGCCGGTCTCTCCTATTCACATCGGGGCGGGATGACTATTCCTCTCCCCATGATGGAGGATAAGTATCTTGAGAACAACATCGATTTCCGTCTGGAAATAGCATATACGCATGAACAGGAATATACGGGGACTGAAAACGCTACTTCTATTGAATTTGGCGAGGGTCGATACACCAAGACGCTATCAGCCAGACCCAGCATTCAGTACAGCTTCACAGATAAAGTCTCAGGCAACGTCTCCTATGACTATCGTATCACGGATACCCGTGATCATGGTAGACAGGATGTAGGTGATTTTCAATTTGGTGTAAACATCCAGATCAAGGGTTAGGGGTATTATGCAACTCAACCTGAAGTCAATATGCCTGATCACAGCACTAGCTTGTAGTAGTCAAATTGACCTGTATGCTCAAACTGGTTTTGATGCAGAACGTGCCTTTGAGGATCTCCAGGCACAGTGCGATCTGGGTCCCCGGAATCCCGGTTCAGATGGCGCTCAGGCAGCCATCAAATATTACCAATCCATTTTGGAACCCCTGGCTGATTCCTTCCATTTACAGCAATTTCAATTGAATGATCCATACGCATCGAAGAAGCTGAATCTCACCAATGTCATCGCTCGTTTTCAACCACAAAAGACTCACAGGATTATCCTGTGTGCCCATTGGGATACAAGACCCCGGGCTGAATACGATGTGTCGGCTCCAGACAAACCCATGATCGGTGCAAATGATGGAGCCAGTGGCGTCGCTATCCTGCTGGAGATCGCCAGACAGTTGGCTTCCAAACCAGTGAATCCAGGTATCGACATCGTGCTGTTTGATGGTGAAGATTATGGCCAGCCACGGGATCTGGAGCACTATCTCCTGGGCAGTCGTTATTATGTTGAACATCCCTTTCTTCCCATGGCTCAACAGGTCATCCTGCTGGATATGGTAGGTGATGCCGAATTGACCATCAAAGTCGATCCAGTGTCTTATCGTTCCGCGCCGCGTCTGATTGAAGAAATCTGGGCCTTGGCCACTGATATCGGCTATGATCAATTCCAACTCGTAGCCGGGGCATCCATGTATGATGATCATGTCCCCTTTATTGAGAAGGGTATCCAGGCCATAGATATTATCGATTTTGAATATCCTGGGTCAGACAATGCCTACTGGCATACCCATGAGGATACTCCAGATAAATGCAGTACAGAAAGTCTTGAGGCTGTGGGAAATACAGTATTAAGCTGGTTATACCAGCAATGATAACAATAAGTAAGACGGGATGTGCCCTGACCGGCATTCCCCCGGAGGACTAAACCCATGAGTAAAATTTACGCAAACCCTTTTAACTGGGGTGAACCTGTAAAAGGCAGTCATTACGTTCAGCGACCAGAGGATCAAGCCTCTCTGCTGGCCATTATGGAAAAGCAAAATCATCTGCTCCTCACTGGCAAACGCGGCACTGGTAAAACAAGTTTGCTGAAATTTTTACTGGAAAAAAACACCACCCCATTTATTTACCTTGATTTGCGGTTTATTGTTAGTAGAGAACAACTTTTTGAGCTTCTTATGAAAGCGTTGTCCACGAGTTTTCCCATGATTGACATCGATAAAAAACTCAAGTCATTGGGAGCAGATACTCAAAATGTCCCTCTTAAAAATATCTTCGACCTCTGGTATGAGATGGTCAAAGGGAGCAATAACAAGTTTATCATGGTCTGGGATGAATTCCAGCATCTCGCCAAATTTAAAGAAAATATTTTCGAGGAGTTGAGAAGCGGTCTGAATGGTAGACGGGGAATCACCCATGTTTTTGTAAGCCATCGTTCGGATATCCTCCAGGAAGCCCTGGGGAGAGACAGTAGCGCCTTTTTTCAGAATCAGGAGTTTTACGAACTTGAGAATCTGGAGCAGAAAACCTGTACCCGCTACCTAACAGAACGCTTTCGTCGCATGGGTCTCAGTGATTTTGATCTACCTGGGGCAGTGTACAATTTTACTGAGGGCCAACCGCTCTTAACCCAGAGACTGGCCTACACCCTGGCTCAATTATGGCTTGAAGGCACCACCACCAGACTCCTGCAACGTTCAATTTCCAAGCTTTTAAAAGAGCGCAATATTTTGTTCACTGCCATGTGGGATAATTTTGGATTAAACGAAAAACGTCTCCTGCTGGGATTGGCCAGTGGTTATTCCCGCCCCACTGAACTTGGATTTATTGACAAGTTTGGCTTATCTGCCACAAGTACAGCCCATAACACTGTGATTAAACTGCTCCGTGAGGGCTGGCTGGTGAGCCGGGATGAAGGCTACCATATCTACGATCCACTTTTCTTGATCTGGCTTCAAAACCGCGAGGGTTTGATTTGATCGATACCACCTCACAATGGATATCCGCTGATATTCACATTGCACCTGAGTACTGCGAGGTTGCCATTGATTATGCCATGGCATTGGGTGGCCTGGCCATCGTTGAAAAGGATGATGTATTTCAGGTAAGTTATCCCCTGGATAATGATACACAGCTCATCCTGGATGAGTTGAAAACCTTTATCATGGACCTGGATCAGGCAGCCAGTCTCTCCCAGGCCATCGTTGATCGGGAAAACTGGAATAAAAACTGGCAGGCATTTTTTAAACCGACTCCAATTACCGAGCAATTCATTATTCTTCCTGAATGGGAAGATCCTACGCAATTCCCTGAGGCCATCAAAACCAGGATTCGTCCGGCCATGGCTTTTGGAACGGGCACACATGAGACGACCCAATTGTGTCTGGAAATTCTGGATGATCTGGTTCAAGGAGGCGAACGGGTTCTGGATGTGGGGACAGGAAGTGGCATTCTTGGTATTACTGCCCTGCTCAAAGGTGCGGCTGAAGTAGATGGGCTGGAAAATGACCCCTTTACAGAAGAAAATATCAGAGATAATCTGGAATTAAATGGTATTCACTCTGGATTCAATCTACAGATTAGCGAATCTCCGGTATTGAACGGACCCTATGACATCATGGTGGTAAATATTATTAGAGCTAGACTTTTCCCCATCCTCCCAAATTATTTCACATCGGTTCGTAAAGGTGGAGAAGTGATCGTCTCAGGTCTCCTCCAGGATGAAGACCAGGAAACCAGAGAACTCCTTGCGCTATCTCCCTGGAAAGTATTGAAAACTTATACAAAGAATGAATGGATCGCCTATTTATGCGAAGTCGTATAAAAACAATTTGTCGCAATGATGAATTAACCTCAGAGGGCGCTAAGCGCGCTGAGCTTTCGATGTGGATTATGAAAGGGAACTTAATGAGGCGCTTAGGGCTATTTTTTCCTGTGATCGCAATATTGATGCTAGCTGCCTGTGATCAAACTCCAACCACCCTGGATGAAGAACCTTATCTGAGAGATTCTGGTGAGACACCATTTTCTCTTAGGGTCAGGAGTTTTGAATTTGACTATTTATCTCAGCAGTTTTTCTTCTCAGTTGAGGTAACCAGTCCTAATGAAATAGCTGAAGTTGCATACAATCTGAGTGTAAATAGTTCACCATTTGCACCTGTGTTGCTGAATGATCTTGGCCAAAGTGACGATATCCTTATTGGAGATGGTCGCTATGATGGGGCCTGGATCTTACCTGATTCCATGTCCACTTATGTGGATAGTCTATGGAAGCTTGAAGTCACTGTACAAGACGATGAAACAAATAGCCTGTATGAAGCTAAGACATTGCAGCCAGTACGACCTTCACCCCCTGTGATAGGTGCTGCAAGTCATCTGGATACACTGACACTCCTGGCAAATGGGTTGGTTTTGGACACACTCACCCTTGAAGTTGGTCACTCTCAGGGCTTGGATGAAATCAGGGACGTTAGCATGATGTCTCTCAAGCCTGATGGCACCTATGCCAATGAGGGACAACCTATTCCCCTTTATGATGATGGTGGCAGTGTGGTCTTTTATTCTTTCGAGGGTATTGATTTTACCAGTGGCGATAGTCTGGCCAATGATGGCGTTTATAGTCTCCTCCTGGCTCTGGCTCCCAACAATTTGAGTGGGGTATATCACTGGACCTTCAATTCCAGATCCTGGTTGGGAATCGAAGCAATTCCTCTCCTTGATTCAATTGTCGTTCTACCTGCCGGGAGTTTATCCAGAGGTCAAGCTAAGGATGCTGAGCTGATGGGAGTGTTCAAATGAGATCCCTTTTTGCTCTCCTGAGTATCATTACCGCTTTTTCATCTTTGTCTGTGCACGCCCAACTCCTGAGACCTTCAACTTTTTCACTTGAATCACCTGATACCGTCTATAGCGGATTGATTGGAAGCAGTATTTCTGACCTGGCCGGTCAGGGGGATACACTTTGGATGGGTTCGGGTCACGGGCTCAGCGCTACCTATGACAACGGAGATTCATTTGTGGGATTCAGTCCCCGTTTTTCAAATCTGGGCCAGGGTGGTGTATCTGCTCTGGCAGTCTGGGGCGATACCATCTGGGTTGCCATGGGCTTTGACACAACCACGGCCTTTGGTGATCTCAAAGCAGGTGGTGGCATAAGCCGTTCTGTGGATGCTGGTGCCAGCTGGACCTATTTGGGTCAACCCATGGATAGTCTACAGATGATCATCGAAGGCAATGATACGAGTTATGCGAAATACTCGGAGATGGATCTCTTTGGTGTTTCAATTTTAGCAATTGATGTGGTTACCCCAGTGCAAAATATCACCTATGATCTGGCCTTTGATGGAACCCGTCTCTGGGCAACCTCCTTTGGTGGAGGTTTAAGGGTTTCCCATGATCTGGGAGATACCTGGCAACGGGTCATGTTGCCCTGGACTGATCAAGCCAGGCTGGACTCCAGTGTTGTCCATGATATGGAAGCTGACATACTCGATGAACCGGAGTATTATGCCCTGGATCCTCTGACTCATCTCAATCATATCGCCTTTGCAGTAAAAGCCTGGAACGATACGGTCTGGGTAGGTACTTCAGGCGGTGTCAATCGTTCTATAGATGGCGGTTACAGCTGGGATCATTTCACCCACAATAATTCGAATATCTCAGGTAATTGGGTAATTGCCCTGAATCGACAAACCCTTCCAGATGGCTCAGATCGCATCTGGGCATCAACCATTACAACAGGTTCCGGTGATGCAACTGGTTTTAGCTTTTATGACGATGAGACCAATTACTGGCGGGCTCCTTTCCTGGGTTTCCGAGTTTGGAATATTGGTTCTGACGCATCAAATGTGTATGCTGCCACAGACCAGGGATTGTGGAAATCAAAAGACGGTCTGCACTTTGTAGTATTGCCTGATTTTCACCACGATGACTTCTCTGAAATTATCTACTCCGATGCAGTTTACTCTGTCCTTGTGAATCAGGATGGTGCTGTCTGGGTGGGTACTGGCGATGGTCTGGCAGTGAGCTATAATGAAGGATTGTCCTGGAGTATTCACAAGGCCCGTACCACAGAATCCTCTGATAATTTTTATGCTTATCCCAATCCATTTACACCACGTTATGACAAGGTACTGAATGGTCAGGGGAACCTGATTGTCCGTTATAGTGCTGAGGCCGGGGAAGATGTTTCCATCGATGTTTTCGATTTTGCCATGCATCAGGTCAGGGAAGTAATGGACAAGGTCCCTGCACCCCTATCAGGTCCACAGGAACGAACCTGGAATGGACGAAATGAAGCGGGTTACCTGGTATCCAACGGTACCTATTTTATTCGAATTGAGATAGATTCTGATATTCACTGGACGAAAGTGATGGTGATAAATTGAGGACATCCATGATAAATATGTTTAACAGTCATTGCGAGTGGCGAAGCCACGAACTAATCTCGGAATCGAGATCGCCACGCTCCTTAGCACTCGCTCACAATGACACAATGAGCCTGATCCAACATGTCTTCGCGAGGAGGTTGAAAACCGACGCGGCGATCTCGAGCTATCCGATCTGCAAGAATCCGGAGATTGCCCCACTCATTGCATTCGCTCACGATGACAATATGCGCAGAACACCCTTGGAGAAAGTAATAACGCGTTCCAAAAGTATGATACAAAGATTACTAATATTGTGTATCCTTTTGCCCATAATTTCCAGTACTACCATAGCCTCAGGTCTGGGTGGCTACACCGGTACCTCGAACCGTTTTACCTCTGATCCACTTTCTGCCGGGACTGGTGGCATTACCCTCTTTCACGAGACCAGTACCAACAGCTACTCGCAAAATCCAGCTTCTCAGGCATTTTTTGGTCAGCGTAGTTTTGATGCTGGTTTGGTCCAACTTTCTCTGGATAGATTTATATATACTGTGAATACTGGAATACCTTTGCCCCCCACTGCCAGTCTATCCTTCGGGTTGATAGCGGCCGGCACCAAGAACATTGAGGCCCGGGATTCCCGGGGTTATGCTGCTGGCGATTTGAGTGATACTGAGATGACCTATCTCGTCTCATTCTCAAACCGATTTTCTGACAAGTTGGCTTTTGGACTTTCTCTGAAAGTTTTAACAAAACATTTCAAATCTGATGACGATTGGCTGGATCTGAAAGGTAGTGGCTTTGGAGCCGGTCTGGGATTCGTATTCAAGCCCAGGGTGGGTAGTTCGTTGGCTCTGGCCATCAAAGACTGGAACAGCAGTTATAAATGGAAAACTCAGGACATCTTCGAAAGGGGCAGCAGCTATCAAGATGCGTTTCCCATGAGTCTTTCCTGGGGCTGGTTGCAGGATCTGGGCACCTTTTCTCTGGCATTGGAACATGATTATTATTTTATCGATGAAAACATGTATAGGGTTGCCTTGATGTGGCATGGAATAAAGGCACTTGAGGTCAATGCTGGCGCTAGTTTCGAGGATGACGCCATTTATCCCGGATTCAGTGCCAGATATGAGCTATCATGGAATGAGGGACCACCCATGCACATCGATTGGGGTTTTAAAATCGGTACTCCCGGTGAAGGCTACAGAAATTATATTGGTTGGGGAGTGAACTTCTAATGATAAACAGGATTTTCGTGATGTTGGCCATGGTGGGGTTGGTCTGGAGCCAGACAGGTTTTGATATTCTGTCAACTCCCACTGATGCCCGTGACGCATCCCTGGGGTTAACACTCAATCCCATTGTCAAACCGACACGCATTCTCACCCATCCAGAAGCCTCCGTAACCTTGAGCGTCTGGAATTGGGTAGCTGACATTCAGGGCGCCTATATGGGGATAGCCCTGGACAACATTCATTTGAGTTTCCAGGCCATGAATAGCGGTGAACTGGAATTGCGGAATGATATCCCTACTGAAGAACCCCTGAGCACCTTTCAATACAACATATTTAACACAGGGGCTGCCTATGCCCGGGAAATGGGACCGGTCATACTGGGGCTGGGAGGCGAATTGGTCTACGAACGATCTTTGAATGCCAGTGCCACCAGTCTTTCACTCAATCTCGCGGCTGCTTATCCTGTGAGAGATCACTTCATACTAAGCAGTGGAATGAGACACTTTGGCATTAGTGGTGAACTCGATAAGGAAAGTACGTCTCTTCCTTCAGAACTCTGGCTTGAGGTGGATGCTGACTTTAATCAACTCTCAGTGATGACCGAGATCAATAATGGATCCTTTCCTGCTGCTGTGGGTCTCTCCTATTCCCTTATGGATAAATTCCAGCTCATGGGCGGCATTCAGCTAGAATCTGCCGACCCTGACTTGCGTTTGCACCCTTCTGCAGGATTTACTGCTGATTGGTCAAATTTTACCCTGGGCTATTCTATCTATCAATTGAATCATACCCTGGGAGCTCGACATTTCATCTCCCTCTTCTGGAATTACTAACCGGGTTTTGTGGCAAATTGAATGAAGAAGTGCGCACTTATTAAAAATTATATCCACCCTTCGAGAGCCTCAGGGAAACAGGCAAGAAATTTAGTCTGTCTTGCTGAGCCTGTCGAAGCATAAAGATTGACGCACTCGAGGGATTGATCTATGGATAAACAAAGCGTCATTAAAAGTTTTGAAAAGCATGTCTCTGCAGGCAAAGCTGCCTTCTTCAAAAAATATGGAATGGACTTTGTCATGGGTCACAGAGAGGGTGCCTGGATTCATGATATGGATGGAGATAAACGTCTCTTCAATTGTCATTCCAATGGGGGTGTATTCAACCTGGGGCATCGAAACCAGGAAATTATTGACACCCTGAAGTCTGCTCTGGATGAATTGGATATGGGCAATCACCATTTTATGAGTCAGGAGCGGACTGCTCTCGCTCAACAAATCACCGATACCATGCCAGGTGATTTAAATATTTGTATCTTCGGTGTGGGTGGTGGTGAAGCAGTTGATCTAGCCTTAAAACTGGCCTGCGGACATACGGGTCGCTCAAAAATAATTTCCGCCACTGGCGGATTCCACGGACATACCGGTCTGGCGCTTACAGTTGGCGATGCACAGTATCGAGATACCTTTGGTATCAACACATCTGACAAGATTCAAATCCCCTTTAACAATGCAAATGCACTTGAGCAGGCTCTTGATCCAGATGTTGCAGCAGTTATTCTGGAAACCGTTCCCTCCACACTGGGAATGGTCATGCCTGTGTCAGGTTATCTCAAAAGGGTCCGAGAGTTATGTGATCATAATGGTACCTTGCTGATCATGGATGAAGTTCAATCTGGGCTGGGACGCACAGGCAAGTTGTGGGCTTTTGAGCATGCAGGCATTACACCTGATATGGTGATTCTTGGTAAAGGGCTCTCAGGTGGCATTTACCCCATCAGCGCCACTGTGATTCGAGAACCCCTGGATGCAATCTTTAAGCGGGACCCCTTTATTCATATTTCAACCTACGGTGGTTCTGAATTGGGGTGTCGGGTAGCTAAGAAGGTGGTTCAGATATCAAGTGACCCCCATTTTCTGGAGCGGGTTCAGGAGGCAGGGCATAAAGTCCGGGAGGGTCTGGATATAATTCAGAAGAACTATCCCAAATTTTTTACAGGGATTCGCCAAACCGGTCTCATGATTGGTCTGGAGTTGAGAGATGAATATGGCGGTCCGGCCTTGACCAAGACAGCCTACGATGAGGATCTCCTCATGATCTATGCCAACAATGATACCTCTGTGAGTCAATTCCTGCCCCCCCTCACCATCACCAATGAAGAGATTGATCTGGTTATGGAGAAACTTGATAGAGCCATGAATGCTGCCCGAAAGCTTCGCACCGTCATTATGGCGAAGGAGAAGAGTAGTGGCTTTCTCAAGTTATTTTCCGGGAAGGATAACTAAATGCTTGACCAGGAAATACTCCAACAATTTGAGAATGGTCTTAATCCCAGAGACCCCACATCTTCAAAAATCCCATGTAAAATATTGGGCTATGGCGAAATATCCTGTGTCCTACAAGTCAATAACGATACTGAAGTTGCCGCCAAGCGGATGCCACTTTTTGCAAGTCTCTCCGCTGCTGAAAAATATGCCCTGGATTATAAAAAGTACTGCGAGCGGCTGCGAGAAGCTGGATTGATCATTCCTGAGGATTCTACCACAATCGTAAAGGGGCATGGTGGGATTTCCGTCCTCTACATCCTCCAGAAGCAACTTCCTCCCCCACGGTTTTGCCACAAATTAATTCATACCCAGGATGCTGATTTTCTAAAGGGTATGATTCAAGGAATTGTTGAAGAAATTGAAAAAGTTTGGGCCTATAACTCAGAAAATGACCCTATAATTCGATTGGCTATTGATGGTCAACTCTCGAACTGGGTCTTGCTCGAGTCGGGAGAAATGGCCTACATCGATACAAGCACGCCCCTCATGTTGGAACATGGAACTGAGACGCTTGATCCTGAACTCCTCTTGCAAAGTGCGCCTTCTTTTTTGCGCTGGCTTATTCGCTGGCAATTTCTTGAGGATGTCATGACCCGCTACTATGATCGGAAACTGGTCTATACTGATTTGATTGCAAATTTGTTTAAGGAACAGCGTCCTGAAATAGTGGATACCTGGATCAAGACAATCAATATGGCAACTCTAGATAAAATGGAGGCTTTAGACAGACAGACGATTGAAGCCTACTACAAGGAGGATAAGCTCATTTGGAGACTCTTCCTTGGACTGAGAAGAATTGACCGCTTCATTAAAAGCAAACTCCTTGGACAAAGATATGAATTTGTCCTGCCTGGAAAAATCAAACGATGATGATGAGCCACGGATTTACGCAGATGAGCACAGATTGAAAGCAAAAGTAAGTCTTTGATGATGTGATGCCAGAAACAGTCTTAACCCCTTCAGGAGATAAGTGATATGTGTGATACTTTTGTAGCCCTCCCCTCCGTAACCAGAGATGGAAGCATGATCTTTGGAAAAAACAGTGATCGTGAAGCTGCCGAAGTTCAACTCCTGGAATATCATCCTGAATGTCGCCATGACCCCAGTGATGTGGTGAATTGTACCCATATGAGTATTCCTGAAGTTGAAGAAACCCACGCTGTGCTCATCAGTCGTCCATTCTGGATGTGGGGTGCTGAAATTGGCGCCAATGACCGAGGGGTGGTCATTGGAAATGAGGCCGTATTCACCAGGATGCCCGTCCAAAAAGAGGGTGGACTCACAGGCATGGACCTCTTGCGTCTGGCCCTGGAGAGACGCAGCTCCGCCCGGGGTGCCTTGGAGACCATCACTGAACTTTTAGAGAAATATGGGCAAGGGGGAAACTGTGGCTACAACAATAGGTCATTCTACTATCACAACAGCTTTCTCATTGCTGATCCCAATGAAGCCTGGGTATTAGAAACTGCTGGACATCTCTGGGCCGCTAAAAAGGTGGAAGACTATTACGCCATTTCCAATGGTCTCACCATTGGAAAAGATTTTGATCTCATGCATGAAGACTTGATCTACACAGCTCTGGAAAAAGGTTGGATCAAGAAAAAATCTGATTTCCATTTTGCCAACTGTTACTCTGATACCTTCTATACCAAATTCTCAGCCTGTGCAACCCGACAGTCCAGGGCACATGAGATGTTGAGAACAAAAAATTATTCCCTGACTGATGCCTTTGCCCATCTTCGAGACCACGGAGACGGATCCTACCGCCCAGATAATCATTTCCTTATGAACCACGTCTGTGCCCATGCTGGAGCCAGTCCTGCCAGGCAGTCGTCTCAAACCACAGCCTCATTTGTAGCTCATATAACTCAGGACGAAGAGACTTACTGGGCAACAGCCACTTCAAGCCCCTGTACCTCCATATTCAAACCCATCTGGTTTGGCGATAATCCGCTTCCGACTTCATTTGCCGGAGAAAACCTTGAAAAATTTGATTCCGATATTTTCTGGTGGCATCATGAGGAATTACACCGTCAGATATTGCTGGACTTCCAGCACCGAAATACCCTGGTAAGACAGGAATTTGAGGTGCTGGAAAATCGATGGTTAAAAGAGGCTGAAGACCTGGATTCAGACAAGCGGGCTGCGCTCACAACGGAAGCCTTTGGCCTGGAGCGTGATATCACTGACGCACTCATCGCCATGCTTGAAACTGAAAATGTGGAGCTTAAACCTCACTTCCCTTATCGGCGATTCTGGCAGAAACAGAACAACCTGGTGAATTTAAGTTTAAAGTAGAATCGGAGATTGCCTTGCACTTCGGGCTCGTTTTGACAATTAGGATCACGCCTAGATTAGTCTTCGCGAGTGACCGTTGGGAGCGCGGCGATCTCTTCCTTCATGTGAAAAAAAATATCTCTGCCAATCAAGGTCTTGGAGATTGCCGCGCCCGCTGGGCTCGCAATGACAATTAGGAACATGCTTCACAAATCATCACACAATTAACACACCTAAACTTCAGGGGTGTTTTTCCTTCCACAAGCCTGACAGATAATTATCTTGGTTAAATGCGTCTCAACGTAATTGCAGCCCTCATATTCATTCTTTCTGGACAGCTACATCCAGTTTTCGCCCAATTAAGCAAAGCATCAATCGACGACTATGACAACACCACCATTGTTGGTGAAATGGGTCTCACGGTAACCAATTTTGGCATCCTTGGTGAAGGCTGGAATAACCCGGAACAAGCCTCCTGCAGATATAAGCAATATGGTACTGAACGTGAGATGGTTGAACTCATGAGCTATGGTGGTTTGTGGATTGGCGGCATTCCCATTGTTAATGGTGAGGAGCAACTCGCCCGGGTATCCACTGCTATCGTTGATGGTGCCTTTGACTATGGTGAAGAAGGTTTTGAGTTTACCACTTCATCTGCATCTGGTGATACCATTCAAACCCGTTCCAGCATTTCCTCTGCCGGCACGTCCCCGCTGGCCAGTTATTTTTCCCTTGAAGCAGTAAGCCATCAAGATTTATTGGCCGATTTTAAAGATACTGGATCTGATATCATCAATCATGTCCCTCTGGGTATTGATGTCCATTTAGAGTCCTATGCCTGGAGCCATTCATTTATGGAATCATTCGTGATTCTGGATTACACCATCACCAACAGAAGTGATCTTGTCGATTCTTCGGGGACAGGCTGGAATATTAAGGATGTCTATGCTGGTATCTGGGCTGATGCATCTGTCAACAACATGAATTACAAAAGTCGCTGGGAACCGGGTAGTGGATTTAGCTGGTACGACAACATCAACAGTTTTGAAAGATCTTACAATGCCAATGGATATCCCCGCAATATTGGCTACCAATATGATTATGATGGTGATGACGGTTGGTCGCGAGCGTATTTCGGCATTATGGCGTTACATGGCCCCAACAAAAGGTCAACCTCTCATGCTGATACGAGGGGTGACTGGTACACCTACTACAATCCCTGGCGTTGGAACAGTCCTGAAAATCTGGATATTCCAGAATTTAATATGCCCATCTCAGATGTTGAACGCTATGAAAAGCTTTCCAGCTCTCCCTTTTATGACCAGGATTTTGTCCAGAATAATGAGGACCAACCCTGGTTGGATCTTCCTAATTCGTGGATGATGCTGGTTTCAGCGGGCCCCTTTGGGACCCTACCAGAAGGTGATGGCTTTGTGCTCCCTGTGGGTGAATCAATCAATGTGGTCTTTGCAGTCATAGGAGCTCCCTGGTCGCATCAGGGTTCCAGCAATAATTTTGATAGACGCCAGGACCTCATCAAAAATGCAGATTGGGCTCAGAAGGCGTTTAATGGTGAAGATGTAAACGGTAATTCAATTCTGGACCCTGGTGAAGATTTGAATGGAAACGGTGTACTGGATCGCTACATCGTTCCTGAACCCCCACCCTCTCCGGCTCTGGCAGTGGTAGCTGAGGATCAACAAGTCACTTTATATTGGGATAGTGCTCCGGAATCAGCTTTAGATCCAGTTTCACGGAAACTCGACTTTGCTGGTTACAGGATTTATGGTAGCACTAAAACCAGAGGGAATACAGCCCAGTACTCTCTTTTGGCAGAGTTTGATCTCATCGGTGATGAATTTGGATATGATTCCGGATTTGATCTGGTTAAGATTTACAACGACATGGGCCTGGAAGATTCCATTGAAATCAAGGGACATTATTATCACTATAAGTGGGTGAACCAGGGTGTTCAAAATGGGTGGCCTAATAATACAGTCTACTCCATAACAGCTTTCGACAGTGGGGATGAAAATACAGGGTTGGCCAGTCTAGAGAGTTCTAAGAATGAAAATCGTATAAGTGTTATACCAGGTACACCACCAACTTCTGATGTCTCAAAGTATCCAGTATCAGTCTACCCAAATCCTTACAGGGTGCGAGCCACCTGGGATGGTGATGGACAGAGGGATCGTCTGGTCTGGTTCAGGAATCTCCCTGAGAGATCAAAGATTCGAATTTATACACTCAGTGGCGATCTCGTGGAAGAAATTGACCATGAGGGCGCGCAGTACAATGGGGGAGATATCCGTAGAGTGCCTTCAGGGAATACCGTTCTTTCAGGGGGCGAACACCCCTGGGATCTCATTAGCAAATTTGATGAACCTATTTCTACTGGAATGTATGTTTATACCGTAGAAAACTTAAGCAATAGCCATATCCAGACCGGAAAGTTATTGGTTATTAAATAAAGATAAATAATCGGCTATCGTACAAGATGGCTTGAACAAAAAAAGGAGAAATCCATGAAACGAATTTTACTACTATCCATTCTCATATTCTCAGTAGGCACTGCCCTGGCTGTGGATTACGAGACCGAAATTCAACCTATCTGGAATGCAAACTGTATGGGATGCCATGGAACTCAGGGTGGCTTGAATCTGGCTGATGGACAAAGTTTTGCCAATCTGGTAGATGTTGAGGCCAACGGTTATCCTGGCGTCATGCGTGTTGCCAGTGGAGATCCAAGCACATCTGTCCTTTACAATAAAGTTGCCGGGAATGGGGTGAATGGACAGCAAATGCCTCAGGGAGGAAGTCTCACCGTTGACCAGATTTCCCTCATCAGCACCTGGATTACAGAACTGGCAGATACAACACCCATAACCATTGCTGAAGCCCGTGCTACCGCCCTGGCAGAAATTGTGACAATTGAGGGTATTGTTACAACAGGCAATTTTGGTGAACCAGATGCCTATACAGAACATATGCTTCAGGATGAAACTGCAGCCATCGTTGTGTTTGGTTATTTTGATGCTGGTCTGGTTATGGGAGATGCGATCACTGTAACAGGTGTATTGGATTCATATAACGGGAAATTTGAAATTATCATCAGCGAGCCCACAGATGTGGTGGTCAATAGTACTGGCAATGCCTTGCCTGAATTCCAAGTATTAACTATTCAAGAAATACTGCTTGCCCCAGAAGATTATGAGTCCGAATTAATTCGCGTTGATAGTGTCACTATTATTGGTGGTATCTGGCCAAATCCTGGGGACAATGCGAATCTGACGATTTCAGATCCATCGGGTTCAACGACTGTCATGAGAATTGATAGACATACTGATGTTGATGATGGTGCCCAGGTTCTCGGTCATTTCAGTCTCCAATGTATTTTGGGACAATATGATAGTTCTGATCCCTACGACGAAGGTTACCAACTATTTCCTCGATTCTACACAGATATCGAGCAAATCGGTGACCCCACGCCTCAGATTTCTGGTGTAAGTCAAGATCCCGCCAGTCCAACACCCGCTGACGAGGTCATAGTATCCGCCACCATCATAGACAACTCAATGGTAGAAGACGCATCCCTTAGCTATACAGTAGATAGCGGCATTGAAATGACTGTTGGCATGATAGCCAGTGCAGGATCAATCTTTAGTGGAACCATTCCACCTCAGGCAGCCAACGCCGTCGTCAGCTATACCATAAGCGCCACGGATGACCTGGGTGGTGTGAGCACAACTGAACCCTACAACTATATTGTCTATAGTGGCACTGTCAATACCATTGCTTCCTTGCAGGATGGAACCGTTCCATCAGGTACATCCGTAACAGTTGAGGGTATCGTTACAGCAGAACCCTATGCTTTTCATGATGAAGAGAATTTAAGCTACTACTTTATTCAGGATGACTTTGCTGCTCTATCGGGTATCAAAGTCTATGATCCAGGTCGTAGAGTGGCAGAAGGAGACGAACTTCGTATCACGGCTACTGTAACCGAGTATAACGATCTGACTGAGCTTATTGATGTCACCGAAATCGAAGTCCTCAGCACTGGTAACTCCATGGAGCCTATGTTGATAACTTTGGATGCAGACATGGAAATGTATGAGGGCTGTCTGATTGAGATCAATGACGTTACCGTATCAAACCCTGATCTGGGTTTTGGTGAATGGAGCGTCACTGACGGCACCAATGAGATAAGAATAGATGATGCAGCAGATTACTTCTACACCGTTGTGGAGGGAGAAGCACTATCATCAATCGTTGGAGTCCTGGACTACTCCTTTGACAACTTTAAGATTCAACCTCGTCTGGCTATAGATATTCAAACAGCAGATGGTCTTACTCGTATTCAAGCTATTCAGCAGGTTAGATATTCTGATCTCCTGCCAAAATATTCTAGGCCAGATAGCTCTGTTTGGTTTGCAGATACCAGCTATTATTATCTGGATACTCTCACTGTTCAAGGTCTGGTAACCATGCCTACAGGTTTGAGTTATGCCGGTGCTGGTGTAAAGTTCATCTTTCAAGATATAAGCGGTGGACCATGGTCCTCTATTTTATGTTATGATCCTGATGCTGCTGCCTTCTCAGTACTTTTTGAAGGTGATCTTATTCAGATAACCGGGTACATATCAGAATTCACAACTGACAACTCATCCATGACAGAGTTTTTCATCACGGGTGGCCTGGAACTCATTGATGAAGCACAACCATTGCCTGAAACTCCTGTGGTAAGCACAGGTGATCTACGCTGGCCAACTACTGCCGAACAGTGGGGCAACGTGTCTGTGAGAGTTGAAAATGCAGCCATTACTGTCCTTAATCCTACGGATTTCGACATTATGGTCATTGATGATGGGAGTGGTGGTGTGTTTGTAGATGACGATTCAGACAGTCTTGCCAATTACATCTTACCACCTGTCGGTACTGTATATAGTTCTGTGACGGGCTGGGTGTATGATCACTATGGCAGTTACTCGGACTCGAGCACTTATAAATTAGTTCCTCTCTACGAGGAAGATCTGATTATTAATCCCGATGCCATTGACAGGGTTGAAATACCTGAGGGTTATGCCCTGGGTAACTATCCAAACCCTTTTAACCCAACTACAACAATCGCTTTCCGTATTCCAGAAGCACAACAAGTCCATGTGGCCATCTACAACCAGTTAGGCCAATATGTGACCACTCTGGTGGAGCAATCTATGAATGCTGGCGACTATCAGGTTGTCTGGAATGGATTAAATCAAAAGGGTCGTCCTGTATCATCAGGTCTGTACTTCTATCGCATGGTAGCAGGTTCAGAACGGATGGTTGGAAAAATGACCTACTTGAAATAGTATAGAAGTGTTTCCCGCCTGGTGGCACCCATCAGGCGGGAAATTTATTGAAAGAGGCTTAATCTGAAGAATTGTGGGCACTCCAAGTCTAATTACACCGGCTTTCAAGCCGGTGGTGTGGTTCACAATTTCAATGACCGGGCTTTAGCCCAAACCGTTAGGACTAAAGTCCTTTTTGCTGTGGGTGGATGCCCCCCGTCCTGAAGGACGGGGTAATTAGGGCACTAAAAAATAGAATGAGAAACTTAAGGTCAACAATGAGAAACCAGATCGGCATCGTTTTAATGCTTGTGCTTCTATTGATTGTTGCCTGTGAGTCCTTGAGTAACCCATTTCTCGATGAGTTACCTTCAGGATCAAGGGAAAACATACCCCCTAATACCCATCTATTTCTGGAGTTTCCAGCAGACCGTATCGACACAGTACTCTCTGACACAAGCTCTGATACCACATTCATTCACACCCAATATCTTCCAGACACTACCACAAGTTTACAGGTACTCTACTGGTGGGGAGAAGATTCCGATGGAGATGTGGTAGCCTACCACTATCGCTGGAGTTTTCAAAATGAGTGGAGTAGAACAACTGAGGAATCAGATACCTTTTTTCTACCACTCCAATTAGACTATGATGAATATTCATTTGAAATTAAAGCAGAGGATAATGAAGGTGCTTTCGATTTATCTCCAGCAATTTTAAGAATCCCCATAGCAAACACACCACCTGAAATTGAGTTTACAATAAACAGTAATCCGGCGGCTGGATCTGATCCCAATATAGAGTATGTGACCTTTCCAACCCGAACTTTTAGCTGGGCGGCATCAGATTTGGATGGTCTGCAAACTATAAATCGTATTCGTTACGCGATTGATGATACTTCACAATGGGTGTATCAACCTGTGGAGATATCCAGTGTTACACTTACTGATTTGAATCCCGGGCTCCATACTTTTTATATCCAGGCTATTGATACTGCTGGAGCTCACAGTAGCTTACTTCAATTTCCAGATAGTCTGGATCCTACTGTCCCAAATAGCTGGCGTGTCCGGGATCCTGTGGGATCGGTTTTACTCATCGATGATGATCCAGGAAATGACCTTCCAGATCCACATCCAGTTTACACAGGAATCATGGACGCTCTGTATGGGTCTGATGGCTACAGTCTATTCGACCTTAGTGAAGATGCCTATGGGTTACCCACTTCTTACAGTGATCAGCTTGCCATGTACAGTTACTTTGAAAAAGTAGTCTGGTTTCACTATAGTGATACCCCCAATCTGCCCGATGCTGATGGAGCATTGATGACCTATCTAGAAAATGGAGGTAATCTATTTGCCTCTTCCATGAATGTGGTCATCGACACAGGTCCAAACCCGCCTGATACTACTTGGTACGCTGATTATTCATTTATCGATATGGATTCTATTTTTATTGCCAATCCGACGGGGCGCATGAGTGGGGGTCTGGAAATTTATTTACTGGACCATGATCAACCTGGAAGCAATATCATCCTTGATACCTTGACCACAACTCGTATTATTTCCAGACGTGTGTGTTCCTATCATCCCATTGAATTAGAACCAGGTGCCGAGAGCACCGATCTCTTTGTACTTCAGGAACCACGCAATGCAAATGACAATTGGTCAGGCAACGCACCCATTGCTCAGTTGTATCGTCCAACACCTTCCTCGGGACAGGTAATCTTTTTTTCACTTCCCTTCCATTACTGTGGGGATCAACCAGCTTTACAAAATATGCTTCAATATTTACTTGAGGATGTCTTTCAGTAATGTCTATTAAAACATTCCTCGTTACATCAATGCTAATCGCAATTGCAAGCTCACTGTTTGCCCAGGGCAGCTGTGTCATTGAAGGACACGTAAGCGACCCTGTTTCAGGCGAATCCCTTCCTGGTGTGAATGTCATGATTAAGGGAAGCTACTATGGCAGCGCTACAGATCTGGATGGTCGCTTCAGACTGACTGGCATGTCTCCTGGTACCTATGACATAGAATTTTCCATGATTGGGTATAAGGTTGTCCTGAAGACCAACAACATTGTGAGCACTGCAGAACCCATTTTTGTAGAAATCGAGCTGGAACAAACCACCCTGGCTCTGGGTCAGGAAGTGGTGGTTGAGGGTGACCGTCCCCTGTTTGAAGTAGATCAGACCTCTTCCAGCGTCAGACTCACCTCTGACGATTTGAAAATGAATATTGTGGAAAATGTTGGGGATGTTCTGGCTGAACAGGCAGGTATTACCTCCCAGGATAACGAAATCCATATCAGAGGTGGTCGTGTTGATGAATCCATGTTTATTGTGGATGGCATGTCAGTCAAAGATCCACTCTCAGGCAGTGCCAACAACCTTTACTTAAATGTGGATGCCATTGAGGAATTGGAAGTGATTACGGGGGGGTTTAATGCTGAATATGGTCAGGCCATGTCTGGTATTATCAATATTCGTATTAAAGAAGGTTCTCAGGACTATCACGGAACCTTCTCCTATTCCAGTGATCATTTCGGCTTGCAGGAATTACCCTGGGATGCTTTCACCAAGGACCGAATTGAATTCACCTTGAGTGGTCCAGAAATATTCACCGTCACCTTAAATGCCCTGGGATTACATATTCCTGGCCAATTCAGCTTTTTCCTCAATGGTTATATGCACATCAATGATTCCTACCTGCCAGGGGCTGATGATCTGGTTCCCTCCCAGTCATGGATGGAGAATCTGGCACCTCGACAGCAAAATGATTGGCATGGACTCTACAAATTGACCTGGCACATTAACAGTCAGAAAAAGCTTAGTGTCTCCTACGATTATTCCTTGAACATCAATCAGGGGTGGGGTTTCCCATACACATATCAATACATTCTGAACAATTACAATACCATTACCAAGGAAGCTATTCTTAGCTCCATGCTGTATACCCATACCCTCTCATCAAAACTCTTCTATGAAATCACCATGGGTCGCTTTTTTACCAATGTTCACTCTGCGGTTCAAAACAAACATTGGACGGAGTACCAACAAACCACTGACACTGAACCAATCAATTATTATTTACTGGGGATTGATGGTGAAGTTGATATTGCTTATGGAGACGAGTTCTGGGATCATGGGGATGCCGCTGACTGGTACGACTATTATTCAGATAACCTGTCCATTGATGCAGATGTCAACTATCAACCCTCCAAGCGTCACAGCTTTAAGGCTGGCTTCGGTCACAAGCAATCAGAACTGCAGGTCATCGATATTGATTCACCGTGGTTAGGCGAATCCGGATTGGGCCGTAATTATGACTTCTGGAAGGTTACCACTGACTATGGCTCATTTTACATCCAGGATCGCATCACTTTTGATGGCATGATTGCCAATCTGGGTATCCGCTATGATTACTGGTTCCCGGGACAGTATCTGGAAGATGCTGTGGCAGATAGCTCTGTTTTGACCATCACAGATGCAGCCCGGGCAAAGTTTTATGCTGAGACCTTTGAATTTGCAGGAAGCAGAGCCAAGGGTCATTTAAGTCCGAGGTTGGGAATATCTCATCCAGTTACCGACTCCGATGTATTGTATTTCAACTACGGCCATTTTTCACAGCTCCCCACCTTTAATTATGTCTATGCAAAACTACGTTCTTCGGCAGAAGCGACCTACCAACTCTTTGGCAATCCCAACCTTTCTCCCAAAACCACCGTAGCCTATGAAATTGGGATAAAGCATAAATTCGACGCCAATCAAGTATTAGAGGTCAAAGCCTTCTACAAGGATATGTTTGACTATGAAACCAGCCAACGAGTTACCCTTTTCAATCCTCGTTATGGCCACCTCTCCTATCTCATATACATCAATATGGATTATGCCCGATCTCGGGGGATTGAAATGAAGTTCAAACGGCGTTTTGCCAAGTTTTTCTCGGCTGATGCCAATTTGAGTTACAGTTTTACCACGGGTAAAAGTTCTACACCCCTGGATAACCTCCTTGTGGAAGCTGGTCGTCTCGATGAAAAGCCCCTGGGTGAGAATTTTTTAAGATGGGATCAACCCTTCAGCATCTTCACCAATTTACACTTCAATGTGGGTAAAAAGGATGAACTCCACCTCTTTGGATTACGACTGCCCAAAGATTGGGGTGTTTCAGCACGTATCGAGTATCAGGCAGGTCGTCGCTACACCGGCATGGAGAACATTACCATCCGTGAAGAAGACGGTAAGTTCTATTATGAGGGGCAGTCAAAAAGTGACACACCCTACTCTGAAACTGCTGACCCCTTTACAACGGTAGATCTCAAGCTGAATAAATATTTCCAGGTAAGTGGTCTCGAGTTAAAAGCCTATTGTACGATAGAGAATCTTTTCAATGTGAAGCGTCCATCCAGCATCAATCCTTTTACCGGCAAAGGGTACGATCCCGGTGAGATCTATTCTTATGGGTTCATCAACAGCCCAGATCCCAATTATAATCCAGGTCGCTATTCTATTCCCAGAACTGTTGAAATGGGCATGAGTGTGAGATTCTGATGCGCCGAGGACTCATCATATTAGCCTTGTTCATTTCGGCACAGTTTGTTGTTGCCCAGGGGAATCTTTTTCCCAGTCTGGGCGGTCAAAGAGCCGGAACGTCGTCCTTTTCATTCCTCAAGATCGGGATTGGTGCCAGAGCCCATGGAATGGCTGGAGCCTATACTGCCATTGCCAATGATGCATCCAGTCTATTCTGGAATCCTGCCGGGGCAGCACAGGTGGATGAAGCAATCAACATTACGGTGGATCAGAGTCAATGGATTGCAGATTTTCAGTTGAGCAGCTTTGCCGGGGTCTGGAAGTTTGGTCGCGTTCATCACCTGGGATTCAGCGCACTGGCCCTGTATGCCCCGCCAACAGAAATAACTACTGAATATAGACCTGATGGAACCGGTGAATATTTCAATTATGGTGATATGCTTTTAGGACTCACTTACGCACTGAGAATGACTGACCGCTTTTCATTTGGTCTCACAACCAAGCTTGTAGAAGAACAACTGGCTGATTTGACAATGCGAAGTGTGCTTGTGGATCTGGGGACATATTATCGGACAGGCTACAAAGATCTACGCTTTGCAGTATCCCTGCTGAACTTTGGTTCCCCAGCCCGCCCAAACGGGGCTTATGCCAATACTGATACCACTGAATCAGAATACGAGTCCTTTGCCCCCCCAACAATTTTCCGTCTTGGTGTGGCCCACGAATGGCTCCAATCACCCCGTCAGACATTAACCAGCTCAATTCAGCTCAATCACCCCGTGGATAATGGTGAAAACATCTCACTTGGTATTGAGTATGGATTTCATGAGATGCTATTCTTGAGAAGTGGCTATCATTTTAGTGATGAGGTACGCTCGTGGACAGTGGGTCTGGGAATTGAATGGTCTGGATTCAGCTTTGGCTATTCATATGCAGATATGTCTGATTTAAATCGTTCTGAACATATCAGTCTGGGATGGTCGTTCTGATGTTACGCCTTAAACAATACCTTCCAGTCTTGCTACTGGTTCTAGCCATCACAGCGTGTGGTATCAAGGTCGACCTGCCCACTGAAACAACTGAATTCGATCCAGTATTCGGAGCTGGAGATACATCCTACATACGTATTAGTCCCGATTGGGATGTTTCAAATGGCTATGCCTTTGCCAGCCCCTGGGATATTGTCGTTGGGGCTGATGGATATATTTTTGTAGCTGATCATGACCAGCCCTCTGTTCATGTCATCAGCGCTACGGGAGAGGAAGTTATCAATGATGATTTTGGAAATCATTTTGATGCACTCGCCAATCTTATTGATGAAACGGGTGCCAATATTTCACCACAGGCGATTCATCAGGACGATCGTCTCAACCTGTTTATAGCAGATAGCAGCAATCGTCTCATGGTCTGGAATCAATACCTTAATAATGTGGGTGTGGATTCAGTGGCAACCAGGGTAAGACTTGAATCACCAACAGGTGACCTGCTGTGGGTAACCGGTTTCGATTCTATCAATGCACTTCAGGTGCAGAATTGGACCATTGACTCCATTGGATGGTCTGATGAAAATCTTGATTATTGGTTGGCACCTCGAACTTTCTGGGATGCCAGCGATAGTCTTGAGGCCATTAAGGTTGCACGATATTTTGTTGATCCATCCAATGTTCATATCACAGGTGTCAGCAGTAGGGGTGACCAGTGTTTTGTAGCTGATGCGAATTCCAATGCCATCATGGAGCTTCAATATGTTCCTGTGGCTCTCCTTGTAACGGGAGCAGGTGACCAGATATTGGTCTATGGCGGAACGATCACCGGTCGTGCTGTCTCACCAGGTACGGGAAACGGCACGGTCAATGATCCTCGGGGAATGACCCATGGGAAAGATGGTGCCCTGTTTTACACACAATGGGGTGAAAATTTCAGTGTCCATAAAGTTGGTGGAAGCTCAGGTTTTGAATATGGCGAAGATGATATCATGGAAATTGAACGCTATGACATGGCTTCGGATGTGAGTCTTGATGTTCTGGGAAATATTTATGTCGCTGACACGGGACACGATCGGATTCAACAGTTCAATTCATCTGGCAGATTCGCCTATAATATTGGAATGAATCGGGTGCTTGTAGACTCCAGCTATAGCGACTCGATATTGGTTGGAACAGAGTATGAATATATCACCAGGGATACAACCTATCAGGTTGAGGTGGCAGATATTCTTGATGGACCCCGCAGTGTGGCAGTGGATGCCATTGGAATCGTCTATATAGCTGATACCCGGCATCAGCGTGTCATGCGCTATCGACTTTCCACGGAGTTGGATTATTCCACTGAAAATTAGATCGTTTCGGTGTAGCTGTTTTTAAGGGGTAAAGCGTGAAAAACATCAAACCAATACTTGTTATTCTTGTTCTCATCCTGCTCATCATTACCATTTTTTCCTTATTGGGTAAATCCCAGCAGATGACTGTGGTTTATGAAGGAAATAGGAATAGAGACTCCGTCAAGATGACTGTGGGAAAATTTCAGTGCAGTGAATGCGGCATGCTCATCAACGATTTGAATTTTGCTTCGCAAGTAGTGGCTCCAGATGGAAAGACCTGGTTCTTTGATGACCATGGTTGTATGGCTGCCTGGATAAGTGCCAGACCTTTTAAAGATGATGCCATCATCTGGGTCAAGGATTTGCCCTCTGGAGCGTGGATTGATGGAAAAGTTGCCTGGTATAGTCGCACGGATCAAACGCCCATGTCGTACGGATTTGGGGCTTACAGGACCCCTGGGGAGGGCTTGATTGCTTTTGCAGTTATGCAGCAGGCTATGTTGAAGGGTGAAACCATGGCAAATTTGAACTTCCGCAAACAGCTCATGGAGAAATAATGGAAACCGTCAATATTATCTCCATTATTACTATCGCCTTTATGGGATCCTTTGGTCATTGCATTGGGATGTGCGGTGGCATCGTCATCGCCTATTCAACTGCTTCTCTTGAAAAAGATCGTAGCAGGGGGGCTCAAGCAATCTCACATCTACTTTATTCGCTGGGGAGGGTTACAACATACACCGTCCTGGGTGCTGTATTTGGAATCCTGGGTGGTGTGGTTGTCTTTAATAATACAACCAATGGTCTGCTATGGATTGTAGCCGGTATAGCCATGGTAATTGCTGGTCTTTCTCTATTGGGTAAACTGCATGTACTAAAATTATTTGAAACTTCCTTTGCCAGTTCAACATGGTATCAGGCCACATTTAAAAATCTCTTGAAAAGTGAGTCCCTCCTGGGATTCTATCTGCTTGGAATGCTCAATGGCTTATTGCCCTGCGGATTTGTGTATTTCTTTGCCATCACAGCGGCCAGTACGGCTAGTCCCGTCTATGGTGCTCTGGTGATGTTTATCTTTGGATTGAGTACGATCCCTGCCCTGTTCAGCCTGGGCTTTTTTGTAGGTCTGTTTAAAAAACTCAAATTCCGTCATATCATGACCCAATTGGCCGCACTTTCTGTAATCATTTATGGCCTCTACACTTTGTATAATGGGTATCGCTATCTGGTAGAACCAGCCCGCACCATTCTGGAGTGTCATTAAATCTCAGCCAACTGGAACCGGCGGCTGAGCTTGCCTGCCAAGCCGTAGCCTGGAAGCTCTCTAAGGAAGCGAAGGCTGGTCGAAGCCAGAGGTTCAGAGTACGAGGGATTCTTTTCTACAACGAATTCACGAAGATGACGAATTGCTATATGGCTTGTTCGTTCCCTTCGTCAAGTTCGTTATAAAAATTTTTATATGCATTACGGATGAGTGACCCTTCTTCACCCTTTGGGTAAAATTGTTGAAGTTGCTACATTTTGGTGGACAGAGCGAGAAGACATACATTGTCCGAGGAGGTAGTCAAGATGGTAACAGAAACTATACGCAGGCAATATACTGCTGAGTTCAAACGAGAATCGGTTGAGCTTTTGCTTCGCAGTGGAAAGACTGCAAGAGCGCTTGCAGATGAATTAGGTATAAGATCTGATCTTTTAGGCAAGTGGAAGAGCCAGTATCTCGCAGATAAAGAAAATGCATTTCCAGGAACTGGCCATTTACAAGATCCTGAAGAAGAACAGATCAGAAAGTTAGAGCGTGAGCTTCGGCGTGTAACAGAGGAACGTGACATATTAAAAAAAGTAGTGAGCATTTTCTCAAAGGATCCCAAATGAAGTATGAGTTTATTCATACAAATCGCTCCGTGTTTGGCATCGAGAATATGTGCAGAGCATTACATCTGAGCCGGAGCGGTTACTATGGCTGGATAGGTAGACCTGAGAGTAATCGGGATCGTGATAATCGTATTCTAGTCATGAAGATCAGGAAGAGCCATGAACTGAGCAAAGAGATATATGGCAGTCCTCGAATTACCGATGATCTCATAGGCTGGGGGTATAGAGTCAGTCGTCCTCGTGTTGCTCGATTAATGCAAGCAAATGGCATCAGGTCAAAGATCAAGCGCAAGTTTAAGGTTACTACCAACTCAGATCACAAGCTGCCCATATCACCCAATCTACTTGATCAGGACTTTTACGTATCAGCACCAGGTCTCATTCTGGTATCTGATATCACCTATATCCGTACTGGAGAAGGTTGGCTTTACCTGACAACTATTATGGATCTGTTTCACAGGAAGATAGTGGGCTGGTCAATGAGTAGGACAATGACTGTACAGGAAACCACCATTGCTGCTTTGAGGCAATACTTATGCAAATACAAACCAGCATCTGGAGTGATCTTTCATTCTGATCGGGGCATTCAATATGCCAGCAAAGCGTTCAGAGAACTGCTCAATAAACACGAGATGGTTCAGAGCATGAGTGGTAAGGGCAACTGTTATGACAATGCTGTAGCTGAAAGCTTTTTCAAAACCTTGAAAACCGAGTGGGTATACCATGAACGATACGGGACGAGAGCTCAGGCCAGGAACAGTATCTTTGAATATATCGAAGTGTTCTACAACAGAATCAGAAAACATTCAGCCCTGGGATATTTATCCCCAGATCAATATTATCAACAATCAATCAAATGGGCGGCATAGGCTTCTTTATGTGTCCACTTTTTTGTAGCAACTCCATGTGATCATATTGAGTATTGGAGATTTCCATGGGTCTTCGCTCCTCCCGCCGCCGTTGGCGGGGTTCAAGCTACAGCCCCGCAGGTAACCTTAATGTCCATGAACCATATAAAACAAAAAATCCGCCTCAGCGGATAATCATCATTCCAATTGTAAGTTGATTTTATTTAAAGAGAGCTTTTAAAGATCCCCAGGTGCGTGGTACGACCTCAAGAGTTGATTGAATGGTAATCACTTCACTTAATTGAGAGTTGCCATCATTATCCATGAGTTTCAGACGATAGAAGTAATTTCGTCCTGAAACCTTGGCGATGATGGAATCATCAATAAAGGTATAACCACTTCCCCGACCCTGGGCATGCAGGAATCCGATTTCGAAAAAGGTATGACCATCTGTACTACGTTGAACTTCAAAACCGTCCAGACCTTGTTCTGAGGTAGTGTTCCATTGGATAATGATACGGGATTCATCGGAGTAACCACTAAAGCCACTCAGGGTGGCATTACCAAAACTGCTGGTTACCAGGATCATCATCACAAGTATGGTACTGAAATATTTCACGGAGCGAAAATAGTTAGCAGTCCAGAACAAACCAATCTCTTTTTGTTAATTATCTATGACTATTTGATTTGGATCAATAGCGTTCAGGAACTTCCCAACTTTCCTAAATGGGTAATTAACCCTTTGCTGAAGCAGCTATTTTATCACAAAAAAAGGGCTACTCAAAAAGAGCAGCCCTTTTCAATTAAGCTATACTGAACTGATTACTTCAGATACATGAGCTTTCTAACTGCATTGAAGTTTTCAGATTCAATTCGATATAAGTAGATACCAGATGATACACTTGAACCGAGGTCATTTGTACCTGACCAGGTGATATCATGATATCCTGCATTCATGCTCTGGTCTACCAGGGTTGCAACCTTTTGACCAAGCACATTGTAGACCACGATTCTCACAAACGCTGCCTCAGGCAGGTCATAGCGAATTGATGTGATCGGGTTGAATGGATTCGGATAGTTCTGATGTAGTGCAAAGGTATTTGGAACACCTAGCTCATCTACACCAACAATCTGAAGCTGAACCGTATTTGAATAGTCAGATTCAGCAATATCATACTGTGCTGTCACCTTGTATTCAATTGATTGACCAGCTATAGCAGTATCATCGAAGTACGCCAGACCATCAGCGGCGGCTCCGATCATATTCCATCCAGCTCCGTCTACATTGCTGTAGACCTTGAAGAACAACAGTTCAGATCTTAAGGAGCTTGCAGCATCTGCATTCTCAAACTCATCCAATCTGACTTGAATTTCTTCTTCTGTCATATCCTCAGTGATCCTGAAAGGAGCAATCTGGAAGCGTTCTATATCTTCAGGTGAATCGAAAGTATTGCTCACAAGAGCAAGACCATCACCACCAACAACTGATATATCATCAATGTTGAAGCTATAGACATCGGTTATGTCGTTATGGACCCAGGCAACATAACCGGAGAATCCAGCATATGCTGAGAGATCAACCACGACTTCCGTCCACACATCTGTCCCAAGGGTATAGTCCAAAAGTTCTACAGTGAAATCTTCTGGATTTGTACCAGCAATTGAGAGCATCAGGTCAAAATGTTCGAAGTACCATGAAGCATCAACTGCTCCAACCCAGAATGACAGGGTTGTTCCATCACTAATCTCAAATTGTGGAGTAATGAGGAAGTTATTGGGAGTCAATGGACCAATGCCATTTCTGTAGGACTCACTTGTTACTGAGAAATCCCCAGTATGGGCAAAGCCCTCCACTGGCATCCAGTTGTACCCATCACCATCGAGGTCTATTATGGTCCAATCCAATGGTATTCCACCACTCTCGAAGCCTTCTTCTCCTTCATTTCCAGAGAAGAGGTCCCAGCTCAGCTGGACACCACCATCTGTTTCCTGGGCCATCAGGTTCGATGGTGCAGAAACATTTGGAGCCAATGCGGCATCAAGAGTCACAGTTCCATCCAGTGGGATAACAACCTGAGTCAATTCTGACAGGAAGTAATCTGGATGACCAAAGCCAACCTCATAGGTTCCAACTGGCAGATACATCATATATGATCCATCTGGTCCAGTCAGTATACCATATTCAGCAAGCGTTGTTGTTTCAATTGCAAGCACCAGAGCCTCTGGCAATACTGCATTGTTATAGGTAGATGTAACCACACCATTCAGTATACCGGAAGGTGTGTTCTGCACACCTACATTGTCGATATAAAGACCGGCATTATTTATGGAGACATCTGAAAGCATTATGAAGGCTATCTTGGCATAAGTCGTCAGATGTGAAGCAGGAATTGTCAGAGTTTCCTCTATCCAACCGCCTGAACTCCCATTGTACTCAGCCAGGATGTCGTATACACCATCGTTATCATGATCGATACCGACATACCCATAATCATAGTTGGTTTCCAAATCAAACCATGCAGCAAAACTAAGATCAGCAGTTCCGCCTGCAGTGGAAAGATCGAAGGGTAGCACTAACCATGAACTACTGTAAACAGGATGGTCACCATCTAAGACGGTACCCCAGAGATTTGTAACACTAAAGGCAGTATCGGGACCATCAACAAAGTCCGGTGCTCCCCACTGCCAATCACCGCTGGGACTAAAACCACCATTATCAGCTTCAAAATCGCTGAAGTATGGGATGCCTACTGAGCCAAGTGGCGTAAAGGCAACCATGTTTGTAGGTAAGGATTCACCCTCTGGATCATAGGCGGCTGTAACCATATAGAAATATGTCATTCCATTTTCTACAGTCAAATCTGCATAGAATGTTTCCGTGGCTGTGCCAAGCAATGCCAGTTCTTCGGGGTCAGTTCCTCGATATACATTGTATGCAGTCAGGTCACGTGTTGCATTTTCATCCTGGTTGCCCAAATATCTAGTTCTATTCGTATGAAGAACTTTGTGCTCAGGATTAGTTGCAGCAAACGTCTGAGTCTTAACAGGCGTACCCAGAATACCTGGAGTTTCATTGTCAAATACACTTGCAGATAACAATGCGGCATTTCCATCATAATTCACATAAGCTTCGTGAGATGCAACTGCTTCGAAACCAAGACTTCCCAGCTCAGAAAAGCCAGAGGAATGGTGTCCGAAATACACATTGCCCATATAATGATCCATATCTACACTGACGTATGGACCACCAGCTCCTACATTGTAGGTAGCCAGCATGAATCCACCTGATTCAAGTGTGATGTCAACATTGTCAATGGTGATCCAATCATCTTCAACACCATTCATGTTGTAAGGACCATCGAGGACAGTCGCTCCATCATCAGCGAGGATATAGACTTCTGCTTCCAGTTCCCAACCAGTTCCGCTGATATGGAATCGAACTGAGTCCACAGTCACAGGATAAAGCAGTGGTTGAAATAAGGTGGCGATTCCAGCACCACCTTCAGTGGAAGCCAGACTATTTTCAAAGGTACCATCATGATATCCCAACCAACCGGTTTCTACAACCAGTGGTGGATCCCAGGACAGCTCTACAACTGCATCAGCAGCCAATCCCATCAAGTTCATGGGTGGCATTGGTGTGATGGAAGCACAAGCTTCTTCTGATGGATCAGAAACAGTCATGTCTGCCATATTCTGGGTAACTTCATAACAGTATGTACCAAAGTCTAAACCTGCATCTGTATACACAGCGTGGAAGCTTAGATCAACTGGTTCAATATCCTCAGCAATCATAACATCATCACGATAGAGAGTATATGTTGGAATGTAGGCAGGTGGATCATCCACAGTTACATCGAGGATGTAATCAAAAACATCTCCGGCTGCCCATGAAGATACTACAACCTCAAAATACACGGTACCATCAGCTGGCAGTGTATATGTGATCATTGAGGTGTAACCAAAACCACCATCATCATCAGAGTCAAGGAGAACGCCAGCTGCATCATACAGATTCATGTATGTGTCAGTGTCATACTCACCAAGAGATAGGGGCATGGTCTCAACTGTAATTGTACTATTTAGTACGCCAGTCACAGCAAACCAGTCAGCATCAGTGGTGGGACACAAGGCAGCACCTAGCGAGTCGCCGTCCACAACCATTGTGGCTTCACCCATGACATCATTTGGTTCATAGCTATCTACAAAATCATCGCAGACATCGGCAACACCAGTTACGGCTAATTCATAGGCTCCAGCTTCATCAGCGTCATAGCCATAAACAGCAACATAGTATGTGCCAGCGGCTAGAACATCCAAATCTAGTGCTGAGTGGTATCCACCACCGCAGCCATCATCGTTATAGCCAATTGCACCGGTGGGAGTTCCAAAGGCAGGCCATTCGACAAAATCTGCACAATCAGCAAAAACAGCCAGCTTGGTGTCACCTATTGAATCTGGTAAGGCTACCGTACCACATAGCGAAACTGTGATCTGCTGGTAACTTCCATCAGTTGTGAAGCTATACCATTCATGATCAGCAGCTGGAAGCACACCGGTCATGGCAGCATCACCTACTGCACCATAAGGGATTGCTTCAGCACAGGTATCGCCTGCTTCTCTTAAGGCATCACCTGCCATAAGCGCAATTTGCTCATTCTGCTTGCTTGCATAAATCTGATTTAGCATCGCTTTATTGGGATGTAGATTTTCTTTGGGATTGGATGTTTTCAGGGCAGATACACCATTATTGCTTCTTGCCATGACTTCCAAAGTTGGAACTGGATCCCAGCTCAAGTCAATAAATCCAAATCCAACCATTGCCATCAGGTTCTGTGGAATAGGCAGGGGTGGAGCTTCGACGGTTACATTGAGTGTATAATCAAATACATCTCCAGCCGCCCAGGAAGAGACCACAACTTCTACATAATACGTTCCATCGGCCATGAGTTCGTGACTGATTAATGATGTATAACCAAAACCAGCATCATCATCACTATCAAGTAACTCGCCATCTGGACCATAGAGATACATATAAGTGTCAGTAGCATACTCATCAAATGACAGAGGTGTAGTCTCGGCAGTAATAACACCTAATGCCAGACCGGATATTGCATACCAATCACTATCAGTAGTTGGACATAACGCAGCGTCCATTACGTCACCATCAACAGCTACTGTGGCAGCTTCCATCAAATCATTGGGCTCATACACATCTGTAAAATCTTCGCAAGGATCCATTACACCGGTAATTGCCAGATCATAGACACCGGCCTGAGTGGCACTATAGCCATAAACTGCTACATAATAAGTACCAGCTTCCAACTCAGCCAGGTTAACTTCCGATAACAAACCACAGGCATCATCATTGTATCCAATTGTGCCTTCTGGGGCACCAAATGATGGCCACTCAACGAAGTCATCACAATTGGCGAAAACGGCCAGTTTGGAGTCGCCCAAACCTGTGCCATTACATAAGGATATGGTTACCTGTTGGTAACTGCCATCTGTGGTAAAACTGTACCAGTCATGTCCACCAGCAACCAGATCACCAGCCATGGAAGGATCATTTGCTGCACCATAAACAATGGCACTTTCGCAAGTTTCACCAGGACCAGCGGCTTCTGGGGTTGCACAGGCTTCATTTGACAGACCTGATTCACTCAGATCTTCCATATCCTGTGTCACGGTATAGCAGTAAGCTGTTCCATTAACGACTGATTCGTCGGCATACTCTGTCATCATGAGATCACCCATGAGGAAAGTGCCGTCGCGGTATACATTCCAGGTAGGAATGTAGCTTGGTGGATCATCAACAGTAACACTCAAGGTGTAATCGAAGACATCACCGGCTGCCCAGGATGATACCACAATTTCTACATAATAAGTGCCATCAGCAGGAAGCTCATAGCTTATCATTGAGGCATAACCATCACCGCCATCATCATCAGTATCCAGCTCCACTCCGGCAGCATCATAGAAATACATATAAGTATCAGTATCATACGCTCCTGAGTTTAGCGGAATAACTTCTGCTGTAATAACACCCAGTGCCAGACCGGAGATAGCAAACCAATCACTATCATCAGTTGGACATAAGGCTGCATTCAACATATCACCATCCACTGCAGCAGTGGCGTCACCCATGACATCATTGGGTTCATAGGTATCAGTGAATACTTCACAAGGATCTGCAACGCCTGTAATGGTTAAATCGTAGACACCAGCATCAGAAGCGCCATACCCATAGACAACGGCATAATAGGTACCGGCCTCCAGAGCTGCTAAATCAAGCTCGGAAAGATAGCCCGCGCCACAACCATCATCATTATAAGCAAGATTACCGGGGGGATAGGAACCCAGGGTTCCTGTAAAATCCGCGCAATCTGCAAAAATGGCCAGTTTGGAATCACCCAATCCTGTGCTGCCGCACAGAGATACAGTAATTTCCTGAAAACTGCCATCTGTTGTAAAACTATACCAGTCAGCACCACCGGCAACCAGATCACCAGCCATGGCAGCATCATTTACTGCACCATAAGCGATGGCAGTCTCGCAAGACTCGCCGGTCTGACCAAATGCTACAGTCACACTCAAAATTAATAAAATTGGTAACAATTTACGCCACATACGTCCTCCGTTATTTTGTTGCATGCAATAAACAAAACAATATCAGCACCTTAGGTGCTAATTCATTTCATTTCGGTAGTTTTGAACATAATATGGAGTGAGGGCACGTCATACAAGCACTAAAAGTGTTTCAAATATAACGTTTCATCCTGACTTGATCTCCCTCACTACTATTAAAATATATTTATTGCAAAAATATTTTAATTAGGTTCTGATATTTCACTAAGATGTTAATGCAATATGGTCTTATCCCCATATTATTTTAATTATTTCATTATAACAATTATCTCCTTGCACAAATAGTATTATCTGAGATCATAATTATATTGATCCATGTTTTTGACTATACCAATCCTGATTAAATTGTTCAGAAAGTTGCTGTTGTGACCCCTTCCACACTCATTTCCACCCAAAACATACACAAGTCTTATAGCAATACGCTGCTGTTCCAAAACCTGTCTATCACTATTCATAGCGGCGAACGTATCGGATTAATTGGTCCCAATGGGGCCGGCAAATCAACCCTTCTGAAAATTATGGCCAGTCTTGAACAGGTAGATAGTGGAGACATTTCATTCAGCTCTGGTTTACGTGTATCCTACCTGCCCCAGACAGATACATTCGATGAGCGACTGTCCATTCGAGAGGTCATCTCCCAACATTTTCCTCATCACCTGGAACCATGGGAAATTCAGAAACAGCTTAATGATATCCAGGATCAAATGCAGTTTTCAGATCTTGATAAAATCTCTGGAACCTTGTCAGGGGGTTGGAAAAAGCGTGTCGCTCTAGCTTGTGTTCTGGCTCAGGATAATGATTTGGTTTTACTGGACGAACCCACAAACCATCTTGATCTCCAGGGAATTCTCTGGCTGGAATCGTTTCTCCAAAATGCCAGGTTCGCCTTTATCATGATAAGCCATGACCGCTTTATTCTTGAAAATACCTGCAATCGCATCATGGATCTGGATCGCCGTTACAAGGAGGGCTACCTCAAAGTTAAAGGTAATTATTCTCGATTTCTTCAGGACCAGGAAAAGGTTTTAAACGATCAACGCGTGGAAGAAGAAGCGTTGTCCAATAAAGTGAGACGGGAAATCGACTGGCTGCGCCATGGCCCAAAAGCCCGGACGACCAAAGCCCAATATCGTGTCGATAAAGCCTATGACATGATTGACGATCTCACCGAACTAAAACAACGCAACAATCTCCAGACTGAGGCCGGTCTCAAATTTGAGTCTGGTGACAGGCGGTCAAAAAAATTGCTTCACGCCCGGGGCATCAGCAAATCCAGGGGCGGTCATTCCCTGTTCAAAGATCTGGAGCTCTTGCTTTCTCCTCGTATGAAAATCGGTATCATGGGGATCAACGGCAGTGGCAAGAGTAGTCTTATTGATGTCCTTCGCGGGAAGTTGGATGCTGACACTGGTGAGGTTGAAATCACACAGGGCGTTAACCTGGTAACCCTGGACCAGTCACGTCATCTCCCAGATGAAACACTCTCCCTGAAACGTGCACTTGCTCCAGATGGCGATACCGTCATTTTTCATGGGAACCCCCTCCATGTGAGTGCTTGGGCTAAGAAATTCCTATTCCAGAAAGAGCAACTGGAGCTCCCCGTCTCACAATTGTCTGGTGGAGAGAGAGCCCGTGTTTTGCTGGCAAAGATTATGTTGGAAACGGCTGAGATTCTCATCCTGGATGAGCCTACCAATGATCTGGATATTCCTACGCTGGAAGTATTGGAGGAGAGTCTCCAGGAGTTTATGGGCGCCCTGCTATTGATCACACATGATCGTTATCTGATGGATCGCGTTTGCGATGAGATCATCTACCTGGCTGGTGATGGTACCGTGAAGGTCTTCGCCGACACCTACCAGCTGACAAACTATCAAAAGTCATTGAACAACATTGACCAACCGCTTGAAGTTCGAAGCCCTACTACCAACAAACTCCGTCACCAGGAACTTAAAACTCTGCGTAAGACTTTTAATAAAACTGAGCGTGATATTGATAAGGCCGAACTCAAGAAGTCAGCCCTGGAAACCGAACTTCATAATCCAGCAAATGCCACCGATCCCGCTAAACTTGCAGAGCTTTCAAAGGCTTTGGAAAAGTTAAATGCGGAACTCGAAACGCTGCTTGAGGATTGGGAAACCCAGGGGGAAGCTATCTCAAAACTTGAGGGATAGACATTTGTAAATATCCAGGCTGGGATTCGAATCCCAGCCTGGATAGCATTAAATATTTTTATCTGGGCAATGCAGTTTTCCGGCAGATTCTATCAAAAGGACAATAAGCACAGGCAAGCTTCTCATCTCGGGAAGTGAGAGGGAAATGATTGTCAGCCAATGCCTGGGCATAAGCAAGTGTTTCGGCTTTTATTCGATCTATGGTCCAGTCCGCCTCTCCACCTATAGCCAGGGTTGCCTTTGAACGCGGCGGCAATGTGTCCATGACGGGATGATCAGAGTCTACATCACCAATGTAACCCTTTAGACCAAATGCATTGTCCCTGAACCCCTTGACCTGTTCGTAGGTCAATACCACATCTTTCTCAGGATATTGTGATTTGAGAACCAGATAATAAAACAGCATCTGACTGGTCCAGAGTTCCTTGCTTTCTTTAATATCAACTTTTCCAGTTTTATAATCTGTTGCCCATACATGCTTATCAGACACCAGTACTCGATCAATTTTTCCACGAAGAGAAAGCTTTATCGAGTCACCCTCTATTTCGTATGAAGCCCAGGATTCTGGATCATCCTCATCCCCAAAAGCTTGCTCATGAAGCCCCATGCCCTGGAATGAAGGAAGTACTTCGATCTCTGTTTTTAACATAGCGGCGATCAGGTTTTGCTCAACCTCTTCAAAGTTTTTAAAGTATAACTCCCCCCATTTATTGTGAAGTAAGTCTGCATCCAGATCCACTTCCTTCTCAACCAACAGTGCATTAGATATTTTTTCCAGTTTTTCCAGGGCTGCTGGGAAGTTGTCAACAGCCAATAAGAAGCCACCATCGCGACCAAATCGCTCTAAAACCTTGTGCACCAGATTGCCCACTTCGATCTCTTCACGTTCAGCAATATTGGTTTCAGCAGTTTCCAGTCGAAGTTTACGGCTATACCAATATCGTTGGGGACATTTTATCAATTCATCAAAAGCTGAAGCTGAGATGTGAGCAAATTCGTGGATGTCATGCTCATACAGTTTGCCTTGCCACGCTTCTTGTCCCCTGGCTTGTTGTAGTTGGTTGTGCCTAATGTGTCGTTGTGAAGTTGGTGAGTTAAACAGCTTCCCAGCCAATCGGGTATATTGCTGGTCGGGAGTTATTGGTGGTAGATTGGGGAAATCCCGTTTCTCCAAATACTGACAAAAGGTACTCTCCTGGAGCGCAGCCCCATCAGAATTACGAGAAGGTGCTGTGAGATGCAAGTGACCCCGGGGGAAACTGAGCCATTGCTTGAATAGATAAAGATTTAAAAACCAGGGGTTCAGGGCTGCAGGTTTAAGATAGGGATTGGTATTTATGGTCAGAGGAAATTGACCCTCAGTAAGACCCATGACAAATAGATGACCGGACTTCAAATTCAGGGTGTCCAGGAGAGAGATGACATCGATACCAAAACCCTGACTGGATGAGGCTACTTCTACGCCACGCAACCTCTCTCTCAATTCTCGATTCAGATCACCAAGACTCCCCTTGCGACTTAAATATCTTTCCCAATCATTTCTCAAACCAAGAATTGCATTTTTTAATGATGTATACGATTTGGAGGCCACACTACCTGCATCGAGACGATGGGCAAACTGGAAATTTTTGAGGACATCAAGCAACCAATCAGCCGCTTCCACCAAACCCAGTGACTTTCCTGTTTGCCATGTATCTGATAGAAATTGAACCAGAGCTTTGGCCGTTTCCTGAAGTTTGGGATGTGAGACCAAGTCCGGCAGGGTTTCACTGACCAGTGTCACTCCAAGCTTTCTCATTTCTATATCAAGTTTTAATCTTGCATACCCTTCTGACCCGCTGGGAATGACCAAAGGATGAAGCCAGACGGACATGGCCAGGTCCCAGGAAACGTGTTGTCGTAGTCGACCCTGTATAAGTGCAAACGCCAATTGGGTAACTGGTCGTTCCATAACTGGTTCACGCTTGCTGAGACGCACTGAGATGCCCTGTTGATCAAAGACCCGTTTTATAGCGGGGACGTAGCGTTCCATAGAAGAGACGGCGATGTGGATATCAGCTGGTGCAACATCGTTTTCGATTAATTGCCTGATTTGATCTCCCACCAGAACCGCTTCTTCATAAATAGAAAAACAAGGTGTATAACTATGATTCATATCCCTGGAGGGCATTTCGTCCTGAGACATCCAATCAACAATGGACATGTTGAATCCTGGTACCGGCCTCCCACCCCTTAGTGGATTGAAAAATATGAGATCATGATCATGGGCCAGATTTTTCAGGAAGTCGTAATCTGACGGAGAGGTTGTGTGAATTGAGTTAACAATAATTTTTCTGGCGGCTGCAAAATGCTTTAAATCAGATTTTTGTCCAGGTGTCTGTATGGATTGTTTTTCACACCACTCCAAAAATTGATTAAAGAGCTCCTGCTTCCCCTCGACGACAGATTCACCACCAGTTGCTTTATAAAAAGCCTCTGCCATGCGGTTCACCACACCCCATTGCATACGTTTACCTGAGAGTTGCGCTATCCCCAATCGAGTCAGATATGGTGTAAGTCTGCGTCCAGCCGGCTCCGTCATTTTGCGAACGTCACCCAGAGTCATGATTTGTAATCTAGGATGATTTAGTCCTTCTTTTGCCAGTGATTGGGCCAACAACTCGCCACTATTTTTAGTTGGCTCTATAAGCAGTATTTCAGCCAAGGCATCCTGACGTTTTAAAATATCGATCAGACCCGGGTTTAGATCCTGAGCGCCAGGCAATACTGGCCTTAAGCCTTGTCCATGTTCATAATTCGCCAGACCATCAAAGTATCGCTCCTCCTCAAAGGTGATGGGAATCAGTGTGTCAAACCGATTGAAGTAAAGTTCTCCCCGGGCCTCAATTCCATACAAATACTTGAGCATCCAGAGGTAGGTCTGAATTTGATACCAATATGCGTGCTGCTTTAATTTATCCTGGTCCGGTAATTCTTTATCAGTCTTGTAATCGAGAACAACCCACTCATCACCAGATTGATACAGCAAATCAATGATACCCGTTACTTTGAACATATGGGTTGTGCTTTTTAGGTAGCCAAAAACTGGCAATTCAGGTAGTCGATTGATGCCTGACAAAGCAGCCAGTCTTTTTGCAAGATCGCTATCTCGGTAAATAGTCAGGCATTCTCGAAGGTCTGTGAGAAAGGGCTTCTGTGCTTCTTTCTCTACAAGGCCCTCGTCCTCAAGAAATAATTTTATCTCCCCATCAAAGTTCTCAGGAATAAACCATTTCATTTCCATAGCCCTGTGTAGCAATCGGCCAAAAGTGAGAGCTGAGGTTTCCAGCCCCAGATCTTCACCGACTTGGCGTTCATCCGAGCCTGTGTATTGGCGCTGATCCATCCATGTCATAATGGTGTGGGGAGAAATTTCACGGTAGACCAGAGCTGGCATGACAGGTTCTACTGGAGTAAGCTCAGCACCCATTTTTATGGGTTGGGCAGCTTCCGAATGAAGAATATCTGAGCCCAGTGTAAGATCATAAATCACATCCTCATTTGATCTTTGCATCCACTCCTTTTTTAGGGCCGTGGGATGGCTATTGGCAAGATCCTTGTCCAATTCCAGGTCAAAGACAGGTTGCAGATACCGGCTCCAGCGCGAGGAGGACATGGCTTTTGTTTCGGGTTTAATTTTTGCAATAAAGGCCACGCCATACTTTGCGCGGGTCACCGCCACATAGAATAATCTTTTATCTTCAGCTTCCTCCTCAGCTATAGTCTGTGCTTTAATACGCTCGTACATCCAGGTTTTGTAACTTGCATTTCTTGAATCCAGAGTTATTCCGGCCTGCCAGTCAGAGTCATCCCGGCCAACAAAAATACCACTGGTGTTATTGGGGGAGGGTGACTCCAGCCCCGGTAGAAGAACAACAGGAAATTCCAACCCTTTGGCTTTGTGAATAGTTAGAATCTGGACACTGGCAGCTCCCGGTAATTCTGCCTGTCCAGCATCACCATGTTGAATCTGATATTTCATGTACTCATGAATTTCGCGAATGCCCAATCCATCCAGGGAAAGCTGGTGCATCGTATGAATGATGCGATCGATATTTGCCAATCGCAGAACACCCCCAGTTTCTGATATCCAACTCAGTCTCCTCTCATCCTCAGAAACTATTCTTTCAATGAGACGATCCAGAGGTTCGCGGGCACTGGCCTGTTGCCACTCTCTGAGTGTGTTACAAATTTCTGGATGTAATTGATTCAACCCATTCCATACCCATCCTGAGCTGCTCCGATCTTGCGCCGCATCCTTTAGGCGCTGGATGTCTGCATCTTTCATCACAAAGAAGGGGCTACGTAATATTCCTACCAGAGCCAGATCATCCAGAGGGTTTACCAGCACGCTAATCAAATGATAGATGTCATAGCTCTCTTGTTGCTTGAATAATCCCTTACTGGATAGGACCTCAAATTCAATTCCCCTTGATGTGAAAATTTTGATATAGTCGAGGATGGGCGTGAAGGCTTTAAGGAGGATTCCTATGGACGGACCACGCCTGGGTTCCAATCCATTATCTTTGATCCATTTCAGCCACTCCAGAGTCAGATCCGCTGTCTTCATGATGTCAACTGGATATCCTCTGGAAGCTTCATCATCTAGCACAATATTCACTTCACAGCGAGATATATCAGTATATTCATCAGCATATAGCGTGCTTTTCGCTGCACTTGTCTCGCGAAACACAGTTTCATATAATTCGATATTCTCGCGGTCTTCATCGCCTGGAAAGGCTGAACCGATTAATGGGTTCACAACTGATGACACATATTTTTGAGTAGAGCGATAGGTTTCGTCGGCAGTAAGCACCCACCCGCCACCAGCATCAATTATGTTTCTGACACGATTCATGACCTGGACATCAGCCTGATTGAATCGGTAAATGGACTGTTTGGAATCACCCACGATGAAGAGTCCCTGATTGCGCAGGATCCCCTGGCCAGATTCTCCAATGAGTCTTACAATATCCCAACGGACATCATTGGTGTCCTGGAACTCATCAAAGAGAATATGCTGGTACCGTTGACCATAAACGGCAGCTACTTCCTTGTCCTTTAAAACCTCTCTGGTTCTGAGCATAACCTCATTGAAGCTGAGAATACCTTCCCGGCGGAGACGTTGGTTGAGTTCTTCCAGGTAACCCAGAAAGAATTTTGCGAGATGATGATTCACACGACAGGCCTCTATATCCCATACATTGGGAATCTCAAGCATGAGGGTTTCGTAGGGTAAAAGTTGCTCGGCTCTGTCTTTAAAAGCTCTCAAGCGCAATCTGACCTCATCCTTAAATGCTTCAGGCCAGACTGCTGATGGAACGGAGGGATTCTTTAGATAATTTTTTCTATCATTGGTTAAGGCGATTCGCCGAGTGAACTCAAGCAGTTCCAACCCATATCTATAATCATCTTCAATGGGATTACTCAAAAACTCCAGAAGATCTCGGAGTGAAACATACTGTGAATGGGAAGTATCCAGTACCTCTTTTGCAGAGGGGAATCCATCCACCAATTGAATTAGTGCTGACTCTATCTCCTGTACCACATCTGGGAGTGGATGCTTCCTTTTAAACTCAGCTTGTAAATCCTCAGGAGATGTAGTGCTCTGATGCTCCAGCCAGCTCGTCAGGAGCTGAGTATGGGACTGAAATTTCTTGATGTATTCACTGATATGCCAAACTGAAAGATGCTCTAACAATACTTGTAAGTCTGGGTCCTTGTTGCGACTACTTGTTCCCAGATACTTTTCCCAGGTTTCCAGTTCCATGCGCTGCGTGTCAGCCTCATCTTCAATTCTGAATTCTGGATCAATATCCAGATGCTCTGCTTGTTCTCGCAAGATTTGAGCGCAAAATGAATCAATGGTGGATATGGCATTTTTTGAAAATGTAGAGCGCAAATGCATCTTGGTGCTCTGGGGGGCAGATCGCAAATATGCGCCAAAACTATCAGTAACATTGTCCAGCGCCTCATCATTAAGCAATGTATTCAGGTCTTCATAAATACGTGCCGACATCTCAGCCGCAGCTTTGCGGGTAAAGGTGATGACCAGGATATTTGAAGCATCTTTCCTGGGGAGTGCTGTACCCTCGTGTTGCTGCCTGGCGAAATCATCCATTATAGTTGAATAGCGCTTGGAGAGTAACCAGGTTTTTCCAGCTCCGGCACAGGCCTCAATAAATATGTTTTTATTGAGGTCAAATACTTTGCTTAAATCAATACTCATAATGTTTTAATTTTGGGAAGGATCAATCTGTATGTTATAACTGGTTTAGCACAAACTATATTGCTAGAAAAAAGAGAGGTCGTCAGGGGGTTTGATCAATAATAGTCAGCAACCTTTGGGAGAAGTCCGGTTTCAGATCATCCAGATATTTTGCCACTCCCGGCATGGCGCATATTCTATGTACACCCTCCTCCAGGGCCAGGATCCCATTCTCGTCAAGCGTTCCCGCATCAGCTTCCTGACATTGCGCCTCAAATCCCTGGAAGGCTGCATTAACCATAAGTGTCATACTGAGTTCCTCATCTGGACCACTTGCTGCTATCCCTTTTGATAGCTTGGCCCACAATACGGGTTGATCCATAAAGTCGTGCATTATGTCGTCTGCTTTACCACTTCCGGACTTTTTCGCTGTGCCCCGCATCAGTTTTGTATTATTGTATATTTTATAGGCTAAAATGATAAACAATACAATTGTGATTGCAGCTGCAAAAATATCTATTACGCTCATGCATTCCTCTCAAGCAATTAGATTTATTAAAATACTCAGTTTTAAGTATAACTGAGGAGTATAACTTAAAACTTAAATTGTCGGACTAGCCTGTAAACAAGTCCAATATATTACCAAGAGCGCTTGTCTCGGATTTATAAATTTCCGTATACCTGCAATTTACACAGGTGACTGATGTAAATTTTTTGTTCTGGACATCAAATATTTTGGAAAGCCCACCACCCGTAGCGGCAAATTGACCCGTTTCATATTCATTGTTTTTACACTTTGGACAATGCCAATTACTATGCTGCATGAAGCCATCCCTATTGTTGTTCTCATTGAAGAACGTTACCATTGAAAACGGCCAGGTTCTCAGAATCGCAAATATGTGGAGGAATGTAGTTACCAGAACTCCAATCTACAATACTCATGCTCCAACGGCATAATACCCTCATTGTCATGACTTCCTGAGCTTGAGCTGAACCAGGGTTGCCCCCAAAGCCGCGATTCCCATCCCTATTCCTTCCTGTGTGGTGATTTTTTCATCCAGGAAAAACCAGGCCAGCAAGGCGATTTGGATCAACATAGTACCGTTGATGATACTTGATTCCATGGCTGAGATGGAGCGCAGCGTATGATTCCATAGTGTAAAAGCAAAAGCAGTGTTCACAACGGCCAACCAGATCAGATAAAACCAGTTCTGTGTGCTAATCGTTGGAATCCCAGTGTACAAAAACCCAGTAAGCAATAATATGATTGAACCCACGCCCATGCTGATAAAGGTAATGACTACGGGACTAATATTGCGTTGGCGATTAATCTCTCTTCCAAGAATTCCAGCCCCTGAGTTTGCTAGCACCCCAAAAGCCATAACCATCAAGCCCAGCCCTTGATTCCCTTCAAATGAGATCGGGAAGAAGTAAAATATAATTCCAACTATAAAAATGACTGTTCCAAACCACTGTAACTGGCTGGGAGTTTCATTGATAAAAAATATGCCCATGATGGCTACAACTATGGGTGTAAAATTTAACATGAGACTCACACTCACTGCGGGTAAAAGGGATAGTCCCAAGAACTGGGTGCCCTGAGTAAGCGTATAAAATACAAATCCCAGAAGCAGCAACTTGCTCCGCTGTTGGGAACTGAGTCCCCTGATTTCCTCTATGTATTTCTTTTTGAAGATAAAGGGCAAAAAACACAGAAAAGCCAGGAAGTACCTTAATCCAGCATAAGTGATAGGTGGAATATCTGCCAGACCCCATTTGATAATGATAAATGATGTGGACCAGAGAAAGGTCACCAGCAAAGCCTGGAAAACTGCAAAAACGTGGTGGAGTCGGTGATCGCTCACTATTTGCTCGACATGAGGGAAGGTTTGCTCAGATACTTTTCAAAAGCTTAGATATCTGGCGAAGGTTTTCAAGTCCACCTAGTCGGCTTCCCTGATTTCTTGGACCTGAGTTTGGCTGATAATTATGAATACTGGTTTACCAGGTTAGAATTATTGAGTGGAAGTGAGAATGTGAAAACGGTTCCTGTTTCTGCTGCAGAAATAAAATTCACTTTCCCACCCAGGATTTTTTCACCAAACAATTTCATGGAGAAGGTTCCAATTCCACGACCGGAATTGGCCTTGGTGCTGAAATTGCGCTGGAATATCCTGAGCTTGATTTCTTCTGGTATAACCTGATCATTATGGATACTGAAGTTGATGGTGTCTGCTTTTTTATAAAAGTTGACTTCTACCTTTTCGCCCACCTCCGTGGCTTCCAGGGCATTGGTAATCATGTTGGCCATTACGCGCTGAAACAGGGATACGTCAGTTTGAATCTGAAGATCACCCAGATCATGAGAAATAATCAGGTGTTTGGATTCCTTTACTGGATGATTCACAAACAAGGCGTGGAGGTCTTCCTCAAGCTGATTAAGTGATATGGGTTGTGGAACCAATTGGTAGGAATCAGTTTCACACGCCAGCAAAAATCTTTGAATCTCAACGGCCTTTTGCAGTCGTAGCGAGGAGCGACGCACAATATCTACCATGGCTGAGTTATGGGAATCACGTGCCAATAATTCACTGGCCCCCACCAGCCCGGAAAGCATGTTATTAATATCATGAAAGAAAGTTCTTTCCAGAGCGGCCCTTTGCTGTTCCAGGGTGATGTCCTGAAGAAAAAGCATAACAAATCTTGTATTATGAATCATAACTGGATGAGATCGTACTTTTAAAACCAGATCGATTTCACGATTGTGATTCAGTGCTTTCAGAGCACAAGTGTCTTCAATGGGTTTGTTTTGCTCCAGGCTTGCCGCTATGGATTTAGCTGCTCCACAGGTTGAACAATACTTGGTGGTTCCGCAACCTGCGGGTGGCTCATTTGCATGGACGCAATTCAAGGCATTTCCTGGTCTCAGGCCAAGAGCATGTATTGGATCCTGAATTCCAAGCATTTTTAGGAATGAGTCATTGAGTGAAATGATTTGCCGCTGTTCGTTTAAGACGGCCAACAGTCCTCCCACCGTCTCCATGAGACCTTCCATAACAGCACTTTGATTGAAGATTTCAACTTCCTGGCTAAGTCTATCCTCAGTTGCTTGTTCAGCAGGTGCGAAATATGTGTCCATGGTTTGGCTCCCTTGTATCGACTATGTATAAATATACTCTTTTACGCGTAGCAGATCGAACTTTTCAGAAGCAGTAACCCCTATTTCATGAGGATTTTAACGACTCAAGTACTTGATTGATATCTGGTAATGATTCTGAATTTTTGAAGTGGGTCATACGCCGGTAGATCTCTGCTGCAGCAAGGTGAAAGCCATCCGGCAATCCTGATGCTCGCATGGTGGCTGCTATTTCTTCCATTTCCCCGGAGAAGCGCCAGGCCTTGGCCGTAACACGGCGGAGTCGATTATGGGTGCGTTCAGTAAAATCAGAGCCACCACGTGACCATTGCTTTTCCAGCTCTTCACGAATCCCCATTTCATCCGCTGCAGCCATGATGGCGCAAAGCAAAGCTGTTGATCCTTTTGTATATGCAGCAAAGCTCATTTTTATAGCTGATGCTTTGCCAATTTCAGGTCCCATGAGCTCGGTCTCCAGCAATCCTCCTTGAAAGCAATTCGCCACTTCAGCGGCTTTCTGACCTGCAAGGTAGAGCCACGTGCTCTCAGCTTCCCAGGCAGGACCCCCTATGATCCCACCATCCACAAACTCAATATCTCTTGAGCTCATTAATTGATATATGGATTTTGCTTTCTCAGGAGATATGGCATTTACATCGGCAAAGATACCCGTGAAGGAACACTCAAGGATCTGGTGAGCAACATCCAGTACTGCATGGGGAGGGCATACGGAAATGATAATATCACAGACCTCACACATTTGACTAAGAGATTGCGATTGGGATAGATTGTGGACGTCAGCCCGTTTCCTGGTTTCCTCACTGCGCCCCTCTGGGACCCAATAGGCCTGGTGGCCTGTCGCCTGCGCTGAGACAGCCAGGGATATTCCCATGGCGCCTGGATGTAAGAAACCGATATTCATGCTTATTTACCTGTTATCCGAAGACCTATACTGCGAGAGCTTCATCCTCGGTGACTTTTTCCGGGGTGGACTTTTCTAAATCCATCTCGGGGTTTTCAACCAGATTTTTCAACAATTCAAGAGCCTTTATACTGTAGAATCCATCATTGATTCGCTCATCGAAACTATATTTAATAGTCATCATATCCTTGACAGCTGGTCGACCTCGTTCATCCAGAGCCATACGGGGCTCGTTTGTGCCCAAGGCCATGAAAATGGGAGCATTACCCCACTCATATAAATGATGATATGCTGGCTGCAGACCGATGCTGCCAAGATTTGCAATGAAGACACTGCTATAGAGCTCGTCTGCCTTAATCATACTGCGAGGTAGCCACCCAAAATGATTAAGGGTTCTCAACAGCCAGGTGAAGAAACTGACCATAAACATGGGAAAAAGGAACACCAGGTCCATTTCCTTATCAGAAACAGATTTGGCTCCTTCGCGACCTTTCTTGATGCCACCCTGTATTTCTCGAACTGTCTCTTCAAATGTCCAATCTGGATTTATTTTCTTTTTAACCACAACCAGGGGCGCATCATCATTCATTTCTTTTTTCATGGAAAAACTAATCCAGATGCCATCGCGCTGGTAGATACGACGACCTGCAACAAACCTGTTCAGGCCAGGTCGCTCATTCAAAACCTGTGCAGATCTCCAAATAATCAAATGTAAAATACTGGCTTTCAGGCCTGTCTCTTTCTGGAAATTCTCTACAAATTTCCAGGCTTTTTCTACCTCGACATGTTGCTCATAATAAACTGTTGATTCCGTCCTGCCATGCATGAGAAATGGCATGATCCTGCGTGTGTTTGACAAGTTTGTAATAAATTTTCCATCAGGTCTCCAGCGAAAAGGCATAATCAACTCCCGTCTAATATTCAAGAATATAACTAAACTGCATGGCGCGCTCCAAGGAACGCTCTCGGGCTCCTACATTTCTCCAGGTATAGGCAATGCTGGAATCATCATTCAAGGCAAACTGGAAGCCCATATTCCAGGTCATCCCCACATCTTTCAAAAAGACATGATCAAATTCTATGGTGGTCATAAGCCGTCGGGTAATTTGTTGCTCAACCCCCAGAAAGAGAAAGGCGTCCTGATTCCCATCATAATAATCAGAAGTTTCGTGGTAGGCATATAAATCGGTCAATGCAAGACCACCGCTAAGTCGTCCTCGCCCAAGGTGCAATTTTTTAAATCGCGCGTATTTATATGAAGCAACGACATAGGCATTGCGGGGAGGGCTCCACCGATGTTCCACAATTTCAACGGAATTCGTATCCTTTGTCACCGTCCAATTTCTGCTGTTGCTTTCTGCACCAACTGCCAGGGATGGTAGAATCTTCCCTTTTTGCTCCCAGATACGAAACTTGGTACTTACAAAGGGCAATTCAAATCCAAAAGCATCCACATCGTGGCCAAGAAATTGGTTCACCTGCAGCTCTGCCCCAAACTCCCATCGATTCCATATACTTACTGAACCTGCCACTCTGAGATTTCCCTGAGCATCATTCTGGATATCCAGACCTATAAATCGATTATCAATGACATCTGCTGTAGGAACATCTATTAGTCTCCGTACTCTAAAGGGATATGCCTGCGGTAATAAATGGAATTCTCCGCCGACCTCCCCTGACCGATAATCAGAACCGGTCAAACGCCGAGCTCCGATATAGCGTTTCATCCAGTAGTCTGTATTTACCGGTACTTCCGTCACCCCTGCAGAGGTGCTGGCATGAATCATTTTATTGCCTTCAGTATAGACACCGACATGACTCACGCCCTTGCCCAGGGTATCAAAGAATATCAGGTCGCCATATTGAAGTTCATCTCTGGACACTTCGTCACCAACAGTATATTGGCTGCGAGATGTTCTGGGAATGATGATACCCTGATCCCTATACACCCCAGATGTAAATCCCGAACAATCAACACCTCGTCCAGGCTCAGTACCACCCCACCTGTAGGGAGTGCCCATGTATTTATCAAATGACTTATCCATTTTGTTTTTATTCAAGTCATCAAATACTCCAACTTTCTGTGAACTACAAGCGTTCAGTAGAACAGCAAAAATGATGATACTTAGAGGTAAAAACTTTCGTTGCATCAACGCGCTCCCATTTGTTTTCAAGTCTGAAATGTACCAAAAATATAGTTGCTTTCCCGAGAGGTGCAACCATGAGTTCCGCCCCTGGGCTTTATACAGATTTTTGCTCCCTTAATAATCCCAGTCTGGATGGGGATTGGGGAGACATAGCACTTCGTCCAGATCATGAATTAGCTTTTCTGGACCACTCAAATTACCAGTCGCTGACAATCCGCTTGCTGGTCTGACCCCCAGCCATAATCTTGTAAATGTACCTATATCCGCCACCAGAGTCGGCAGTGCACTATCAAAGCCTGCTGCCACCTTAGACCTTGGCCCAAGTTGAATCGCGTATTCTCCAGCACATCCTCGCCATGTCATTTCTGGATCAATGAGTTTTTCCAGAGGGTCGCTGAGATCCAGATTAAAGCTCAAGGATCTTGAATTCAGATGTGTGGCTTCAATACAGGCTTCCAGGTTGCAGATTCTGGTCTGCCAGTACGCTGAAGCTCTATTGATATGCTCAAACTTGGATTTCTCCGTCACAATTCTTGACCTGAAAGGGTTTTGAATTAAATCCTGAAGTTGTATCCCGGCAGGTTCTCGCATTTTGACAAGTCGAATTTGATCTCCCAGTGATTTGATCAAAGCCATCAATTCAATGAATTGTTCCATTGTCTGATATACCAATACATTGATGACGAGAGGACCATTTTCATCATTACTGGTTCCCCAGAAAAAGTGAGTCAATTCACCCTTGATTCCATCGCAATAACCCAGACCAAAGCCCTTCTTCATCCATGCCAGCTCCGCTTCAACGAGGGACTCAGGGAATAGCGTAACACCGCCATGCCGGGTTTTTCGGGTTTGAATTGCCTGGTGAATTATTTTCAAGTCATTGCGAGTGAGACGAAGGGGTGGTCGGATGCTTTTGTCAATTGTAATATCAGCTGGATCAAAACTCATCCAATGCTCATATGAGCCAGTTCCGTACCCCAATTGATCATAAAACCCCTGCTCAAATATCCCCAGGGTAGATACGATAGCACCCGCTTCCGCTTCCTCAGCGATGAGTTGGGCTGTCAGTTTTTTCGCCAAGCCCTGTTTGCGGGCTATTCTGCTTGTGGTAACTGAGGTCACGACGGAAAGTGACAACTCCTCATTCAGATATTGGATTTTTCCTGGATTTGCAGTGACCAGACATTCAGCACTCCCATTCAAGTCAGCGACCAAAGCTCTTCCCACTCTGAGAAAGGCATCCAGTAATTTTTCATCAGAACTATCATCAAGCCATTGGACCTCATGCCAGATTCTTCTGGCAGCTTCAAGGTCTTTGTCATGATTATATTTTCTATATGTATACATGCGGGGAATTCCCTATAATACGATTCATTCACTAACAGATATTCTACTAAAACAGCTATTCACGCGATGAAGCAAAAAATATAGTGATGGAGTGGGGTTGTGCAATATTCTGTTTTGAAGCTTGAGGGAGGAGATCCTCCCCTGCCGGTTTAGATTATTTGACACAGATCATCTACTATGATGAGGATTGCTCTTGATAAAAATGAAATATTACTTAATTGATTCAAAAACGTATGAACAAGACAGGCATATAAGTTTATAATTGTAAGATATGATGAAACAGTTCCAGGCCAGGGGTAGTCAACAAAAATTTAAGCACAGGTTGTATATCGCTACAATCGTGTCGCTGACATTTATCGTGGGGATTTTTACCTGGGTATTCTTTTTATCAAAAGACCTGCCCTCCCTGGATGAGCTGGAGCGTTATGATCCCGACCTCATTACCCGCATTGTTTCTGCTGACGACCAGGTAATTCAAGAGTTATTTACCACACAGAGGACCCTGGTTAAATCCAATGAAATCCCACCTCATGTTAAGAAAGCGCTCATCGTGACTGAGGATCAGAGATTTTACAGCCATTGGGGTATGAACTTGTTCCGTACCGTTTATAACCTCACGTTGAACATGGTAACGGGCGAGATTCATGGTGGTTCTTCCTCATTGACTCAACAATTAGCCCGTAGTCTGTATGCCCGCATTGGATTTAAGCAAACCTATCTGCGAAAGATTCGTGAATTGATCACTGCAGTCCAGATTGAGCATACATTTACCAAAGAAGAGATCCTGACCATGTATCTGAATACCGTGTATTTCGGACATGGCACCTATGGTTTGCAGGCAGCGGCCAGTAAATATTTTAACAAACGGGTTGAGAATCTTACTCTGGATGAAGGCGCCATTCTAATAGGAATGCTACGGTCACCGGCCTACTATTCGCCCATTACCCATCCAGATCGATCCAAGCATATCCGCAATGTAGTGATCAACAACATGTTTCGTGAAAAAGCCATTAATGCAGTCGAGCGGAACTACTTCAAATCTTTACCCATTGAAACCTATGATCCCGATAGCGTAGATGTCGGAAATGTGGCTCCTCATTTTGGCGAATTTGTACGTCGCCAGCTTGAAAAAGAAGATGATGAGCTGGGTGTAGATCTTTACCGGGATGGATTGACTATTTACACCAGTCTTGATACCCGTATGCAGACCATAGCCAATGTGGTTGTAGCCAAAGAGCTGGATCGAGTCCAGGCCATTTTTGATGAACGCATGATGGATAAAAATTCAAAAGCTTTAGCCGATATTCTCGAAAGGCACAATATTGATCTCAACATTGATACCGTTCGACTGATGATTTCTGATTCGCTTGAAATGCCCTATCAGATTGAAAATTTGTTGACAGTTCAGGCACAATTGATTTCTCTCGATGTGGAAACGGGTGAAATAAAAGCCATGGTGGGTGGAAAAGATTTCAGCAAGTCCAAATGGAATCGTTCTACCCAGATGAAACGTCAGCCGGGCTCATCGTTCAAGGCCTTCCTCTACACAGCCGCAATCGACAATGGGTATCCAGTCACAACCACCCTTTTAAATCAACCTGTTGTCATCAAGCTGGGCGCCAATGATTCAACGGACTGGCGACCCAAGAACTATGATTTAAGCATGGGGGGGGAAACCACCATGCGTGAAGGAATTAGGCGCTCACTCAACCTTATCGCTGTAAGAACTATCCAGGAACTCATCGCACCTGCAGCTGTGGTTGAAAAAGCCAGGGCCATGGGAATTACCACAAGATTATACCCTGGGGATGCACTGGCTCTAGGTGCCTCAGGAGTCTATCCAATTGAAATGGCTGCAGCCTATGCAGTATACCCACGACTGGGTATATGGGTTCAACCCCTTGGTATTCTATCTATTCAGGATCGTTTTGGGGGCGTTCTGCGTACTTATAATCCAGAGCGTAAAGAGGTGTTGGGGCGTGGGACATCCTATGTCATGTTGTCCCTGCTAGAAACAGTTGCCAACCGAGGAACCGGTGTAGGAGCCAGAACCAGGTTTGGATTTCAGGAACCTGCCGGTGGAAAAACTGGAACAACGACTGGCTTTACTGATGCCTGGTATGTTGGATTTACCACACGCTTGTCCACCGCTGTTTGGGTAGGTATGGACGATGCGTCCATCAGTCTGGGTCCTCGCATGTCTGGATCTGCGCTGGGAGTGCCCATTTGGGCTCAGTACATGAAGGCAGTCTATGATAGTCTGGAATGGGAACGCGAGGAATTTGTCGTTCCTGAAGAGTCAGTTGTGTTTACCAATGTTTGTTCTGAAACCCACAAATTAGCAACTCAGTATTGTACTCCGGAGCGTGAAGTCTTTTTACCTGGAACCGTCCCATCCCAGAGTTGTGATGTTCACGGTAATCGCTCAAAACCAAAAGTCATCGACTTCTAAGCCAGGATTTCAATCCTGGCCTTGAGAAGCTCTATACTCTTAAAAAAACTTAAAACGAGAAGTGCTTGATTGATTCGCCTTGTTCTGCAATATGAGTCATGGCTTCAATGCCAATATCCAGGTGTAGGTCTACATATTTCTTGGTGACACTTCTATCAAGAGCCTCGGTCTTTATTCCATCCGGTACCATGGGCAGATCGCTGACCAGCAGCAGGGCTCCACGGGGAATGTTATTCGCCAGCCCGGTTATAAAAATGGTGGCCGTTTCCATATCAATGCCTATGCACCTTGTTTCTCTAAGATATTCCTTGAATTTTTCATCATGTTCCCAGACGCGGCGATTGGTAGTATAAACGACACCTGTCCGATAATCCAGATCTTGTTCAACCAGAATTTGTGAAATGTATTTGTGTATCTTAAAGCTGGGCATGGCTGGTACTTCTGGCCGGAGGTAATCATTACTGGTTCCCTCACCTCGGATGGCTGCTACGGGAAGAATAAAGTGGCCGAGCTCTGTGGATTGTTTTAATCCTCCGCATTTTCCTAAAAAGAGAACGCCATAGGGGTCTATAGCTGAAAGCAAATCCATAATGGTGGCTGCATTGGCAGAACCCATTCCAAAATTAATTATGCTCAAGCCATCCTTATTGGTGGCCACGCTCATGCTGCGATCTTCACCAAAAATTGGGACATCGAACCTACGTGCAAATTTGTCGACGTAGTTTTTAAAGTTTGTGAGTAAAATTCGATCGCCAAAGGCTTCTGGTTCTACTCCTGTATAACGAAATATCCAATCTTTGACGATTGCTTGTTTTGTATCCATGCCAATAATCTAACCTGCATCACCAATGTCCAAAACAGTTTGCTAGAATATGTATAGACGCACATTGGCAAACAAAGCTGCCGTTTCAGACCCAGATATTTTTCATGACATGATCATGGTTGGGTCGTGGATGTGGGTAAAGTCTAAAGTCGAAAGTCGAAAGTCGAAGGTCAGAAGGTAGAAAACAGGAGTGGTAAAATCAGGACATGGGTAACACTTTAGTCTCTTAACATAGGTAACACTTTTCATTTTGTAATCCATTTATTTTTCAAAACTCATTTCATTCTGATAAGGTGTAAATGAGACAGTCTCAAGATCAACCTTGCCCAAGAATACTGATGCAAAATAGACTGCCATTTGAGATGCATTTACAACCTTCAAGCCCAGCATGTACTTTCGTAAAGCCGTTGTAATAAAGTAATTATTCCCTTTTATTTTTATCTCACCATAAGCCGATACTTTTCGAACCTGAAAAGCGCTGGGGTATTCAATTTGATCAGGAGCCACCTTGTATTTGCGTTCTGATGGACGATAAATATCTGCGGGCGTTTTCATTCCAAGGGCTTCGTGAGGGCGTATGGTGTTAAATTCATCCCGCCACCTATCCAGCTCCGCCTGATACAGCTTGGCATCCCCTAAATATCTGACCTGCACTTCTTCCATTAAATCTTTATGCATGCGTTCGTGACCACCATTGTCCTGAGGGTGCCCTGGTCGGGAATGATGAATATGAATGCCCAGAGAGATAAGCCACGCTGATAATTTACTAATGCCCCTAACATTAGATCTGGAAGCAAAGGGAGCACCATTATCACTGTGGATCACCCGAGGCAAGCCGTACGCATTAAAGAGTCCCACAAAGGCTTGTTGCACTGATGCCGTCGTTGTGTCGGGTAATGACCGTGCCTCCAGTAAGTAGCGACTATATGCATCCCTCACTGTCAACGGTTCAAATCGATCCCTGGCTCGAGTTCGCCACCAACCCTTGAAATCAATAGTCCAAACATCGTTGGGTGATTGTATACGAATACTACTTGTCATCCGACCGCTTGAGGTCTTGCGCACACGCCGCCGCTTCACCAATCCGGCCTTCATAAATATCCGGTTCACACTACTTAGACTAGGCGTTGACTCCCCATGAATCCGACCAAAGAGTGTCTGAATCTTCTTTGGTCCCCAACTGCTGTGGGCAAGTTTAAGCTTGATCAGTTCACACACCAGCCCCTCCGGCAACTGACCCGGGGCAGAGTTGGGACGCCGGCTTTGATCTTCTAACCCAGGATACCCGCCATCTTCAAACCTGTGTAGCCACTTATAGCCCGTTTTTCGACTGATCCCAAACTCAAGACAGGTGTCATTAAATGACTGCTTGGACTCCATAACCGCGTGAATGAAGCTCTTACGCTCCTCCATTATTAACCGCTCCTTCCAGGGCATGGGCAACCTCCTTTTATCGGTGTTGACCCATTTTAACACAATAATGTGTTACCTATGTCCTGACATTATTGTGTTACCCATGTCTTGAAACCGGACCAAAGTCCACTCTAGACTTTCGACCTTCAGACCTTCGACTTTCGACTTATTACGATCGGCCTGTCCTATTGGTTCGATAACTAACAGAATTTTGATATTCCCCTGACCGTCTTAACGAAAGGAGAACAAAAGTCTTGTCATCAATGTCACCTGCGGGGAAATTCGAGGACATGTTCAAAAATCCAAAATATTACATGGTATACTTATTTCTTACCGCATTTATGGTTTCCTGTACCTCCCACGCTGTGATTTCTCCAGACCCCCTGAAGCCTGAAGAAAGCTATAAGGGTGTTGTTCTCTCAGTTGAAAACATGATTCCACAATTTGTGTATAGGAAGGGTTTGGGACAAAACATGGATGGTGGCATCCGAATTGGTATGTTGCCAATGCATGGGAGCGGTGTTGATGCTACCATCAAGCTTAGAGATGAGGGATCCAGGTTGCATACCATGAATTTTGCAGCCACTTACGCCGACCAGAGTGCTTTTGGAGCAACCTACTATAATGTTTCCCGAAAAGATCGAACCAAGACTGTCCGTCGAGATGGGAAAGTCTTTAAGCAGACTGAGGTAGATATTTTTAACTACGGTTATCTTGGTCTTCGATATAATTATATCCCCTCCGGTTTATGGGGTGATAATGTTCATCTCTTTGGGTTGCTCTACGGAATGAATTTTCGAAAAACCTGGGGCTTTGAATTTGGATATTTCCATGATTTTTCAGGTCGTACGCCAGTTTCTGATCTTAATTTAAACCCCAAATATGCCCCTCTCTCTGGAATTTCCATGAGAGTCTGGTTTGGCCAGTTGATCAAAATTTGAGCCCTCTATATCTATATCACTAATATATATCATTTTCATGTCATCAAGAATGCTTCAGGCAATAGGCTTGAATTGGTTCTGAGCTAGCTCTATATTTGGTGTTTAACCAGAGAAATTCCCGCATTATTATTCGTGCCGTTTTTTTCTGAAATATTTAGTAACGGCAGTAAGCCTAATTAAGGTCCATGATCAAATGAATACTAAGGAGTATACCATGAAACGATTGTTCTCTAACGGATGGGTTTTTGTCCTCGTCATGCTGCTGGCAACTGGTGCCTTTGCAGACCAGAAGGTCACACCAACAGCTGCCTGTGATGTATGTCTGAAGACATCTGCTGACGGTACGCTGGATGTAAATTGGAATGCTGAGACAATCGCTAGTTCATCGCTCCGAGATGAAGAGGCTGTGTATCACGATGGCTCTTTTGAAGGTCAAATTGGTTGTGGTGGAGGTTGCGGTTTCAGCGTACGCTTCACTGCTGAAACACCCATCTTTCTCACTGGCCTGACACTGTATACTCAGGGTGGAAATGCAACCGCTGCAGTTGTAAGCATCTATACCGATGCGGCCTCTGCTGTTGCTGGCCCACCAACTTTACCCATCGGCCCAAATGACGGGACTGCTCTTTGGGAATCTGATCCAATGGACCTTACTACCACCGGTGATCCCACATCACAGTTTGATATTGTCCTGGACAATCTGGTTCTTGAAGCCGGTGATTACTATGTTGTGGTCTGGGAAAACAATTCTGGATTCCTCGGAATTGCCAGTGACTTACAGCCGAATTATTTAGATCGCAATTGGGCATACTCTGCCAATGGATGGGAAATGATCAATGATGCCGTTGGTGGCGACCCAACCCTGGTTGGAAACTTTGGCATTTCTGCCACATACCTTCCACAGGAAATTGAAGGTTCATACATGACTGTGGATACACGCAACATCAACTTTGGTGTCCTCCAGCTTGATGATGGTGCTGTCACAGCAGACGTTACCATTGGCAATATCGGACTTGATCCTTTTGATGTTACCGCGATTACCATAGCGGGTGCAGATTTCACCACATCACTGGTAACCCCAGTAACGGTCCCGATAGACGGCTCTGTGGTATTTGATGTCACGCTGACTCCTTCAGCTGAGGGTGCCGTATCCGGTACCTATACCATTACCTCAACTGCTGATAACGTGACTGAAATAGTTGTGAACGTTTCTGCCATGGTCTATGATGGTCTTCCACAGTACATGATTTGGAATCCTTCCGCCTCAATCAGTGGAGAATCCTTCCTCAGTGAACTCACAACCCTGGGTTACACTGCAGCGCTCACTACAGATTTGTTTATGTTTGGGGATCCAGCTGATGTTGGATATTCTGGAATTTTTGTATGCCTGGGTATGTATGGAAATGGCAACTATACCCTGGATCCAAACTCAGGTGAAGTAAGTGCATTGGTGGCTTATGCTTCTGCAGGCTACCCGCTTTATATGGAAGGTGGCGACACATGGGCTTTTGATGCTCCTACAGCACTCCATGATTTTTTTGGTATTGAGGGCGTTGCAGATGGTTCAGGAGATCTCACAACCGTTGAGGGAGAGACACTCATCGATGGTATCGATCTGGCCTACTATGGGTTCAATAACTATGTAGATCATCTCGCCCCCCTTTCTCATGATGCCATGGTATTCCACGTCAATCCCGCTGATGGAGAACCATGTGGTATTGGAAATTTAACTCCAGGAGCCAATACCATTGGTACTTCTTTTGAATTTGGTGGTCTCACAGACAGCATTGGAACTGTAAGTGAACTTTTAGCTGAATACCTCGAATTTATGGCCATGGATTATACTGACCTCTGGGCACCCACAGTTGGTGGTGTCACACAGTTCACCTTTACCCTGGATACTCTCGGACCCTATACCATTGAAGCATATGTCGAGGACAATGTTGGTATCGCAAGTGTTTCACTTTTTTACAATCTCAATAATGGTGAATTCGTTGAAGTTGGAATGACAGACTCAGGTGATGGTATTTATACTGGTGATATTCCAGGGCAAACTGCAGGCACAACCGTGGCTTACTACATCACCGCTACTGATGATACAGCAAATGAAGGGTTTGCTCCAGAAGGAGCGCCTGAAGCTTTGTTTGTTTTCAGTGTGGTATCGCATTTACCACCCGTTTTCGTAGAAGCTATTTCTGGTCTTGATGGTCAGGTTGATCTGACCTGGCTGGTACCTGGTACAGAAGCACCACCTCTGGTTGAATGTGCTGATTTCGCTGTTTCAGAACTACCCTTTAATGCAACTGGAACCAACGCAGGTTGGGGTGATGATTTTGATGTTAATTTTGGTGATGGTGAGGATGTGGCCTACCAACTCAATGTGATGGTTCCATCTACCTATACAATTTCTCTCTGTAACGGCACAGACTATGATTCTAAACTTGAAGTCTTTTTTGATGACTGTATAACCACAACCGGGTACTACATCGATGACGCATGTGGTCTACAGTCAGAGTTAACTGATGTTTATTTGGAAGCAGGCACCTATCTCATCGTTGTTGATGGTTATTCCGGTGCCACCGGCAACTACACACTGGATGTGTTCGAGCAAGTGGCTAGAAATCAAACCGAGACACCCATAGTAAATGACCTCCGTCATGAACTGGACAAGCTTCGGAATGATGGCATCGAAATTACCTCTGGCATCCTTAGCTCCAGTCCAAGTCGTTACTATACTCGCGAATTACGTGAGTTACTCAACTATGGAATCTACCGTAATACAATGTCACCTGTACTTATTGAAGCAGAAAATCTTGTTGAAGTAATTGGCCTGGAACCCTTAGCTTATTCAGATTTTCCTATAGCCAATGAAATCACCTATTACTATAGAATTTTAGCTATTTATGATGATGGTGAATCTGCCTCTGAGCAGGTTGAAGCTATTCCAACTAACCATCCACCTATGCAACCACTAAACCTGGCTGGGTCTGTGGATGATGAGACCAGTAATGTGACACTGACCTGGAATGCCAACACTGATTATGACCTGGTTGGTTATAATGTATATCGTGCTGAAGCACTGGTAGGTACCGTTACAGATCCCACCTTTAGCGAAATCGTTGCAGATGGCGCACACTCCTATACCGTTCGTGCCTACGATACGGGTGGTATGGAATCACCACCATCTGGTCATGTTCAGGTATTGGTCGGTGATGTCCCACCAAGTTACCCCAGTGCCCTTTCCGGTCTGGATGGTACCATAGAACTGAGTTGGATGCCTCCGGGGACAGAATTATTTACAGTGACTGTCGAAATTTTGACGGATGTTTTTGGTGGCGAAGTCTCTTGGGATATCATGAATCAAACTGGTGAAGTTGTAGCGGGAACTGCCCCTGGTGAGCTCCTTGCCAACACACTTTATACCTGGGATGTCGAACTGACCCCCTCAACCTATACCTTTACGATTTATGATACATTTGGAGATGGAATCTACGCGCCTGCGTATTATAGCATCTCTTTGAATGGTGATTTGATCCACACGAGTGGTGGTAATTATGGTTATTCTGAGAGTGTCACCTTTGATGCTTTTGGTGTCATCGCCCTTCGTCGTGCCCATTATGATGGTATAGCGGAAGGTCCAAAGGGAACTGTACCGACAAATATTCAAAGCTTGAACATCGTCAGTGAGACCATCTTCGATAATTCATCCCTGAGGGATTTACGTGATTTACTCAGTTATGGAATTTATCGGAGTGAAACATCACCTGTGGTAGTTGATGAAGCACATCATGTGGAAACCGTCGGAATGGATCAGTTAAACTATACTGATTTTCCATTGGTGAATGGAACCACCTATTACTACATCATCACCGCCATTTATGATACGGGTGCCGGTCCCTCTGAAGAAGTATCAGGGATTCCTCAAAATCATCAACCCATGGTCCCTGTGAATCTTGCTGCTACCGTAGACAATGATCTCAATACAGTGACACTGGACTGGGATGATAATAGTGATTATGATCTGGCAGGATATCATGTCTATCGTGATGAAGTATTGGTGGGATCCTCAACAGCATCAACCTATGATGATGTTATAGATGATGGTGCCTACTACTATACCGTCGCTTCCTTTGATACGGGTGATATGATTTCAGGTGTTTCTGACAGAGTGCAAGCTCTGGTTGGAGCTGTACCCCCAACTGATCTCACCGCTGATGGCGAATTCGATGATCATATTGAATTAACCTGGTTAGTCCCTGGGAATCCAGCACCAGGCCTCATGGATTGTGCCGATGAATTGATCCCATCCCTCCCCTTCATAACCAACGGCAGCACCGTTGGCATGGGTGATGACTTCGATGTAAGTGGTACTGACAATGAAGATTATGCCTACCAGCTGTTCATGTCTCAAGAAGGTAGTATTGATATCACCCTCTGTGGACCAAACATTGATTATGATGCAAAAGTCGAAATATTCAATGGCGACTGTGAAGTAATCGTTTCCACTGGATACTATGATGATGATGGTCCTGCCTGTGATGCCGCTCCTGGTCTCATTGGTCCTTCAGAAATTTTAGGTGCCTTCCTGGCAGAAGGAGTATACTTCGTTGTCGTGGATGGGTTTAGTGCCAACCAGGGCAATTATGATTTGACGATTACCGAGTCCGGTACTCAGAGACAATTCGTGCCTACATCTACTCGTGAATCTCTGAAAAAACTGGTGTTGAACAATGAAATGTCAGCCTCAGAAGCTGAAGCAATTGTTGCAGCTGAAGAGGCCGTTGATTTTGCTCCTGTCTTTATTGAATCTAATGCATACAATAACGACATCCGCGAAACTGCAGAAATCTCACATTATAACATCTATCGCGATGGCGGCAGCATTGGTACAACCAGTGAGACCATATACAATGATGCAGTTGAAGAAGATATGTCTTACTTCTATCAAGTAACTGCCACCTATGCAAATGGTGACGAATCTGCTCCTACAAACCTGGTTGAAGCCAGAGCAAATATGGCTCCAGGTCCACCTACCAGATTAAGTATAGAAGACACTGGCCATACCGTTACGATGACCTGGCGTGATCCCTTGTTAAACATGGATGGGTCTGCCTGTTTTGATCTTGAAGGTCTGGAAGTCAGAAGGAATGGATCATTAATCTCAAGCGTTGATCCACTGGAATGGACTTTTACGGATTTCGGTATACCTGATGGTCATTATGTATATGAAGTCTCAGGTTTTGATGAAGTACCCAATATTGGAGTTCCTGTCGTTGGTGAGGTATGGGTAGGACCCAAACCGGTTATTGTTCAGGTTCTCACAGATGGTTATCCATATGAGTCATCATGGAATATTTACAACTCCAGTAGCCAAATCGTTGCCAGCATCGCAGCAGGTGATCTTACTGAAGGTGGTGTACTCTATGAATGGGCTCTTGGTCTGGAGCCAGGACCCTATCTATTTGAAATGCTTGACACATACGGTGACGGAATCTTTGCACCAGGATATTATCAGGTGAGCCATGATGGCAACATTCTGGTTGGTCCAGGAGGTGCTTTTACCACCCAGGAAATCACTCCCTTTGTTGTTGAGTCTACCATTCTTATGGGTGATCTGGATGGCGACGGGTTCTTGAATATTCTTGATGTCACCCGATTTATCGAAATCGTGACCGAGACTGGAGCAGATCCCACATTCGATGAATTAGCACTCATGGATATAAATGGTGATGGTAACCACAATATCCTTGATGTCGTGCTACTCATTGAAGAAGTCCTTAACATGGGTGGTCTGGCAAAAGACGCACCTATCATTGAGGATATCACTGCCACTATTCCACCAACGACGCTGACCAATACACGTGAATGGCAGAATATCCCCGTTACTGTGGATTGTTTTGAGATGGTAGCTGGATTTCAAGCAGATCTTGTTTTTGATCCCAGTGTTGTAGAACTGGGCATTCCCGTTCTTGCTGAAGGGAATGAATCTGTTGGAGTCTTCTCATCTGTCAGCGGCAATACCATGCGTGTTCTGGGTATTGATCTTGCAGGAGATATGATTGATCTGGCTTCTGGTTTACTCATGAATGTTCCGGTTCAGGTCATTGACGAAAATGCTTCCGGCGCTATTGATTTCACTGTTGAAGATCTGATTATTTCCGGTCCTGGCGGTGTTGAGATCGTAGCAGAATGTCTGGTCAGCATTATAAATATTGGCCTGGCAGCACCAACAGAGTTCAGTCTACAACAGAACTATCCCAACCCCTTTAACCCAACCACATCCATCCGCTATGATATCGCTGAAAGTGGCGATGCTCATCTCGTGATTTATAACATGTTGGGTCAGGAAGTCCGCTCTCTGGTCAATGGAAATCAGAATGTTGGACGCTATGAAGTATCATGGAATGGTCTGGACAATGCTGGACAGCCAGTAGCTACAGGTATCTATATCTATCACCTCCAGGCTGCTGGATATGCTAAAACTTTCAAAATGGCATACATCAAGTAGGACTCATTTTGTAAGGGCTAGTCACGATATATATAAAAGAGAGGTTGTCCAAAAGGGCAGCCTCTCTTTTTTTTATTAGTACGGGGTATAGAGGTATAGGGGGGCATAAGGGAATGTTGAGGCAGTGTTCAGTCAAATCAAAGCAAATCGTCACTTCAGGCATTTCCTGCTCCGGGGTCGGGGGAACAGGAAAGAATTGATAACCTATCTCTGGTGAGCTGGTTTTAGCCCCCGTGACTTGAAAATAACGCTTTAGCTTGGGTTTTAACTAAATCTGTGATAATCCGTGGCTAAAAAAAGAGGCCATCTCTTGTTATGAGACAGCCTCTTTTATTAAGCAAATTATGATTTTTTTTGGGGGGTGGTGCAGAATGGTTAATCTTTAATAAGCCCATCCACGTTCTTCAGAAATACTCACACTCAGGCTGTCTTTGATATTGTCCGGTTCAAACCAGGCGAACATGACGGTTACTTTGAGATAATCTGGCAGGGATGTGTCCATGGGAGCCACACCATCGAAGGGATCATCTATCTCCCTGACGGTTGTGGTACGGTACCCCTGTAGACCATCCAGTGTAATGGGAACCGAATACTCTGGCATGCTATCTTGAATGGTGAAATAATCCAGATCAACAGCGATGGCCATGCGGGTGGCCATGTTGGTCCAGGCCAGCTGATCCCGCTTCCCCTGATCTGCTTCCCATTTGACATGATCGTAAATCTGATATGATCCAACAGCCACTACTGAAAGTAGTACGGCGGACAACACAACCTCAACGAGGCTATAGCCACTATTCTTCATTTACATCTATTGCTCAGCTAATCCCATATTTTTCCCACGTCATGAAATCCCCAACTGGGCCATCATCGTGATTGAACCTTGTGTGAAGCAGAAAAACTAGGAGTGAACGAAGGGAAGTAAGCTGGCAATTCCCTCCCTGTCTATGCAGGATTGCCGACCCCCTGAAGCAAGTAATTGTTTTTTCAATACCTCGGTTTCAAATCAAGATGATCCCTTATTCATGATCGTCCCCGAATCTAGAAAAAATCATCTCCGGTATCTATCATTAATTTTGATGATCCTCGTCCGCCATTCGTTATCAAATTTACAGAGTGAAAACTGGCAGATGAAGATACAGCAACACTAAAAATAGTTCTTGCATACCGTGTTGTGTTGGTGTTATAGTAATGTAGAACACCAAAAGAGGTGAAAGAAAATGAACTTTGATCAAAAAACACCGATATACCAACAACTGGCTGAGTCTATTCGCCAGGACATTCTCTCTGGGGCGTTGCCAGCTGAAACGGCAATCCCATCTGTTAGACAGATTTCAGTAGAGTATAGCCTGAATCCTCAGACCGTTTTAAATGCAACACAATTACTGATTCAGGAGGGTCTTTTGGAAAAAAGAAGAGGACTGGGCATGTTTGTCCAGAAGAGTGCTCGTAAACAGCTCAGTCAGAGTGCCAGCGACCGCTTTAAAAACGAAACTATTCTGGCTTTGGTCCAGGAAGCTCAATTGCTTTCCATATCCCAATCCGATCTCATAAAACTCATTCAAAAAAACTACGGGGAGGAAATCTGATGTCAGCCCTTATAGAACTAAAAAATGTAAGCAAATCCTACGGCGACTTCAAAGCCCTGGAGAGTGTCAATCTGGAGATTCCACCTGGTAGAATCGTGGGTCTAGTGGGGCCCAATGGCGCAGGCAAAACAACCCTGCTCCGCGCCCTGACCGGCGAATTAGACTATCAAGGCGAAGCTAAGGTCCTGGGTTTTGAACCGCGCACCCATCGCGCTGATCTTATGGAGAAAACCGGAGTCATCCACGATATCGCAGTCTTGCCCTCATGGATGAAGGTCAAAGAGTTACTCAACTTTTTAGAAGGCATCCACCCCGGATTTCATCGTGAGAAAGCAGAACACTTTCTCAAGGCCACAACCATTCCCATGGATAAAAAGATAAAGACCTTGAGCAAGGGGATGAAAACCCAACTCCACCTTGCCGTCACCCTGGCCGCAGATACCCGGTTACTTATTCTGGATGAACCAACTCACGGACTGGATATCCTATTCAGGAAGCAACTCTACACAAGTGTGTTGGAAGATTATTTTGATGAAGAAAAATCCATTCTCATCTCCACCCATCAAATAGAAGAAGTAGAGCACATTCTAAGTGATGTCATCTTCATCAATAAGGGGAAAATTCTTCTGTATTCCAGCCTTGAAGATCTCGGGAAACGCTTCACCCAGTTAACCGTACCTGCGGACCAGGCAGATGAACTAAGAATTCAACTTAAGCCCATGAATGAATATGGTATTCTGGGACGAAGAGTCTTTTTACTGGAAAACACTGACAGCAAAGCCCTGGTTGGTCTGGGTGATACTCAAACACCCTCTGTGGCTGATATTTTTGTAGCGCTCATGGGAGGTGAATCATGAAACCACTAATTGTCCTGTTAAAACGAGAATGGCTGGAATGGCAACGTGTGATTATTGGAACCATTCTGGTTATTACCTTTCTAAATCTGCTGATGCTGCTTTCAGTCTCCCGCGGTTCAGATTTCTTCCACTCAAAGCTGGAAAAGGATGGTCACATCCTTATTGAAGATGTCCAGTTCAGCGATGAGGATGAAGAGTTTGACGTCGATGTCCGTATGAAAGGTAACGATGTGGAGCTTAGTATTGATGGAGATGCTACCCCTCGTAGTGTTGAGCAAATGCTAAGAAAGGTTGCTATTCCTGTTGCATTTGGTCTTCGATTGGGCATGATGGGTACCTTCGGATTTATACTATTCCTTAGTCTGTTCTACTTTTCTGATGCCATCTATAAGGAGCGTGCCGACAATAGCACTTTATTCTACCGTAGTTTGCCGGTCAATGACCATATGCTCCTCGGCTCAAAAATAGCTGCCGGTCTTATTGGTGTGATTGGATTAACGCTATTTCTCTCCATTGAATATCTGGCCTTCCTCAGAATTGCTATCTGGATCATGGGTGATCCTTTCACCTCCCTGGCAGGACTCGTTCTGAATCAGATCTCCTATCTGAGACTCATCTGGGACTGGTTTGGCTATCTGCTCTTTGCAGCCATCCACATGGCACCACTGGCTCTGTTCCTAATGCTGGTTGGTACCTATGTAAAGGGACGCCCCCTTCTGGTTGGAATTGGAGCACCGATTCTGCTGTCCATCAGCTGGGCGATTATTTTTCAGAGTGCTGCGCTATTAAAGACCATTGGTAGGTTTTTCTGGGGGTTCAACCAGGTTATCATAGATCAGTGGGAATCAATTGAAAATGGGCTCGAAACTGACGGGGCGATTTACGGAAATTTCTGGGCCTATATCTTTAATCCTGACACGGCTATTTCTGTTTTGGTATCAGCCTTGCTTTACTATGGCATATGGCACGTGTATCGCAAAAATATACCGACGGGATAGAACCCGGGAACTTTGGAGAAAGTGAGTTTATTATGAAAACCAGAACAGTGTTAATCCTGGCTATTATTTTGGGGCTTTTCACCTATACCCTGCCCCTTTATGCAGGTGACAAAGAATATCATATTGAGGAAAAAACGGTCATAGAGATACCCATCGTGGGCAAGATATCAACCTTGACCTCAAGCTATCTCTCAGGGTGCAGGCTAAAAGAAAGCACCACAGTGAAGGTTCATAACGCACTTGTAAAAATCATGAGCGAATCAGATGGCAAAAGTACGGAGGTTATTCTTTCCAACTTATGCGAAGAGGTTCAGTGGCAGTACAACAAAGAATCGACCGCTTATGAGTCCCAATCCTTCCAGGATCTTCGTGAATTGAAAGTCGCCGAAAAGGGTGATCACGAAACTCATATTGATATAGGGTCAGATCAAAATGATATAGATGATCCTAAGAAAATGGTGAGAGAAATTTTAGGTTATGAAAAAAATATAAATGGTCACAAAGCCAGAAAAGTAGTCACTACCGTATATCCTGAAGATTCAGAAAGCCGGGTTGTGGTGGAGGAATATTATACCACGAAGTCCACAGCCCTATCCAAGATTTCCCGAGCCAGAGAAGATCTGAGCATGAAGCTGGGCAATGATGAAGACCATGTTGAAGGCGTCCCATCTCTGGTGAACGTAATATATAACGATATGAAGAGAGATAGAGAGTGGTCCCGCCCTGAAGGTGATATCGTAAGATTTGTCATCAGGCTTCTGGACAAGGATGATGACGAAGTCTTTACCATGAAGTATGATGTCCTTGAGGCTGAGACAACGCCTTACCAGGCGGATCATTTTGCACTGAAGTGAGTAGATGCATCAGATGAGTTATAGTTTCAGAAAGTAATACACTTGACTTGAACAAGTGGCATATTGATTGCCGCGTAAAAGAAAGTTTGAAGTGAGCTGGGTCGGTTCACTTCAACTGGATAAAATGACACCTATACCGATCCACAATTACAAGAGGGTTCGATCTCATGGAAAACACATCATTTCTTCAGCGGATTATTAATTTATTTTTTATTCCAAGCAAAGCCTTTGACGGCTTAGTTGATGGGGTTTCATACAAGGATTGGCTATACCCCCTGCTCATCGTTACTGCTGGAATCATGATACTCCCATTGTTTTATAGAGATATAAGCCTTGATGAAGGAGAATACCGACTCAGGCAGACCATTAGATCAATTGAAAACAATGCCGACATCCCAGAGGAAAGAAAAACTGCTATCCTTGAAAAAATGTATGATGGTCAGGATAAAATTGAAGATTCCAGGGAGAACCCCATGGCTTTTCGCAATATGTGGGGCTATGTATTTATTCCACTCATGGTTTTTGTAATGACAGCTTTCTTTGCTGCCATCTTGCTTCTGGTGGGAAATTTTGGAATGGGAGGGAAGGTTAAATTCTTCCAGATGTTTACCGTGGTGATGATGACATATCTCATCGGCGGTAATGGATTTTTCATGAATATGATTCCAGGGGTTGGAACGCTGGAACTCATGATCAAGACCCCCCTGATTATCATGAAAGAATCTTCAAATCTAGTGTTAAGTCCCGGTCTTGTATTTGATGAGATTGACACCTTCTTCAAGCATTTCCTGAATCAACTCGACATATTCCGTATCTGGGGTATGGTGGTTATGGGATTTGGTTTTGCTAAACTTTACAACAAACCAACTGCTACAGGTATTATGGCTGTTGGGTTTCCCTGGCTCATACTTGTCTCAATTGGGGCAGCCCTCTTAAAAGCCAATTCAGTGGCCATGGGTTAAGAGCTAATACATTTTTAACACAAACAATTAATACTTATGATAGGAATTTCCATGCGTTTAAAATTAATAGGCTCCTTACTCATAATCCTGTTCTGTCTGCCTGGATTTGGTCAATCAGCCTCCCCCATTACTCTGGATGATTGCATCCGTATAGGATTGGAAAACAATCAATCTCTAAAAATAAACCGCTATGAAACCGACCGGAGTGTCTCTCAAGCCAAAAGTAACATTGGCATGGTTTTGCCCGTTGTCAATTTTTCAGTTTCGGGTAGAAGTTCAAATCTCGCCGGGACTGGCTGGAACGATGGCTACTCCTCCTCGCTAACTCTCTCTCAGAATATCTGGGATGGCGGTGCCTGGTGGAACACCCTCAAATCAGCTAAAGTCGCCCAGGATGCAGCTTCTATCCAGTATGAGAGTTATGAAGTCAATACCGTATATCAGATAAAAGCTGCCTACTATAACTACCTCTCAACACAGCAATTGCTGGATGTTTACCGTGAGAATCTCACAACAAGTGAATATCAGCATCAGCTCACACTGGAAAGATTCAAATTGGGGGCTGCCTCCCAGAATGATACCCTGAGAACCAGAGTGAATATAGAACGCGCTCGTCTGCAGATCGTAAATGGCGAGGTTGATTTACAATCAAGATCTCGCAATCTCAATATCATCCTTGGCCGCGAAGCAAACGATCCCCTCGTCCTGGCGGAACCAGTGTGGCAGGCTGTTGTCGTTCCAGAAGTCGAACAAATCATGGATGAGGTTCTGGCTTCAAATCAGTCACTGAAATTATTGGAACAGAACAAGGAAATCATGTCATATAATGTAAAAATAGCCAGATCAGGCTATATGCCATCCCTGGGAATGTCAGCTTCCTATGGAAATAATGGCGCCACTGCATTTGGTGATGTTTTTGGTGAGAGCACTTCAACAAAGTCTGCTGGACTCTCCCTCAGCTGGAACCTTTTCAATGGAACCCGCACCAGCCGGGGAGTAGAACAGGGAAAGATTAACGCCAAACTGGCCACGGAAAACTATGATTTGTCTGAGCGAAATCTTCGTAAAGAGCTGGCTCAAACCCTGGAACAAATGGATGCTTTAAACGAATCAGTCACCATATCTCAGCTTATTCTAACGGCTTCTGAACAGGATCTTCTCCTGGCCCAAGAACAATACAAAATTGGTTCGCTCTCTATTCTGGATGTCTTGAGAATCACGGCAAGCTATGAAGATGCAAAATCAAATTTAATCCGTACCCAACACAATCTGAAAGTTGCTGAAGCAGGACTGCTTCAATTGATGGGAAAGCGTTAAGGGGTTGATATGTCCAAAAAGAAAATAATAATCATTGTCCTGATTGTCATTGTTGTAGGAATTGGTGGATTTTTCGCTGTAAAGAAAGATCAGGGTAATACCAAGGAAGTCCAATCAGCAAAGGTTGAGCGTGGACAGGTCGTCCATAAAGTTGCTGCCTCAGGAAGAATCCAACCTGTCGTTGAAGTCGATGTGAGTGCAGATGTTGCCGGTCGGGTCATTCGCATGGCTGTCAAGGAAGGTGACTGGGTAGAGAAGGGACAATTCCTGGCCCAACTCGATGCGACACGCTACAATGCAGATGTTGATCGAGCTGAACAGGTCCTGGCATCCTCGGAAGCTTCACTCTCCCTGGCCCAACTGGAAAAAAACCAGCAATTCGAACTATTCCAGAAGAAGTTAGTGAGTGAACTTATCTACCAGGGAGCTCTGGTACGATATCAGCAGAGCTTGTCAGCTAAAAAGCAAGCCGAAGCTGCACTGGCCCAATCACAGGACAACTATAATAAGACCATGATGTTTGCTCCCATGTCAGGGACTGTGACTCTGGTCAACAAGGAAGTTGGAGAAATGGCTCTGGGTTCCGCTTTCAGTCGGGATATCATCATGATTATTGCTGACCTGAATGAGATGGAAGTTCTGGTCGATGTAAATGAAAACGATGTTGTTGATGTCTCTCTAGGAGATACCACTGAAATTGAAATTGATGCGCTTCAGGATACCATGTTTCAGGGAATTGTTACAGAAATTGCCCATAGTGCCCAGAATACTGGTGGTGGTAGTCTCGATCAGGTGACCAACTTCAAAGTACAAATTCGCCTTTTAGATCCACCCCCGCAGATTCGCCCTGGTATGTCAGCGGCTGTTGATATCCGTTCAGATGTTCGGAATGATGTCCTGTTCGTTCCCATTCAAAGCATCACCATGAGAAAACCACGTCAACTCAAGGAAAAACAAAGTAAAGAACTTTCAAGAGCTGACAGTAGTAAGAATATGGAAGATCAAGACCTTGAACCCGTGGAAGTGGTCTTTGTCCTGGTAGACAGTGAAAAGGGTAAGGGCAAAGAAGTGATTCAACGAGAGGTAGTCACTGGGATTATTGGCGAGCGTGATTTTGAAATCCTATCTGGATTGGAACTGGATGATGAAATTGTCACAGGTCCATATAAAGAAATCAGCCGTGGTCTGAATGATGGAGACCGGGTAAAGATTACCAAGCGTAAAAAATTCAATGCTGACGATAATAAAGATTGATAGCGATGACTAGAATACACGTCAAGAGCATCGCATCATAATATTATCGCTACACATACCGTTTTCACGTCATCCCGAACGGAGTCGAGGGATATTGAAAAATGAAATTGGGACAAGTCTACATATTGGAATGTTCTGACATGACACTGTATACTGGCATAACCAGCAATCTTGAGAATCGATTAGCTCAACATAATGAGGGCAATTTCTTCGGTTATACCCATTCAAGGAGACCTGTTAAATTACTCTGGAATACTGATTTAATGGATATCCAAGATGCCATACTTCTAGAGCGGCAGATTAAAAACTGGGGCAGGGAAAAGAAAAAAGCACTTATAAATGAAAGTTGGGATACGCTTAAATTATTGTCTGAGTGTAAAAACCCGAGTCATAGTAAGAACTATTCCCTCGACTCCGCTCGGGATGACGAACTGAAGAATACTGACTTTTGAAGCAAATATTTGTAATAACACGGAATTAATTATGTTACTAATCCAAGTCAAAGATCTCTATAAAATATACCAGATGGGAAATTCTGAAGTGCGTGCCCTCGACGGCGTATCCCTTTCCATCGAACAAAACGAATACGTCTCCATCATGGGTCCCTCAGGTTCGGGGAAATCGACCCTGATGAATCTTCTGGGTTGTCTGGACACCCCTACTTCAGGGGAGTTCTTTATGGATGGTATTGATGTGGCCACCATGGATGATGATGCATTGGCACATATTCGAAACAAGAAAATTGGGTTTGTATTTCAAACCTTTAATCTGCTCCCAAAATCCACCAGCCTGCGTAATGTCGAACTACCCCTGATATATAATGGAGAGATCAAGGCCGCTGATCGCAAAGAAATGGCGATTGGTGCCCTGACACGGGTGAATCTTGGTGATCGTGTCGATCATAAACCCAATGAATTGTCCGGTGGTCAAAGACAACGTGTGGCAGTGGCAAGAGCCCTGGTCAATAATCCAGCAATTATTCTGGCCGATGAACCTACTGGTAATCTTGATTCAAAAACAGGTGAAGAAATCATGGTCCTTTTTGATGAACTTCACAAGCAGGGTAACACCATTATTCTGGTTACCCATGAGGAGCATATTGCTGCTCATGCCTCCCGAGTGATCAGACTCCTTGATGGAAAAATTGCCGTAGATGAAGCTACTAACCGGGCAAAACGATAATTCCATGTGGTACTTGAATTGCAAAGATTTATTGTTTGTCATCCCGAGCGGAGTCGAGGGATAATTACTCCATGAAAACCGGTCAAGTTTATATCTTGGAATGTGCTGACGGATCATTATACACAGGTGTAACCAGCAATCTAGAAAATCGCCTGGCTCAACATCATGAAGGAAATTTCCCTGGATATACACATTCCAGACGACCCATAAAATTGCTATGGAATACGGACTTAATGCATATCCAGGACGCCATTGTTCTCGAAAACCAGATAAAGAATTGGAGCCACAGCAAAAAGAGAGCGTTGATTGAAGAGAGGTGGGAAATACTGCATTTATTAGCTGAATGCCAAAATGAAAGTCATCATAATAACCTATCCCTCGACTCCACTCTGTATGACGAGGATGTGAACCTCCGAGAAATGAGAATGTAAGATGAAGAGTTTCTTCTGGGAAAACTTACGCATTGCCCTCGCTGAATTGTGGGGTCACAAGACACGTTCCATTCTCACTGGAACCGGTATCGTCATTGGTATCATCGCCGTATCCCTTATGTCCACATTGATCAATGGGGTTGATGGGCTTTTTGAAGAAAGCATGAAATTCCTGGGACGAGGGAATCTTTATGTTGAGAAATGGCCCTGGTTTGGAGATGAGGATTGGTGGACACTTCGGAATCGTCCTCGTATCGAACTTGATATGGCTGATGAGATCAAGGAGCGCTCACAATATGCCCTGGTTGTGGCTGCTGAGCGTGGTCGTTCTGCCAACCTGAGCTATAAAGAACTATCAGCAGAAAACATCTATATCCATGGCGTAACTTCAAATTACCCCGAGGTATCAACGGTTGATGTAGAATTCGGCCGCTTTTTTACTGAATCTGAAGATCGAACCGGTGCCCAAGTTGTGCTCCTGGGATCTGAGGTAGCGAAAACTTTATTCCCGCAAGGAAATCCTGTGGACAAAATGATCTTTGCCGGCTCAAAGCGTTTCAGAGTCATTGGCGTACTTGCTGAAATGGGAAAATTTATGGGAGCATTTTCAAATGATACCCAGGTTATCATTCCCCTCGCCACATTTAATAAAATTTTTCATGGTCCCTGGGGGCGCAGGAGTATCACAGTTAAGGTCCCGGAACACCTCGTAGAAGAAGCCAAAGAAGAACTGCGAGGTGTTGTCCGGGTATTGCGTGGTCTTAAACCAGAGGAAAAAGATAATTTTGCCATCAATCAGCAAAATGCCTTCCGCCAATCGTACCAGGGTATCAAACTGGCCATCGGAGGCACTGGTATGATCATTACAGCCCTCTCTCTCCTGGTGGGTGGAATTGGAATTGCCAACATCATGTTCGTATCGGTTAAAGAACGCACCCGAGAAATTGGGGTGCGGAAAGCACTTGGCGCAACACGCAGCCAAATTCAAGGACAATTTCTTATTGAGGCCATGGTCATCACAGCTTCTGGTGGGTTGGTGGGACTCATCATCTCCACACTGATCAGCATGGCTATTAGTAAATTTTTATTCCCTGCCACCATGTCATTTGGCGTAGCATTTATGGCCATTGCCCTTAGTGCGGCTGTAGGCTTATTTGCTGGTCTGGCGCCGGCCCGAAAAGGGGCAAAACTGGATCCTATTGAAGCATTGAGATATGAATAAGAGTAGCAATGCTAAACACTAATTCAAAAATCGTTAATCGGTGTTCCTTGCCTGCCTTGCCGAAGCTGATGGGCGTAGGCAGGTTCTTAAATCGTTCAAGCAAGAATATCGAACGAGGATTAACGATTTTTGATTTTAGAAATTTTAGTGATGAGAGACCTGTCGCAACAGCCCAAAAGAATTTGAGTGTTAGCAAATGATCTATCCTAAACATTCTTCTCAAATCGTTAATCGGTGTTCCTTGTTCTTAAATCATTCCTGGAAGAATATCGAACAAGGATTAACGAGTGAGGATGTTAGAAGTATCTGGAATAACCCATTTCCTTACATCGCCCACAAAGTGATTTGAGCATGGATAAATTTGATCTAGAAGAACGCTTAATCGACTTTTCAGTGCTCATAATAAACATATCTAGTGGTATGTCTAAAAACAAGGCTGGTAATCATCTTGCAGGTCAGCTTATTCGTTCTGGAACTTCAGTTTCCCTGAATTATGGTGAGGCACAAAGTGGAGAATCACGAAAAGATTTTATTCACAAAATGAAAGTGGTCCTAAAAGAACTTAGAGAAACATTTGTCTGTTTGAAGATAATTTATCGTGCCAAGCTATTCAAAGATATGTCTGATATGGATAAAGCTATGACAGAAAACAATGAACTAATCTTCATTTTTGTCAGAAGTGTTGAAACAGCCCAAAAGAATTTGAGTGCTTGTAAATGATCTGTCCCAAACATACTTCTCAAATCGTCAATCGGTGTTCCTTGCCTGCCTTGCCGAAGCTGATAGGCGTAGGCAGGTACTTTAATCAATTTTTCATTCCTACTCCCCATGAATAAGTTGAGAATTTAACATGTACGTACGAACCACTCTTAAAACACTAAATGATGCCTTTTTCATGGCTCTGGAAGCTATTCGTGATAACCTGCTTCGTTCCATACTCACTCTCCTGGGAATCGTTATTGGCGTCTTTGCCATTATCGCAGTGATGACGGCCATCCGTACCCTGGAATCATCCATTAACACTGGCCTGAACGTATTTGGTTCAGATGTGATCTTTGTCCAAAAATCTCCTGTGATTCAGATGGGAGATCATAACAGCAGACGAAAATATTGGCGCAGACCCAATATCACCTATGATATGGCTCTGGAATTAAGAGAGCGTATGCTTGGTGCTGAATTTGTCAGTGCCCAGGATGGAACGGGTGGCAAGACCATTCGCTTTAAAAAAGAAGCAACCAACCCCAATGTTGGTGTTCAGGGAGTTGACGAATTCGGTTTAGAGGCCTTGAATCACAAGCTGGACTATGGCCGTAACTTTATTCCTGAGGATGTTGAGTATAGTCGACGGGTCGTCATTCTGGGCACGGATGTCATTCAAAAACTCTTTCCCTTTCAAGATCCCATAAACCAGATGATTAATATTAACGGGATTGGATTTGATGTCATTGGCACTTTACAGCGCAAGGGTGAGATGTTTGGCCAAAGCCAGGATAACTTTGTGATTGTCCCCATTACAACCTACCTCCAGTATTATGGCAGTCGCTGGACATCCCTGGGGATATCCATCAAGGCACCCGATGGAGAAAGTTTTAATTTGACAAAAGAAGAAGTCATTGATCAAATGCGGATTGTCCGTGGTCTAGGTCCTGAGGACGAGAATGATTTTGAGGTAACTTCAAATGATGCCCTCATTGATACATTTGGCTCCTTTACAGCAGGAATTAAGATGTTTGCCGGAGCAGTAAGTGTCATCGCACTGGTAGTGGCTGGAATTGGTATCATGAATATCATGCTGGTTTCAGTAAGTGAACGAATCAAGGAAATCGGTGTTCGCAAAGCCATAGGAGCCACTAGAAATAACATTCTCTTTCAGTTCTTGCTGGAAGCAGTCTTCCTTTCATTGATCGGTGGTGTCATTGGTGTACTATTGGGAGTCGGAGTAGGAAACATGGTGACCCTGGTCATGAAAAATGTGGCACCTGTTATTCCCATAGATTGGGTGTTTATTGGATTGGGTGTCTGTTCATTTATTGGGATCGTATTTGGAATCTATCCTGCTTATAAAGCCGCCGGGCTGGATCCCATCGAGTCCCTGCGCCACGAATAGCAGAAAAACCATCGTAGACGAACATACAAATCGAAAATCATAAGGAAGTATATGAGTAAAATTGTAAAATTTGGTGAGGACGTTGAAGGGTACAACATTCCCGTTTTAAACGAACGAGAGATCAGGGCAACTGCCGGGATACTTTTCCTGGTCATGCTGTTTTCAATTCAAGCTGCTGCTGGTGCCGGGAACTTTACCCCCCTGAAATATGCAGTTACTTTTTTCCTGGCGGACATGTTGATTCGTGTTTTTATCAATCCCAAGTACTCCCCCACCCTCATTTTGGGTCGGTGGATCGTCAGAAATCAGACCCCCGAATATGTGGGTGCCCAGCAGAAGAAATTTGCATGGTATATTGGGATCTTTATGGCACTGGTCATGTTTGTTTTGATTGTCCTGGTGAACTCATACAGTCCGATTACAGGTCTCATCTGTTTTATTTGTCTCATCTTCCTGTTTTTTGAATCAGCATTCGGTATTTGCCTGGGCTGTAAGGTCTACCCCTGGATTTATAAGGAGAAGGCGCAATACTGTCCTGGCGAAGTATGCGAACTGAAAGACAGACAAGAAATCCAGAAGATTTCCAGGAACCAATGGTTGATACTATTGGGGTTCATCGTTTTCATCATATTGACAATCATACTATTCAATGATTTCTATAGTAGACCACCTTTTGATCTATTTGGGATTGAAGGAAAGATGCATCGATAGTATTTCTTTCTAAACCAGTTTTCAGCGAGTGGAACGAGTCAAACAGGTTTAAGTGCTTTGATATTGCCAATTGAAACCAGTTTGGCTACGCTGAAAACTGGTTTCTGGATATCAATAAGCTTTGGCAAAAATGACCTGCTGCGAGCTCTCCTCACCGGTGTAAACACACTTTCCTGAAGCATCAGGTTGATCAAAGGGGATGCAGCGGATAGTAGCTTTGGTCTCGTTCTTGATTTTCTCCTCAACTTCAGCAGATCCATTCCAGTAGGCTTTGATAAAACCACCCTTGGTTTCCAGTGTTTCTTTGAAATCTTCCCAATTATCAACAGTGTGAGTATTGGCTTCACGAAAATCCAGAGCGCGCTGGAACAGTTCAGCTTGAACAATATCCTGCTGATCAGCAAGAAATTGCACAAGCTCAGAGAGCTGAATAAAATGCTTCTCGCCAGAATGTCTGATCACCACGACAGCATGTCCCTTTTCAATATCCTTGGGACCAATCTCCACCCGCATGGGCACACCACACATTTCCCACTCGTTGAACTTGAAACCGGGGGAACTTTTCTCGTCATCATCCACATGGACACGAACTTCAGCCACCTTCAAATCAGCCACGATCTCATGGACCTTATCCATGACAAGGTCTTTTGTATCTTTCCGAAAGATGGGAATAATCACAACTTGGTAAGGTGCCACTTTGGGTGGTAGTATTAACCCTTTATCATCGCCATGAGCCATTATCAATCCACCCACCAATCGTGTGCTCACGCCCCAGCTTGTGGCATAAACAAGCTCTTCCTTATTGTCTTTATTTTGGAAGGTGACTTCAAAAGCCTTGGCAAAATTCTGACCCAGATTGTGGCTGGTACCTGATTGCAAGGCCTTGGTATCCCGCATCATGGCTTCAATTGAGTAGGTACTCACCGCTCCAGCAAATTTTTCAGATTCAGATTTTTTACCAGTAATCACAGGCATGGCCATGTAGTCTTCAGCAAAACTTCTATAGACCTCAAGCATCTTCAGGGTTTCATCTTGTGCTTCTTCTGCCGTAGCATGTGCAGTATGTCCTTCCTGCCACAAGAATTCTGTCGTCCTTAGAAACAAACGTGTCCGCATTTCCCAGCGTACCACATTGGCCCATTGATTGATCAACAAAGGCAGATCACGATAGGATGATATCCATTTCTTATACATATGCCAGATAATGGTCTCGGAAGTCGGACGAACCACCAATGGTTCTTCCAATTCTTTTCCCCCGGCATGGGTAACCACAGCCACTTCAGGAGCAAAACCTTCCACATGCTCGGCTTCCTTCTTGAGAAAATGCTCAGGAATAAACATGGGGAAATAGGCATTCACATGACCCGTGTCCTTAAACATTTGATTCAGGATGCCTTGAAAGTTTTCCCAGATCGCGTATCCATACGGTCGGATGACCATGGTTCCTTTAACAGGACCATAATCCGCCAGCTTGGCTTGTCTGACTACATCGGTATACCATTTTGAGAAATCTTCGCTCTGTTTTGTTACCCCTTTTGACACAACGGGCATCCTTTCTGTTTGGACTTGAACCGCTTATTCGGCACAGCGATGCAATCATAACATAAGTACCCCCCTGACACAATGAAGAATAGATCAAAATTCAAACACAGATCGTCCAGATCGGAGTCTCTCTAAGTCTGTCATCTCGAGCGGAGTTGAGAGATCCTACCTAATAACCCTAAAAGGTCGACGTGGTTCAGCCCTTCTGTCCTTTCCTGACCCTGCTTAACATCCCACCACTCGACTCCGCTCGAGGTGACGAGTCTAAATCCATTTTAAGAGTGAGAGTGACCGAGCGCAAAATTGGACGTCTCCTCCTCCTTAGATCAGATTCAAACCTTGTCTTAAACACTGGAAAATACTAGAATACATGCCATACAGCGGAGGCGTTTATCTCAAAAAGCTTTACAATATTACTCCTCATAAGTGCATGCATCACAGCGTGGGGTAATCCTAATCCTGACACAACAAAATTTGACCGGGCTGTGCATGGTCGACCTTTCGATATCGAGGAAATAATTGGTAAAACGGTCATCGATGACATTCTTTCTCCCCCCGGTGATGTCCCCCAGTGGGTCAAGACAGGTGAACTCACATCTGATACCCTCTATTATGGCATTGGTAAATCAAGCGAATCCCAGGAAGCTGCAGACAATGATGCCCGCCTGAGTTTTGCCCAACATGTTGAGGTCAGTGTACAGAGTATTGCGACACAACAAATTGAGGAAAACAAAGATCGACTGGAAGAGAACTACAGCTATGAGTCGCTGGTCTCCACCAATATGAACCTTCGCAGCATTAAAATTTCTGACCGCTACGTATCCACCGATTCAACCTTTTATAGCCTTATTCGTTACGGAAAGTCCTCCTATCATCACCTCGTGACACAGGAGATTCAAATATCCCTGGAAGCGAATATTCGGCAACAGGAACTGGAACACCAGGCGACGGAAGCCCTGCGCGCAGATTCACTACGACATAAAATCACAATGGACAGTCTGGTGCTTGCCAGAAAACAGGCCGTCATTGATTCACTTGATCACATCTTGAAAATGGATGAAGCCAGACTACGACAGGAGCATGACAGAGTAGATCTGATTAAAAACCGTCATGCCGCCTTTCTCAAATTAAAACCACATCATATCCTGGTAGATGTTCCCTCCGCCAACACACCCAACACCTGGTTTCAGGCAAGTGGTCGATGGGATTTTGACAAAAATCATATTCGCCAGCTAAGTCTGGGAGCTTCACTCTGGCTTATCACAGCTGAAGCCAACACCTGGGGTACAGCTTCTATGGCCAATCAAGCCGATATCTCAGTCCGATTGGAAGTGCTCCCATCTCAGGGGGACCTCTACCCCGTGCAATTAGCCCTGGGATACACCTCTTATGTTTCTGCCTGGGATGATGATGCCGCGTTTAATATGAAGCGGCCCAGTGAGTTTATTGGTTTGGATGATCATAAGCTAGAACTCTGGCAGCAATCTGATGATCAGGGAAAGTCATTCCTCGTGGTTGGTGGTGTAGGCATTCCACAATTCAATACACATATCTCGGCTTACTGGGATAAACGGAAATTTTCACTGGCTTCAATATGGTATCCCTTTCCCAGGAACATGGGAGATGCCATCAGCATCATCAATCAATTTGATTTAATTCAAGATGACAACTACAAAAACCGATTTGGTGATGCTTTTCAATGGCAATTTGGCTTAAGACTGATTGCTGTCTCAGATCGTTTTGCCACCATGATCAGCTATGAGGATCATGAGGTCTGGATGCTCAATTTTGCATTCCAATATTAATAAGATATAGTTTTTAGCTCAACGCCTCAGTCCTCCTCAATATTCTGAATACCAAAAATCTCACATCTATTGTGGCACTCATCGAGGAGTCGTTAAAATGCTCATGTTAATTATTATTAAGAACAGTATTTCTGCTTATTAGCAATTGTTTAAATACATGTATAAATGTTTATTATTGTTATATATAAGCCTTATGTGTTTGGATAAACGACACCAGTGAATATCTTCAAGACATTCAAACAGAATGGTCAACCGTGCTTCGCTCTTTGACAACAAGTCGGTTTGCATGTTCGAATATTTCGGGGATAAATATTTGAGCGAATAAATCTTAAGCTGACAACATGTTGACGTTCGTTTAGCAGAAATCTGATAATGATACCTAATCTACAAAGGGGGTTTCAATGCGAATTCGCATTCCTGTTTTAAGCAGTATTTTGATGTTGAGTTTATTCATGATTATGAGTTGTTCCGAAGGTGAGAATATCACCAATTCCAATCAAGTTCAAGGCTTTACAATTAACAATGATGGATTTATCGAATCAGTTTCATTTATGGAGAGTTCCGATCTGGAATCTGGGAGAGAGATCAGGCCTGCCCAATTGGCACGAACTGGGTGCGATTTGTATCCATTTGTAGATCCTGCTTATTCTTGGCCACATGAGTATCTGGATCTTCAATTTATGCAATTCCCTGGATATGAAGTGAGTCAGGGCAATGTTCAAATGGAAGGTACAAGCACAATTACCTGGTATCCCATGATGATTGCCCTCCCGGATTATGCAGCATCCATCACCCTTGATATGTTGGATAATGAGAACTGGGAAGAATGGTTCGTCGGCTCTGGCTTTTATAGATCAATTGGATGCTTCGTCTATCTATTTGATGATCAAATGCAGCTGTTGGCTGAATATGAAACAGATTCAAATTCAGACTGGCAATCCTATACCTTTGCATCTACTGGCATCAAGTATGTCGGATTTGTCGGTAAATATAGTGAAGATGCTACAAATCCTTATGCGTCCTCCTTTGTCAGGTTTAACAATGTAACCATATGTTACGCTCCACCCTGTTCGACTCCAGAAGTAAGTTTAACAGCCTCGCAGCTGACCATATGGCCACCTAACCACAATACTGTTTCAGTCAATTTTTCTGGAACCATAACAAATGATTGTGGCAATGCAGAATATGACTTACTTGATGAATATGGCGAACTGAGTTATACAGGTACATTAGCGCCTGGAGATTATAGCCTGGATCTAGATCTGATCGCTTCCAGAAACGGGAATGACCGAGATGGCAGAGCATACACCTTTACGGTCAGTTCAAGTAATGATGTGGGATCCGCCATTGAAAGTATTGATGTGGTCGTCCTGCATGATAAGGGCAAGAAAAAGAAGTAAATTCAATAGCTCCTATCCCCATATTGAATTTTGATATGATGGGCTGTCATTTCTGATGACAGCCCATTTTTTTCCTCCGTTTGAAAAATCTGGACTGAGTATCAAGGCATCAAGCTGAATAAAAGTGTAAATACCCAACCTTCAATAAAAACTAACTCCTCCTTGGGCTTGCTCACCTAATCCCAACCACCATGAAGCTGTCCTCAGAGTTGAAGACCGAGCAGTACAAGGGGTGAGGCGTCCAGTATGTAGCCCTCTAAAAAACCGGCTGACTTATAACCTAATTCAACAACCGCTTTCAGGGGCATTTTGCTGTTTGGTATTCCAAAGTAGGATCTGAAGGAAACTGCTCCACCCAGACCACCATCCGTTGCTATTTCTGAACCACCCAGTGTCAACGAAGGCTGATTCCAAAGATTTATGGAAACATCCATGGAGAAGTCCGACCGTGCAAATGGATAGGAAATTTGAGCTCCTAATCCACCCCATCCAGAATGGAATGTCTCATCTCCTTTGCTAAACATAATGGTGTATAACACTTCATCAATTGTCAGATAATTCTCAAGATAAGTTTCAACACCAAAGGGCGTTAACCCGACATGCATGCTGGGGAGATATTTTATAGAACCAAACTTGAGCATGGGTATGACGGAAACAGGGTCACCACTCCATAAGTATTTGATGAGGCCATTGTAGAGACTGAAAAAGATCATTGGATCATAAACATTGCGGTTCATAGCATGCTTCAGGTCATCCAATGAGTAGGGCAGGTCCATTACATCTGCGTATCCATTGTTCAGGTTTAGAAGCATAACATATGCCTGAGGATCATTGACATCATCCATAGCAGGATACAAATCTTCAGTATCCTGGACGTAGGTCAGAGATATTTGAAATGACCAAAAGTATGTCAAAGCTTCACGATAGTGCTGTTCGCCCAGAACCATCCAGCGTTTACGTAATAAACTGTTGAGCACCTGATGGGATTCCAGACCACCCGTCCAAATTGCAATCTGTTCATGTTTGCTGATAACACCAGGACCGATGCTGGATGAAGCCTGGCCGCCCCCCTTTCCGTATGGGGGAGGTAGATCATAACCATAATCAATATTTGGAATTTCCAATTCACGATATCGAGCGCCATGACCAATATATTCATGCAGTAGCACCACTGTGAAATAGTCCACAGGGACATCCAATAGGATCAATTTTGACAACCGACCTGAAAAATTAATTGCTTTACCCTGAAAAGATGGCTCATTCAGCCACCGAGTACCAAGAAAGCTATCTTCTATACGAGCAATGGTCGCGTGTGCAGTAAGCAGGCTTTGAGAGCCGGCTCGCATACCCAGATTGGGGCTGAACAGGACACTGTGTTGCGCCCCTGTTCCTATCCGGCTTGAATCCATGGCAAGCAGACTGGCGGGATTCCAGACGACCATTAGAACACATATTTTGAAGATGATATGCCTATGCAGTTGGCAATCCTCCCCTCTTTCCACTACCAGATTCCACTCTAATTGTCTCACCACCTTTGAAGATGTGAACTATATCGAGCATTTTCTGGAAATTAAATCTTCACAAAAATCCTTTTACTGTACAGATACCACAATATGGCCAGCCAGAATGCGATATTGGTCAGTGCAAACAGGAGCGAGCCATTTAACTCACCTGCCATGGGTACATATAGTCCAGTATACAGTGCATGCTTGATAGACACGATTTCACCCTGGGCATTGGTGGTTTTAACCATATGCATCAGACGGCCAATAATTCCAGAACCTACAAAAACAACCAGTGCATTGCTGCCAAATACGATGGCTGGTTTAATCAGGGAATCCATCTTCTTTACATCAATGAGATAGGATGAAACCACAATCATCATAATGGCCAGACCATCCATAGTGACAACATATGAAACTGTCCAGAGTTGTTTGTTGATGGGCTCAATCAGACCGAGGAGTGAACCTGCAAAGAATAACATGATCCCGATAACACTTAAAGTGCTGAGCTTTTCCTGGTGATCAATGGGCTTGCGCAAATATTCACCCAGCCAGAAACCACTCATAAGCGTGGCAACCGCAGGCAGGGTGGACAAGAAACCTTCAGGATCAAAGGGGACACCCGTGCCGCCATACAAGTGAGCTTCACCAAAAAGAAGCATATCCATATAGCGAATAAAATTATCGGCCAACTCAAAACTACCGGCTCCCCATCCATCTACCAGAGGAACTCGCATAAAAAACTCATAAATAAAAATCAAAGCACCTACAGCAAGGACTCTGTTTATGGTTTTTGGGAAGTAGAGGATGATCAATCCACCAATGAGATAACTCAAACCGATCCTCTGTAATACACCCCAGTATCGCAGTGTCAGGAAGCGACGAAAAATATCCATGAACTCGAAATCCGCAGCCATTTGGGCATTGAGGGGGACATTAAAGGGGAAGCCATTCAAGAAGAGTCCCAGGCCAATGATAATAGCGCCCCGCGACCACACCTTTTTCTTGAGGGCATCCACATCTGCACCGGCCTCCATGCGCTTCCCAAAACTGAGAGCCATGGCAACACCAACTATAAATAGAAAGAATGGAAAGACCAGATCTGTGGGTGTCCAGCCATGCCACTTTGCATGACGGAGTGGTCCATAAATGTGCGACCAGCTTCCAGGGTTATTGACCAGTATCATCAACCCAACAGTCAACCCTCGGAATACATCCAGAGATATCATACGATCTTTCATAGTGACTCCTTTATTTGATAAGCAATTAGATGATTACAAAATAGATTGGTGGAAGTTAATATGCACTTAGGAATTAATTGAATAGTTAAAATATCAGACAATTCTCTGGGAATGGTTTAATATTTGCTTTGAGCAATCATGACTAATCCACATCAATTCTTTTGATGAAGGGATGATGTGCATACTTCACACTTGAAATTTGTTATGGGGAGTTGATATTTACCCTGTGTTAAACCAACAATTGAAACGGAAGTCAAAATTAACAACGGATATACACGGGATCAAGCCCGAGAGAAATCCATAACCCGTCTTCGCTCAACCAGCTTCGCCGCGGTTATCTGCCCATGTTTTAGGGCGAAACATCGCGCCGAAGTTCCAACGGAGTAGTTGGAATGAAGGCGGATAAACATAGATCGGAGCTGGTATCATGAATGATATTGATACTGAACTATACCCGAAAGCTGAAACTCGACACAGTCAGAAGAGCAGCGCTTTCAAGAATGCAAAAAAAGCTTTGCGAGATGAGCGTATCAGTGGTCTCACTGGTGCCTTTCTGGCCATGTTCATCTGGGGCCACCTGCTTGCAGAGTCCTCCATAATTTTTGGGAAAGATATCTACGATATCGTTGCCAACTTTATGGAACACACCATTCCCATGGCTCAACCCGTTATTGTTCTGGTAACCATTGCCTTCTTTGTTCACTTCATCTGGGCCAGCCGGAAAATTCCTGGCAAACTCCGTGATAGAAAACGCATGCTGGAATTGGGTCAGAAGCTGGAAAAATCCCGTGAGGGTTGGCAGCAGGATCCAAAATCAGATATTAAATTGAGATCTCATTTTGAAACTTCATTGTGGATTACTCAGGTTCGTACTGGGATGATTGTACTGGCCACCGGTTCCTTCCATTTGGTATTGGTGACCTGGAATTTGTTCTCAGACATGGGGTATCTTGGACAACCTCTCGGGTTTACTGCAGATCTTACGGTGTCGCGCATGAGTAGCGGTCTCTGGATTCTATATGCCATACTGATGGCATCCGTAGTGGCCCACATGGCCATCGGGGTCTATCGCCTCCTGGTCAAGTGGTTGGCTGACACCTGGTTTGTACGTAACTACGCCAAAGCATTTTTCTATCTATTGTTTACTTTTTATATCGTGCTGGGGACGATTACTATCGTTACTGCTTCCGGCGCCTGGGAGGGACTATTCTCATGAGAACCTTAATCAGTGATGTTCTGGTCATCGGTGCCGGTCTGGCAGGAGAACGAGCTGCTATTGCCAGCGCGCAGGCAGGTTTGGATGTAACCATGCTTTCCCTTGTCCCACCTCGAAGAAGTCATTCATCTGCAGCCCAGGGCGGCATGCAAGCCTCGCTGGGAAATTCAGCAAAAGGTAAGGGTGACAACCCAACTGTTCATTGGCTGGATACTGTTAAGGGCTCTGATTGGGGCGCCGATCAGGAAGTTGCCCGCATATTTGCTGATAATGCCCCCATAGCCATGCGTGAAATGGCTCATTTTGGTGTGCCCTGGAATCGTGTTGAAGGCGGTCCCCGTGAAGTTTACATCAAAGGCAAAAAAACGACTATTGTTGAAGATCATGATAAAGAAGGACTGATCACTGCCCGCGATTTTGGTGGTACAGCCAAGTGGAGAACTTGTTATACGGCTGATGGAACGGGACACACCGTACTTTATGCCATGGACAATTTAGCGGTTCAGCTGGATATCACCATCCACGATAGAATGGAAGCACTTAGCCTTATCCATGAAGACGGTGCCTGCATTGGAGCCGTTGTTCGCTCACTCAGGGATGGAGAGATTATAAACTATCTGGCCAAAGCGACTGTCATTGCCACAGGCGGCTATGGAAGACTCTATGGTGAATCCACAAATGCCATCATTAATGAAGGTACGGGATCAGCCATAGCCCTACAGACTGGTCTGATTCCCCTGGGCAACATGGAAGCTGTTCAATTTCATCCAACTGGCATCGTACCAACAGATATTCTGGTCACTGAGGGTTGTCGTGGTGACGGTGGTCTCCTGCTGGATGTCGACGAATATCGTTTTATGCCTGAATATGAGCCAGAAAAACAAGAATTAGCCTCACGCGATGTTGTCTCTCGCAGGATGAAGCAACATATCCTCAAGGGCAAAGGCGTTCAATCGTCGTACGGTGAACACCTCTGGCTGGATTTGCGTCATCTGGGTGAAGAGCATCTCACCACCAAGCTCCGGGAAGTCTACGATATTTGCATGTACTTCATCGGAGTCAACCCTATTAAAGAGCTTATACCGGTACGTCCAACACAGCACTATTCCATGGGTGGAATTCGTGTCAACAAGGATGGCATGGCCTATGGCATGAAAGGCTTATTTGCTTTGGGCGAAGTGGCTTGCTGGGATATGCATGGTTTTAACCGACTGGGTGGCAACTCCCTGGCTGAAACTGTGGTTGCAGGTATGGTTGTGGGTGAAAAAATCGCCACTTTTGCCAGTTCCGCTGAATTAAATGCAAATATCTCTCTGGGAGAGAAATTTGCCAAGGAACAGACTGACCTTATTGAGCATCTGCTAACCAACTCTGGTGAGGAAGACGTCTATGCCCTCCGAGATGAAATTGCTGAGTTGCTTAAAGATCATGTTCATATTTTCAGAACTGGTGAGGGCCTTGAAAAAGCAGTTAACGGTCTAAAGGAAATTTTAGGTCGAGTGGACAATGTGAAGGTCAAGGCCAGTGCCCCTGGTATGAACCCTGAATTATCACAAGCACTCCGGATCAAAGGGATGGCACAACAGGCCTATATCATTGCCAAGGGAGCCCTGCTGCGCACTGAATCCAGGGGAGCCCATACCCGTGAAGATTATCCTGCCAGAGATGACAAAAACTGGCTGAATCGCACACTTGCCAGCTGGCCAGTGGGTGCAGATGAGCCTGAATTTAATTATGAACCTGTAGGTCCTCTTGATCTGCCTCCTGGTGATCGAGGATATGGTGGGGGACAAATGATCGATATGGATTTGAGTCTTGAAGAATACAACGCCAAAGTCGATGCCGAGCAAAAAGCGCTGGGAAAACAAGATACAAGTGAACCGATTGGAGTTAGCCTTCCAAAGGAAGCCTGGCGTGAAGAATCACCCTATAAGGATGCAAAATAATGGCACGTACATTGACATTTAAAATATTCAGATATAATCCCACCAAAGAGAATGATGAACCGCATATTGACACCTTTGAACTGGAGGAGACTCCTCGTTTAAATCTGTTTACTGCCCTTCATCGAATCAGAGAGAAACAAGCACCAGATCTCATGTATGATTTTGTCTGCCGAGCTGGTATTTGCGGCTCCTGTGCCATGATGATCAATGGTCGACCCACGCTGGCCTGCAGGACGCTTACTGCTGACCTGACAGACACCATTGAATTGTATCCCCTGCCCTTCTTTAAACTCCTCGGTGATCTTTCCGTGGATACAGGTGTCTGGTTCCATGACATGGCCAAACGTCTGGAATCCTGGATCCATACAACCAAGGAATTTGATCCCACTGCCGAAGAAGAGCGCATGGACAATGACACCGCCAATAAAATCTATGAATCTGAACGCTGTATCGAGTGTGGTTGCTGCGTGGCAGCCTGTGCTACGGCCCAGGTTTATCCTGATTTTTTGGGCGCAGCTGGATTGAATCGCATTGGTCGCTTTATGTTTGATCCCAGGGATACCCGTGGAGAGCAGGAATGGTTTGAATTGGTTTCAACAGATATTGGTGTTTTTGGCTGTATCGGTATGATGGCCTGTGACGATGTTTGTCCCAAGGATCTGCCTCTTCTGGAGGTCTTCTCCTATATTCGTCGCAAGATGAATGCTGGAGTGAAGGTTGCTGTGACTGAAATGGATCTCACCTAAAACCTGTTTTCGCGAAGCCAAACAGGTTTCGTAATCAAAGAGCCACGGCAGATATGTCGGGGCTCTTTTTTTTACTTCAAATACGTAATCTTCTGAGTTTGACTTATCCCACCTGCTTCGAGAACCACAAGATAGACACCCGCTTCAACCTGCAGCCCCTGCCCATTGAGGCCGGTCCATTCAACCTCGTGAGTACCAAATGCCTGGCTCTCATCCAACAAGGTTTTAATTCTGGTTCCCCTTAAATCGTAAATAGTGAGAGTGGTATGCATTGTTTCATTGAGCTCATAGCGAATAGTAACTGAGGGATTAAAGGGATTAGGATAGGCAGCATACATCCTGGAAGTGTTTGGATGCACACTTTCAGTCCCAACACTTACGGCATTCAGGTTTTCAAAATAGCTAAAGGTCCCCTCATAATTCCCAACCGTGAGATCAAGATCACCATCTCCATTCAAATCAGCCAGGGCGGGGGCGGCATTCTGTCCAAAAGTAAAACCTGACAATGAATCAGGATATTCAACCCATGTACCATGTTCATAGCTAAAATACGTAACAGCCCGGAAGCTCTTGCCCACCAGCATATCCAGAATCCCATCCAGATTGATGTCTCCCAGCGTGAGGACGGCATTACTGCCTATATCCAGACCAATAAAGAATGTTGCGTCCTCAGTCCAGATAGCATCCAGAACGGTTCCCGAATTTTCATAATATGAAATTTGCCCGTCCTCCCTTCCTACACACAAGTCCAGATCACCATCCTGGTCTATATCGTATAAGCGGGGACTGGACCACCCGCCTACATTGATTCCGGAAAATTCAGCAGATTCTAAGACAAAACTGGTCCCTGTATTTCTATGGTAATAAAGATTGCCGCTAAGATCTCCTACGACGAGATCAACCTCACCGTCAGCATTCAGATCACCGGCTGCGACTGCAGAATAAATTGAGTGATCAATACTACTGAAACGAGAATGGTTAGGCGTCCAGGCGGGTCCTGAAGCATTCCCTGTATTTTCATAATATTTTATGTCACCCATTTGACTGCCGCTGAGCAGATCGAGATCACCATCATCATCAAAATCAATAAAGATCGGGTTGCTGGCACCACCCACATCCATGACCCCGCCAAAAAGTGATGTCACCTCTGACCATGAAGCCTGTGCAAGTGTTCCTGTATTGCGATAATACCTGAGTGGACCGGAGGCAGTACCGTGGACCAGATCCTGCTTGCCATCACCGGTCAGATCCACCAGACAGGGTGAATTCCAGTAGGTTGATTGTCCAAGTCCAGAGAACTGAGAAATTGTCTGAATCCATGTCCAGTTGGTATTGGTTCCTACGTTTTGATAATAATAGAATCCATAGCCATCACGACCCACCAGAAGATCATTATCCCCATCAGCATCCAGATCGGAAAACCAGGGATAGGCGTATAGACCCACATCAAACCACGATTCCTGGGTTCCGCCAAGAAAGATGGCTGCCTCAGGCGTACCATAGTTTTGATAGTATTCCACTGCTCCTGATTCACTAAGCCCAATTACCATATCAACATCACCATCATTATCCATATCAGCAAAATGCGGAACGGGATTAGCAGCCAGACTCAATCCGTCAAAAAAGCCATTCACCTTTTCGAATATGGCAACTTCAGGTGTACCTGTGTTTTCGTATAGCTGTAAACCCCTGTATCCCCCACTTACGAAATCCAGATCATCGTCAGCATCCAGATCTATGCAGACCCCAATTTCACAATCCAATTCCTCTACTGAATTGAAGAGATCAGCACCTGGCTGAAACTGAGGTGAAGTAACGGACCCTGTGTTTTCAAAATACAAAGGGGGACCACTGATATTTCCCAGAATCATGTCCAGATCCAGATCATTGTCAAGATCGGCAAATCGTGGTTGTGAGAACGGTAAGGAGGGTACACCACTGGGGTTGAAAATCAGATCATTTTGTTGCCACATCTGTGCTTCGACAGCCATTGAGAGACACAAGATGAGTATGAGTGCTTTTGTTGATCTATGCATGATATCCCCTCAAATTTATTCTGGATGAAATCTATGGGTGCATTCCCTGAAAGCAAGTTACAAGGAGGAGAATAAAGCGATTGTTCAATGTTGGAATGAGAGATTACAGAAAAGTTGAGGCTTTCACCATGAGTTCTTCCCACTCTTCCATCCAGATAGAATCAATGGTTATTCCCCCGCCTGAGCCCAGGGATATTTTCGAGTTCTGCTGAACCAGGGTTCGAATAGCAATATTGAAACTGAACTCTCCATCAGGATGAAAATAACCCAATGATCCCGTATATATCCCCCTGGACGTATCTTCTAATTCATCGATAATTTCCATCGCATGTTTTTTGGGGCAACCTGTAATGGATCCACCAGGCAGCATGGAAAGCAGGGCGTCAACGGGTTTAAGACCTTGCTTAAGCCGTCCTGATATTCTGGAATAGGTATGCCAGACTTTGGGGAGTTTTCTCATATCCTTGACTGCTTCAAGCGAAATACTGCCAACCTCGCTGACCTTGCCCAGATCATTCCTGAGGAGATCAGTAATCATGAATAATTCAGCCTGTTCCTTTTCACTACTCATCAACTCCTGGCGTCGGGCATCATCTTCCTGTTGGGTGGTTCCACGGGGTCTGGTGCCCTTAATGGGCTCCGTCGTTAAAATCCCATTCCTATGATGTAGAAATAACTCCGGCGAGAGTGAATGAATCTTGAAGCCACCAAATTCCATGGCCAGTGCATAGGCGGCAGGATGCTTTTTTAACATGGCTGCATATGATATGGTGTTATCGGTCTTCCCTGTCAGTTGTTGGGTATAGTTGAGCTGATAAAAATCACCTGCACGGATGTATTCCTGGATTCGATGGATGATATTTGCATACCTTGATTTTGAAATACTTGATGTGAATTCAATGGGCGAAGACAAGTCTGAGGGTGAATCTATATTCTCAAATCCTGAAGGGTCGAATCCCACGTAGTCAGGTTGGCCTTGCTGGTACTCAACCCATTTATCATAAGCATGGATGACTGCCAGTGGAACTTGTCTCTTGTGCTGACTGACCACACTCTGAAGCGCCATTCCCAGGTCATAGCTGAAATAGCCCCCACAAAGCTTATCTCCATTCATTTCCAGAAAGTTTTCAAGGGCGGGAAGGTTCTCAATATCGTTGAGAATGAAGCTTGAGGCGGGTTGAAATGCCAGGAGATCACGCCACATGGATGTGCCATCACCATCTGTTCTAAAACAGGCGTCACCTGTATTGGAAACCTGCGACCAGAGTTGTTCCTTGCTCATATCAAAGTTCCAGGAATTTTTGGATGATACGATTTCCTGTATTCATCATTAAAAAGGATTCAGGATGAAATTGCAGACCAAAGAGAGGTAATTGTTCATGTTCAATAGACATGATGTCGCCAGTAGCATCATGGGAAGTGGCTAAAAAGCCTTTGGGCACTTCGTCTATAACCAGAGAGTGATACCGCGCGACCTCAAAGGATGCATCCAGATCAGCCATGATCCTTGAACCATTTGTAGTTATGGTGGTAGTTTTTCCATAAACGAGTCGTTGTGCAGGGATGACGGATTGCCCATAGGCAACTGCCAGGCATTGGTGCCCCAGACAGATTCCCAGGATTGGAACTATTTCAGAGAATCTTTTAATAAGGGGAATACAGATACCTGAGTCTGCCGGGGTTTTGGGTCCCGGGCTGAGAATGATCCGCTCTGGTTTTAGAGCAGCAATAGTATCCAGGGAAAGGCCATCATTCTTTTCAACAATGACCTCCTGTCCAAAACCGGATACCTGTTGATAGAGGTTATAGGTAAAAGAATCGTAATTATCTATGAGAAGGATCAAGGGCTGAGATCCTGAGACACTAGAATGTCTTCTCTCCCAGAGTCTTTAATCTCTCCAGACGCTCCACCTCATTCTGTTTCAGCCAGATATCCTGCGACAGTATTGTCCAGGCTTTCATAAAATAAGGAGCCGCTTCTTCTGATTTCCCCTGAAGGGTGAGACACTCTGCAATCTCCTCTGAGACATAACCATCTTCATCTTGCCCCGCTGCCAGCATCTCTTTTTCAAGCTCATATTGCATTACCAGGGCCTTATCAACGTTTCCTAATGAACGATGGGTTCTGGCTACACACCACTTTGCAATCTGGGTCTCAATAATCTGTTCATGGGCTTCACGCCATTCGAGGGCCTTCAGGAAAACGGCCATGGCCTTATCAAATTCCTGCATATCATGGTAGGTCCAGCCAATATTGTTGTATAGAGATCCCAACCACCCCTGTGCTCTTTTATCCAGGCTTTTTTCCGCTAGATCCATTGCCTTTTCATTCCAGAGCAATTGCTGATCCTGCAGCGCTGCAATGCCCAGCATGTGGGCTGCATCCACTGCATAAAAGTCAGCTTTTACATCAAGACCTACTTCCCAGGCTTCCAGAAAAAGAGGCAATGATTCTTCCTTCTTGCCTGATGAATTGAGAGTCCTCCCACGTTCCAGTAGATAGCGAATCTTGGCTATGGGATACTCAGGTTTCAATTCAGATTCAATTTGATCCAATAATTTATGGGCATCTTCAAATTTTTGCTGAAGACTCAGGGATCGGGCAATTTGTGTTCGCAACTCCAGTTCATATCCAGGGTCCTCCTGCTCAGTTGTATTGTCCAGTATCTCCCTGAATTTCTGCTCTGTCTCACCAGGGTTATTGTAGTTCCATAATTTATCAAAATCATGCATTTGAAATTCCTCCTCGACTGCAACCCCCTTATTATCCGGCGAACAACTTATTAACACCAGTAGCATACATATGAACACGACATTTTTTTTATACATAAGCGTACCAATCCATAATATTTTGTAATAATTATTCTTTGCTAATATCAAATTAAGACGTAAGCTAAGGGTGTAAAGCAGAAAAATAAGTCCCCTGGGGGAACAAATCCTGACTTTTGGAAGTGGAAGGGAAATAAACTATGGAAACATCAGTTGTCAATCGCTACTCAAGAGGAGCCAGTTGGCTGCTCATTATTTATCTTTCCGTAGCAATATCTGGATGCGCTAATAGACCCGCTGAACTCGCTCCAGAGCAAGCCAAGATACTTCAGACCAGGGATTTCAACGGGTCTCCAGAAGAAGTGGCCAAAGCTGCAAGTCTTGTCCTCCAGGAAATGCACTACACCATGGGCAATGTGGACATGGATCTGGGACTCATGACTGCCAGTAGGACATCCGAACACCTCCTGGCACCCATAAGTCGTGAAACAGTTGCTGAAGAGAGCCTTGAGAGTGATGTTGGCACTTTCTGTTTGATAGCAGGAACCATGGCCGTTGTAGGTCTTTTTATTGCGTGGATGTTTGATGCATTTGATAATGACGATGAAGGTGAAGATCAGGATGATGAAAACGATAATCGACGCACCCACCGTCCCCGACGTTCGCACAGATCCCGCTCCCACCATCATGATTCTGGCGTTTCGATATTTGGTTCCAGTGATTCCAGCCCTTCGAGCGCCGATTCTTATACCTACATCATGACCATTAATCTTGAAGACCTTCCTCTCCAGCAAACCCGGGTACGCCTGACGGTTCAGGGAGAACATTACGAAGGTCCCAGTCTTGTTGAATCAGGTCCAGTACAGGACCAGCAATTCTTTATCGATTTTTTCAATCGCCTGTACACTGAACTTCAGCCTTAATAGAGATTCGTCAGAATACAGTTACCAGTTAAGCAATAAGATTGAGATCAGCCCTACTTTCACTCATCCTGTTTACACAAATTGTATGCGCACAGGAGCTGACACCCCTGGATTCATTGTATGCTCAGGATAGCCTCAGCTTTGCTCAAAGAGCACTATTAAAGCCCATCCAAGCCTGGCAGCATTTCAGCTATGAATCATCAGCACTCAACTGCCAATTCGAGAAGTCATGCTCCAATTTTATGGTTGAAGCTGTTCTGGAGAAAGGATTTTTGCGGGGATCAGTCATGGGAACTGACAGGATCGTTCGCTGTAATCCTTCAGCCCGTCATTACCACTTACAACTCCCACATTCTAAAATTCAATATGACGGGAGGTTGGTGGATCCACTCGAATATGCCAGAGAGCCTAGCCCTGGGAAAAGCCCACTCCTGGCGACTTCCTTATCAATAATTCCGGGCCTGGGTAGAGCCTATGCCGGGCATCCCGTTGACGGACTATTCAGCTTTATTCTGGTCTCTGGATTTGCTTTTAATACCCATCAACATATTCAGGCGGAAAATCCTGTTAGAATCGGGATAAATGCCAGCTTCATGACCCTCTTCTGGCTGGCTGATTTTTATGGGGCTCACCGTAGCGCTAAAATGTCCCCAGCACGAAATACTCAGCCCTGATTTTTTCGCAATAATTATCACACACCACCCTGGCTAACAGATATGCAGTATTGAATTAACTGCCTGTTTCAGATAGATTATTGCTCTCAAATTGATCGCATAAAACGAGTCCAGCATTGCTAATGAAACTGGTGTTAAAGGGAAAGCATGAAAATCCATAAAAAGATAAAATTAATTGCCCCAGTACTACTGTTTGTTCTTGTCATCGTTGCCTGTTCCAGCAACCCCTACGTAAAAGAGATTCCAAAGAAACAATATGTGGTCATGTTATCCCTGGATGGGTGTCGTTGGGATTACCCCCAAATGGCTGATATGCCCAATCTGGAAGCCATCGCACGTGAAGGGGTTAAAATGGAATCCTTGCAACCTTCCTTCCCCAGTAAAACTTTTCCAAATCACTATAGCATTGCTACAGGTTTATATCCTGACCACCATGGAATTGTGCAGAATACCTTTTATGACCCGGATATGGATGCCTACTATAAGATCAGAGACCGCAAGGCTGTGGAGAATAAGGATTTTTACGGCGGAGAACCAATCTGGGTTACCGCAGAGAAACAGGGCTTAAAGACCGCCTCCTTCTACTGGGTGGGAAGCGAAGCTCCCGTAAAGGGCACCTATCCTTCCAGATGGAAAAAATATGATCATCACTTTCAATATGAAGCCAGAGTAGATACGGTTATTTCCTGGCTATCCCTTCCTGAAAAGGAGCGCCCCCGCCTCATCACCTGGTATTATCCAGAACCAGACGAAGTTGGCCACAATACCGGTCCTGAAAGCGACAAAACCAGGATTAAACTTGAGTATCTTGATAGCTTGATTGGAGATTTCCGGCAAAAGCTGGCTACACTTCCCATTGCTGATCAGGTAAATATTATTGTGACGGCAGACCATGGCATGACACAAATTTCAGGCGACAAGTGGATTTACTTTGAAGATTACATTCAGCCAACCTGGCTGGATACTTCCCTGGGCAGCACACCGGTCTGGATGTTTGATGTCAAGGCAGGGTTTGAAGATTCTGTTTACATCAATCTCAACCGGGCTGAACACCTAAACGTATGGAAGAAAGACAGTATCCCGGATACGCTACACTATGGTAAAAATTCCCGGGTAATGGATATTGTGGCAACCCCTGATCTCCATTGGAGTATTGGATGGGGAGATAGAAAATATCCACTTGATATGATTGGAGGCGCTCATGGATATGATCCTCGATATAAGGATATGCATGCCATCTTTTACGCATCAGGTCCTGCCTTTAAACATGGTTATGTTCATCCCACGGTTGAAAATATCAATATCTACCCCCTCATTGCTAAAATTCTGAATCTCAAACCAGCTGAGACTGATGGCAAACTTGAAAATGTCAGTCGCATGCTAAAACCAAAGATGCTGATAAACGACTAGATATGCTGGATATTGTTTTTCCCGGAGGATTGTACATCTTTGCAGGAATTGTCGTCCTGCTATTAACGTTCTACAGATGGATCAACAGGTCTGATCGTTGACGGGTATAAACAAAAAGGTGGCACAATATTTCATCCTCTTTGCAATTATTGTAGTGGGCTTGAATTCATGCTTCCTTTCTGATTTGCACCTCAAGGAATACTTACGTCCTGTCCGTAAATTTTTAAATAAAGAACGGAGCTACTGGACCGATAAAATTGAGTATAAGGGCGAGACTGGATCCGAGATTGTTTATTACAAAAACGGACGACCTGCCCTGGAACGTTTCTTTGATGAAAATGGACTGCTAACAAGCATCAGCTATCTGGGTAGAGATGGTCGCGCCTTGCGGACGGATTCTCTGGTATATGCAGGAGAAGAGCTGATTGGTGGGTATTACTTCTCAGAACCCAACCATCATCTCCAACTGCGTTTTCTGAGCTACAAAAAGCAGGGGCAGCTGAGTCAACGCTCCTGGTATGGCGCTCTGAATGAATTGTTGAGCCGTGAGTTCTTTCTATTTGATCGGAATGGGTACCGACGAATGAGGATGATTTTTGATGGTAATGATTCACTTCTCTACACCGAGTCTTTCAGACGCGGGTCAGATGAACTGGAGCTGCAGAACACCTACTCTATTTTTGGTGAACTCGTTCATCAAACCATCTATGAACCCGGTAAGTCTCCTTACAAATATGATTTTAAATCAGATGGAGAGGTCACACGAATTTCCCAACTTTATCCAGGAGGGAATCCAATCTGGTCAAGTGATCTGTTCTATAATTCCAGGGGGGTGATTGAGCGCAGTAATTTTAGTGTAGACGGGCGCTTCCTGTTCACCCATCTCGGAGATATTGAACTTTTTCAAGAATCCCTGCGATCGTGGAAACACCCTGCGTCACCCAGTCAAGTACAACACATATACAAATTCAGTCATACCGACCCTTTTGTCGAGGAGATCGGTAGTGAGAACCCCGACTCAAAAATAATTGAATATAGATTGCCTCGCAGTGGCGCCGTCTTCAAGCGATCTCTTTTGGATGAAAATGACTTGCCCCTACGTGACAGCATTTTTTCCAGTCGTGAGGGATTTCATCCAGTTTCTGTCCGGCAATTCAACCCCAAAGGATTTGTTGCTGATGAGGTAACGTATGATCTGTCAGGCAAACCGAAGTGGCGGCATAAATGGTTCAGAGATGACCAGGAGCGCGTTATCCGCGAGGAAGTTTCAGCGCTTCCTGACACCTTCACTGCTGCTGTGAGTCGATTCTATGATAGTTTTGGTCTACCAGCCTTCTCCGAACGCTTTGCATCACCGGACTCATTTGATGGTACCTGGGTTTTCTATCATGGAGGCGGTATTAATAAAACCCTTTTTTACAACAATCAATTTGATCTAAGTGAGTCGTGGCTCATAAGACCTGGTGGAGATACAACGCGACGTTCAACCTTTAAAAATGTTGACTATATAAGGGTTGAGTCGAAATATGGACTCCATGATACACTCCTCTCACAACTTCGATTTACAGATGATGGGCTTTTGAATTGGGAGTTATTTTTCGATAGGGAGAAGCGTATCCTGAAAGAACTCCACAGGAAGAAAGACGGCTCAATATACAGGGAGGTTACTTACGATCACCCCGAGCGGAGCATCACCAGCACGACCTATGCACCGCTGGATCCTGGGAATGTTGGTTCTGCAGGACAATTCAAGGGCGATTTGACTTCTCGAGTGGTCTCTAAATTGAATGGTCAGGGCAAGAACATTCAGGTTATTTCATACAATTCCAGTGGCGAGGCTAACTGGGAGAAACGCAATGCGTATCGCGCTGGAAAACTGCTAAAATCAGCCCAAATGGACCCCCAGGGGAAACCCGTATTCATTTCCAACTACACTCACAATGACCAGCGACAGGTGCTCACCGAAACAGCCCTTGATAAAAATGGTGGCGTTGTTCATACCATTGAAAACCAATACAATGAAGAGCATCAGCTCATCTGGAAAACCTTTTCATCCACACTGTCGGGAACTGCCAGCGCGAATAGGCTTTATTATGATGACCTGGGTCGTTTGCAGCGAGATGAAATTATTGAAGACAAAAGATTTATTGAGGCTGTAGAATATGAATACTTCCCTGAGTTCTATCTGAGAATGGCGACACACTATACAACTGAAGGTGAAATCATTCGCAAAGAGGTTGAAAATTATTTTGGCGACAATGTTTTTGCTGTCAGCTCAAGTGAAGACAATAAAGGAATCACTAAATGAAAAATATCTGGCTCGTTTCACTTCACCTTATTGTTGTTCTTGGTCTTGTTTCCTGCTCAGGTACGAAAAAGACAGATGAGGTCACAGCTCCCCATGAAGTCGGCATAGCGTATATGAATCTGGAAACGGGAGAAATTCTCGCCTACAATGCCCACGATCTCTTCCATGCAGCCAGTACGATAAAAACACCTATCATGTTTCAGTTATTTAAAATGAGGGACAAGGGCATCATCGATTTGAAACGTGAAATCCCCGTAAAGAATCAATTTACCAGTATTGTTGATGCCAGTCTCTTCAGCATACCTGTTGAATCCGAAAAAGATGAAATTCTATACCCCTATATTGATCAAAATCTCAGTTTCTATGACCTCATTGAAAAAATGATTACCCACAGTAGCAATCTGGCTACAAACATATTAATTGAATACACGGGTGCAGATTCAATTGGCGCTACCATGCGTAAGATCGAGGCAGATGGCGTGTTGGTCATGCGGGGTGTGGAAGATCTTAAAGCATACAATCTGGGTCTAAACAATGTGACTTCTGCTTATGGGATGATGAAGGTCATGGAGGCTGTTTACAAATCAGATTTGGTTACTGAGTCCTCTCGTCAGGAAATGCAGGAAATTCTCAAACGTCAGCAGTTTAACACCATGATACCTGCTGGTTTGCCCCAGGATGTTATTGTCGCACATAAAACTGGGTCAATCACGCGTATCGCCCATGATGCTGCCCTGGTTTATCCTCCAGATTCACCTCCATTTGTCCTGGTTATTTTGACACGGGGTTGGGATGACCACGCTGCTGCACAAAAAGTGGGCGCTCGTATAAGCGCTAAGGTATACGAATATCACCGAGGTCTTTTAAAACGAACCGATATCGCCATTCCTGATCTACTGAGAGATGAATAACCCCCCGACTATTTACCATACTTATTATCCAAAAACTTGCCACGGCACCTCGAAATAGAAACTGGCACCAAGGGGTGCAAAATGTTATGATACGCCCATGATAAATCTTCATGCCCTGGCCACTGAGGCTGCCATTCAAGCCGGCCACATTCTCATCAAATATTATAAAAATGCATACGAGATTCAGGACAAGGGATACCATAACCCGGTAACAACTGCAGATCATGAGGCAGATGCTTTTTTGAAGCAATATCTCATGGAAGCGACGCCAGAATTTGGGTGGTTATCCGAGGAAACAATAGACTCACAGGAGCGTCTTGAAAAAGAGTTTGTCTGGATTGTTGATCCTCTCGATGGAACCAAGGAGTTTATTGAAGGGGTTCCTGATTTTGTGACATCAATCGGTCTGGTGCATAATGGAGTTCCAATTCTGGGCGTGCTCTACAACCCCATTACTGAGGAGTTGATCAGAACTGATGCAGCAGGGATAGTCTGGTACCAGGATCAAAGGGCAGTGCTTTGTCAGGAGACAGAACTAAAAAACGTGGGCTGCTTAAACAGTCGTTCAGAAACACGACGTGGCCTCTGGGAGCCTTGGGCCAATGAGTTTAAAAAATTAATCCCCATCGGGAGTGTTGCTTACAAACTGGGTCTGGTCGCAGCAGGGCAACAGGACTTCTTTGTCACCTTACGCCCTAAAAACGAATGGGATGTATGTGCTGGACATGCGCTATTACTGGCACTGGGTGGCACCATGAAGACAACAACAGGGGCTAAAATATCATACAACCAGCCAGACACCATTATCAAGCCGGGGATGACAGGTGGAAATAAAGATTTGGTAGCGGCTTTTATTAGTAGATTCAATGCGCGGAAAGGGAAATAAAATGAGTAATGATTCAAAACAATTCGAAGCATTTGATGTCCTGGGAGATGGGATCAGTTTTGTCCGACTTATTAACACCATGGGATCTGATGTGGAAATTGTCAATGGAGCCAGAGTTTCATTTGGAAAACGTCGTGAAGAATTGGATGATAAAGATAAAGTGCTTATTCAATATCTGGCTGATGAGAGACATACCTCCCCTTTTGAACATGTCGCCTTTACCTTTCATGTAAAATGCCCGCTATTTGTGACTCGCCAATGGCACCGCCATCGCACCTGGTCCTACAATGAGATCAGTCGTCGCTATACATCCATGAATCTCGAATTTTATGTGCCCCAGGCCTATCGCCAGCAGGCTGAAACAAACCGACAGGCAAGTACCGATGACCTGATCGAAGAAACGAAAGATGGCAAAAACATACGTGATCTCGTGGAGACACATACTGCAGGAGCCTTTACGTTTTATGAAGATTTAATCAAACAGGGTGTGGCCAGAGAGCAGGCACGTATGGTCCTTCCGCAGAACATGTATACGGAGATGTACGCCTCTGTTAATCTTCACAATTTGATCCACTTTGTTGAATTACGAATTCATGCAGGCGCCCAATGGGAAATTCAACAATATGCTCTCAAACTTCTGGATCTGGCTGAAGAAGCAGCACCCTATGCCATCAAAGCCATCCGCAAAGCACGCAACTGGTAGGAGTTAAATATGGAAATAATGGGATTTGTATTTGGATTGGCAGCACTGGCGTTTGCACTGATCGCCAACTCTCGGCTCAATAAATTAGAAGACAAACTTAAAGAACTTCAGGTGCTGGATAAGGATTTTAAATCCGGCGAAAGAATTTCTTAAGAATAATTACTCAGATTTAACAATGGAGAATATTAAAAATGGCTAAAGCAAATGCCGTATACGCCCAATCAGGGGGCGTCACCAGTGTCATAAATGGATCTGCCTATGGTGTCATTAAGGCAGCCCAGGAATCTGGTATCATTGACAACATCTATGGTGGACTCTATGGTATTAATGGAGTGCTGGAAGAAAATCTGGTTGATATCAGTCAGGAGAGTGCTGCTGATATTGATCGACTCCCATACACACCTTCTGCAGCTTTTGGGTCTTGTCGCAAAAAATTGCCTTCTCTGGAAAAGAATCGCGCTGACTTTGAACGAATTATTGAGGTTTTTAAAGCCCATGATGTCCGCTACTTTTTTTACAATGGTGGTAATGACTCAATGGACACGGCTCATAAAATTTCACAACTTTCCCATGACATGGGTTATGATGTTACCTGCATTGGTGTTCCCAAAACTGTTGATAATGATTTACCAGTCACAGATAACAGTCCCGGATTTGGTTCAGTAGCCAAATACCATGCTGTCTCACTGCGTGAAGCTTCTTTTGATGTGGCCTCCATGCATCATGACAGCACCAAAGCTTTCGTGGCTGAGACCATGGGTCGTCATGCTGGCTGGATTGCTGCTTCTACTGCCATGGCTGCCAACAATGAAAATGAGGGGCCACACATCATCCTGTTGCCTGAAATTGCTTTCAGAGAAGAGGCTTTTCTGGCGGAAGTTGAAAGAATTCGAGCCAAGATAGGATATTGTGTTATTGCAGTCTCAGAAGGATTGCAGAATGAAGCAGGTAAGTTTGTTGCCGATGCTGGAACGGTTGATATGTTTGGTCACACTCAGCTGGGTGGGGCTGGAGATTTTATTTCTAATCTGATTAAGAATAAGTTGAGCATCAAAGTACATAATGCCCTGCCTGATTACTTCCAGCGCTCAGCTCGCCATATCGCTTCCAGGACCGATGTTGAACAGGCCATTGCAGTTGGAAAAGAAGCGGTGCGTCTGGCAGCTGAAGGTCTCAACGGTCAGATGGTAACCATTGTCAGGGATTCGGATACACCCTACTCCTGGTCAGTTGGACATACTGATATAGTTAATATCGCCAATAAGGAGAAGGTGCTTCCCGCCGACTATATCCGCGAGGATGGCTTTCATGTTACCCAGGCATTTAGAAATTATTGTCGACCTCTTATTCAGGGTGAGTTATGGCCAGAATATTCAGGTGGAATCCCTGTATATAGCCAACTCGTGCGGAATCTTGTCCCTAAAAAATTAGGATAATTTACTGCATTAAAAGCGTTTGGAGGAGCATTTCCAACCGTATATATTGACCCGCTTTTTAAAGTATGCATGGTGGGCGTAGCTCAGTTGGTAGAGCGCGCGGTTGTGGTCCGCGTGGTCGTCGGTTCAATCCCGACCGTTCACCCCTAGAAGTGTAAGCGAAGAATATATTTGTGTTCACTTTGAATTCGAATATTTTCGCCACACTTAATCTGCTGGCTCCTTCGTCTAGTGGTTAGGACTCGAGATTTTCATTCTCGCAACAGGAGTTCAATTCTCCTAGGAGTCACATAAAAAACCCGATCATCTGATCGGGTTTTTTATTTTCACCATATTCTGAAATATTTCTAGCTAAATCTCCAGTGCCTCATAGGCCGTTATCCATTTGTTGAGTGCAGCAGCATATGCCTGCATAAAGCTATCAACCTTGAAGGCTTTGAGAAATTCCTCGTAAGTTGTATCCTTTGTGATGGTAATTGGATGAGACTTGTACACAGCGATTGCACTGGGAATATACGTACCCATTACAATGGATTTCGGAAATGCCTTGTAGTGCACTGAAATATTCATATTAAATACAAACAGGTCTCCTGAAACCCCCTCTTCAGGTTTGATGCGGGTTGCCTTGACATAGCATTCAGCCAGGGCATCTGCACCAGATGTTTTGATCATATCATAATACCAGGATTCTTTGCCGCCAAATTTGACTTCAAAATTCTCCCACATGTCAAAGTTTGCCAAATCTCTTGCGGTCACAAAAAAGTTGTATGGACCTGATTTACCTTCACCTGCTGCCATGCGCTTATATGAGGCATTATTAACGAATGCCTCCCTGGGAACTTCTTCAGCATCCAGACCTGTGAGAAGGGCGTTCATTACCCCGTCGGCCATGATATTGGCAACATCCGTTAATACTTCTGTCCCGAAATCATAACCCCAGGTTGTAGTCGTCACTGTGGTTTGAGTAGAGGTAACCTTTTCTATTTTTGTACTACCCCTGAATACAAAGGAGCTTAAACCCACTTTTTTGATACTGTCCAGATAACCTATTGCGCCACCACCTGGGTTGTATGCAGTCGTTACTGGATTAATCTTCACCGTTACATCACCAACTGTTTCAACAATCTCTGGGATGTAAGGGTTATTGGCTCCGTGTGAACCTTTTACATTACCGCTCAGATTCACTTCAATAACATCTGTGTCAACAGAGCTGACCACCACATCGCCATTCATGATATGGCGAACCACATCCTTTTGGCGTTCCAGCATGATCATATTGGGCCCTGCTTGAAATTTTTGGGCAGGTCCAATGCTTTCACCCAGGATTTCTGGAGAAATGAACTCTGATCCATCATCATCCATCAGGTATATGGGCAAAACATTCTGGAGACCTATCTGGGTCAACAGCATGGAAACCTTGATGATCTTGGTGGTATCTGCCCCTGGGGTCCACTCCAGCATGAATCCTTTGGAAAGATCAATTTCAGCGCCTTGTGCAGGTTTGGTGATGGTGATTTTTTCACCTGTGTAGGTTTCTGTAAAAGTGACTGGATCACCTGCTGTTCCATCGATGGAAAACGAAAAGGTTGCCCCTGGCTGGACATCTTGTTTGCAGAGATACATACCGTTTCCGAAGAAATCCATGGGATCTCCATTACAGGTTACTGTTCCGTCAATCTCAAGAAATTTCATCCCCCGCGAGAACATGATCCATGCATTACTTGGTGTCGGCTCCAGATCAAAGCCCTTGCTGGTGATATACTCAATTTCAAGATCTGTCCAGGGTCGTCCCCGGTTAACATTATTCAGCTTGATAAATGCTGTGGCATCAGAAACATCCCCGGTTTTTTCCTGCATGAATGACGTAACCAGGCTGCCTGCCTTCAACATCACCTTTGCACAGCCGATCAGCAGCAGTGCAACAACAACGACAATCAACAATTTTGAAAGTCTCATTTCCATCTCCCCTTGTTTTGTTATACATGACTATTCTATGTATTTAACATGCTATGGAATGCCAGACTGGCCGAGATATCAGTGCGAATTTTTCCCCTATTGAAGTACGTGCGCGATGAATCTAAAAATCAATCCTTAATAGTTCAAGTACACAATGTAATGCACATTAGTTATGATATAGCATGTGTTGCTACAGTTTTGATAGCCTCTGAACTAAAAAATGGAAATAAAAAACCCGGTCAGGTGATCGGATTTCTATTGAGATAAGATGTTTTTTTTGAGTCAGGTCTCGACTGCTTTTTTTAGTAGGTATCCAGAGTTTCCAGAAGATAATCCCATCCCCACTTATCCAGTGATTTGGACATTTTTCTGTACCCATAGCCGTAGTCTGGATCCTGACTTTTCTCCATATTGAGCAATCGGAATTTGGCATATTCAGAACGGGAGTCCTTGTAAACCAATGCACTCCCAAGATTGCAGAAACCCTCGCTGATATCAGATCTGAGCTCAAGATCCCTGCCAAATAAATAGACGTGCAGTAATTCATGCGCCAGAACAGCTCTGAACATGATCAGGGGCAAATGCGAGAGGATATAGATATGGCTGTCTTTTCTAACAATCCTGCCATTCCGGGTCTGAATATTGTGCTCGGTGAATCCATGCATGGCATCTGAATAAGATGTAGCCAGTTGTTTCAATTGGTGCTGATCCACCAGGGTGATGGGGATATCATCAGGCAGGTTGTCTATTCCCTTTGATTCCAGGAGCCTGCGGACATAGGACAAAGAGGACTCCAGCAGGAAATCTCCTGAGACTTCTGTTTCATTACAGATTCCGCAAAGAAAACGTCCATCATCCAGCTCGAATCCACCCCTGGTTAACGCTTCACAGATCAGGCGACCACAGGTACTGCACTCTGGCAATTCTGATGAGTGACTCCCATGAAATGAATTTCCCCAATAGTCTGTATAGTATTTGCCCTGGAGCGGCTCATCGCAAATCGCACATTTGGGGAGGATGTGATTTGTGTAGCACTGGGGATGATACATTTTTTCATTCATGATCGCATATTTCCCATCGATGAGTTTCCCACAATGCTCACACCTCGGTTGAACATGATCACGGTAACAATTCTCATGATAGGATTTTCCATCAGTAGTGAGATAATTGCCCTTAATGGATTTAAAGCAATAACCGCATCTGAGATCTTGAGTCTGGATAGTTCCCAACAACAGGGTAACGGCAAAGAGAATTTGGAGGGGTATCAATGGCATGAGTTAATATATCATTGTTTAGAATATGAACCCATATACATAAATGGTGATTCGACTGAGTTTATGCCTTTTCCCGAAAGCCTAAAACAGGTGGTGAATGGGTAATGATACCCTTGCTATCCTGATATGCCCGCCATTTAGAATCAATATAGGGTGTGACATACCAGACGGCTGCGCAGAGAAACAGACCAGCATAGATATCAACTACATAGTGGTGCCTGAGGTAGACTGTCGCAATGATCAAAGACACGCCTATGGGAAGGAATATCCAGAAGAGACCTTTGTGGAAACGCCAGGCCATTCCCAGGGTGAGAAAGGTGATGGTACAGTGCAAAGAAGGGAAAGCCCCCCTGGCGGAAGCAGAACTAATATTCACTACAGCTCTGGCGCTGTCTGAGATGAGCGATGTCCCCTTAAAAATATTTATGGTATACATATCTGCCAGGGCAAGCCGTGGAGGCGCAGCCGGCAATAAAATGTAGAGTAGATAGCCACCATAATAACACAGCATCATGGTGAGCATAACGGTTCTGAATTCTCGTTTCTCACCCTTGTAATACATGTATAGCACCAGGATGACGGTGATCCAGAAATAATTCATATAGGCAAAAGACAGCCAGTCAGTTAACCAGGGAGTATAAAACTTTTCGGCCCATACCGTTGGGGACACTCCAAACATCCATTCATCGATAGCATTCAGTTGAAAATGTACATCGTTGGGATTAACGAAATGGATGGTATCATGAAGATTGGTATAGACAGCGATGGCGAATATAAAGGGAGCTACCTCTCGAATAAATTTGAAAGCCCTCTTGTCAGGTCTGTACCAAAGAAACCAATAGAAAATCAACATCAGTATGATGGTTACAATTATTCTGGCAATACCACCTTCGATTTTTTTTGAATCCTCACCAACTGTTGTATAAAAATACCAGTTGGCCCTGAGGGTAATCAGTATGGACGGGATAAGGAAAACCAGGAAGATGATTTCCTCAATTCGTAAACCCTGTATACGTCTTGTCCAGGTTTTCAGCATACCGTATCTCCCATCATATAAACCAGCTTCAATTTTTTATACCTGCACTTCAGAAATTTCAACAATGCTCAGGATTCCCAGCGCTGCCAGGACAAAAATAAGACAACCTAAAATGACTCCTAACCCCACAGCTAAACTGGTTTGTTTGCTTGAAAGATTCATCACCCTGGCCAGAGATATTCCTGTCCAGACACCACCCCCAAAGGGTATGGTCGTGATAGCAAGCGGACCCAGCCACCCGATTTTCATAAGCCCTGCTGTCCATTTCCGCTGGCTTAAGCGGTCCTGAATTCGCAACGAACGTTCCTGCAAGTACATGGCCCATTTGAATTTTTCAACGGATAGATCAAACATGTGATTGATGAAAACCATCAGGACAAAGTCCGAGAGGATGACGACGATTCCTATCTCCCAGGCATTGAGACCCATGATAAGACCAAGAGGGAAGGCGGCCTTCTTTCCCAATGTGTACTGGGCTACAAGTAGCGGGATAATCGCCAGTATTTTAGGAGGGATCAGATGAATCGCCCTCAACTTTTTTTACGATCATCAGTCTTTGGTAAGCGGTGTAATTGGTACCAACAGCCAGAATGATGATAGATACTTCCAGCACAATCTCGGAACCGAAAAAACCAACACCCCAGGGATTGAGAATAGCACCAAGAGATAAAATAACAAATCGTTCGAAGCGCTGCATAAAGCCCACCAGCTCCTGAACTCCCAGGGATTGAGCGCGAGCGCGGATATAACTCACCATCATGGATCCCATGATGGCCAGGAATGACCAAAAGAACATGGGGGTATCTTTAAAGTGGTAGGTGATCCCCATGAAGACAAACATCTCCACATAGCGATCCAGGCTGGAGTCCAGAGTGGCACCAAATTTACTTGAGCGTTCTCCCAACCGGGCTACGGTGCCATCAAGGGTATCCAGAATGCCACTTAATAAGAGCAGAAGTCCTGCCGTGGCGCTATGTCCAAACATGAAGAAACCAGCGGCAATCACACCAATAATTGAGGCTGTGAAGGAGATGGAGTTGGGGTTCATCTTTGCCAGGGGTGAAGCTGACACCATGTATTTTACAACCTTATAATAGCCCTCAATAAGGGTGTGACGATTAAGCATTCCTGTTCACATCTCTATTCGTAACTATCATAATATTCATGTCCAACATGGGTGATAAGTTCCTCACCCATCATCCAGCGAAGTGTATTCTTCAATTTGGTGAGTTGAATGAAGATATCATGCTCGGGATAAAGACCGGGACCAACCATTGGTGCCTTAAAATAGAATGAAAGCCACTCCTGGATACCTCGCATCTTATAGCGAAGCGCCAGATCAGCGAATAATACCAGATCCAATACAATGGGTGCAGCCAGAATAGAGTCCCTACACAGAAAGTCAATCTTGATCTGCATTTTGTAACCCATCCAGCCGAAGATATCGATATTGTCCCAACCTTCTTTGGCGTCGCCACGGGGCGGGTAATAATTGATCCGAACTTTATGGTAGAGATCTTTATAGAGATCTGGATAAGTGTCCGGTTGCAGGATATAGTCCAGGGCGCCCTTTTTGGAAACTTCCTTAGATTTAAATGACATGGGATCATCAAGTACTTCACCATCGCGATTTCCAAGAATATTGGTGGAGAACCAACCTTCTACACCAAGCATTCTGGCTTTGAGTCCAGGAGCGAGGATAGTTTTCATTAAGGTTTGGCCCGTTTTGAAATCTTTGCCACCAATGGGCAGTCCTTCGGCCATGGCCAGTTCCTGGATGGCAGGAATGTCTACTGTAAGATTTGGCGCGCCCATGAGAAAGGGAAGACCACTTTTTAAGGCGGCGTAGGCATAGATCATACTTGGAGCTATGAGTGGATCATTGTCTCGTAAAGCTGCTTCAAATTTCTCCAGGCTGCTATGGATGTCTGAGGGCTCCAGGTAGGCTTCCGTACTGGCACACCAGATCATGACTTCACGCGTGGTATTATTCGTTTTTCTAAAGGTCTTGATGTCATCCATGAGCATTTCAGCCAAGACCATTTTATTGGGAGCTGATTTCTTGTGAACCCCATCCAGATTTTTTACATAGGACTGATCAAAAACTGCTTTCATTGGTTTGACTGATTCCAGGAGAGGGCGTGCTCTCTCAAGATCGTGAGGCGTCAATACCTGTGCCCGTGTTGCGGCCTGATATCCATCATCCTCAAAAATATCCCAGGCACCAAAAACCAAATCCTGAAGCTCGGCGAGGGGTACAAATTCTTTAATCTTGGGATTCCGGTTCTCAGTTCTTTTTCCCAAACGAATGGTTCCCATCTGAGTGACACTACCAATGGGAGCGGAATGTCCATTAATGATGGCGTCTACACCGGCAATAAATGTGGTTGATACTGCTCCTAATCCAGGAATTAAGACTCCCAGTTTCCCCTGTGGTGCTTTTGTATCCAAAAAAATACTCCTCTCACGCTATAAACAGATTTCTGCGAATAATTAAAGGCAAAATTTAATCTCGCCACCAGGCAATTCAAGGCATGGATTGGTGCATTTGGCCAGGCATTGATGAGGCACAACAACTTATGAAAAAACCCGGTATACCTAGGGACTTTATAATTTCTGAATAGAACTCAAATTTTGGTCTACAATTCATACATCCCCGCCTTATTTTGCCAGCAATGAAGAGGAATACCCTATTTACTAATTCTCTGCTCCAGGCACTTCGCATCGAGGAGGTCATCGGTCTATTACTGATAACATTCGCAGTGTTGTTTGCCACTTTCTCCAACCTATACATGTTCATGAATGACCTACCAGAAGCGCAAAACATTATTGTCAATATTTCTCGCATTCTTACCTCCACTTTTTTCACCTTTTTATTCTATCGATCCATTCTGGTTCATGCTGAAAACGGGGGCTTCCAGATCTTTCGTGATTTTGCACCATTTTTATTTATCCTGGTTATTTATTTCAATCTTCAGGATACCATATTTCTCATTAACCCGCAAGACATCCACCATACCCTGGTACACCTGGATGAAAAACTTTTGGGGATGCAGCCAACTGTCTGGGCCGAAAAATTTTACCATCCTCGACTTACTGATTGGTTCTCATTTACTTATTTAAATTATTATTTCATGACTCCTATCCTGTTGGGTCTCCTCTACCTGAACAAGAGACATGAGCATTTTAGAATCGTAATGGTGACCATGATGATTAGCTATTTTATCGGTTTTATCAGCTATATCATTTTTCCCGCCTCGTCTCCATATCTGGTGATCCCGGAACTGTATAAGGTTGATATCTGGAAAGACACATCCTTTTTCTCATGGCTCACCTACACCATTGTTGATATGTCTCCCCATCGTGTGCGTGATGCTTTCCCGTCCATGCATAATGCCATCGTTCTACTTACCATGATCATGGCCTGGCGCTATCATCGCATCTTCTTCTGGATACAGCTTCCCCTGGCCCTCTCCTTACCCTTCGGTACGGTGTATTTAAGATATCATTACGTCGTAGACATCATTGGAGCCCTTCCTGTCATAGCTGTAGCACTATACATCAGTCCGCGGCTTGAACAAAAATGGAGACAGATCCAAAAACGAAATACCTCTCTTGAGGACACCCCAGCGAAAGTGGCGTGAATTTTTGAGTCCTGAAAACCTAATTAAGGTTTCTCGTATTCATTCTGATAACGATACAAAAGCATCGCGACAAATACGCGAGGAAGTATTTGTGGTGGAGCAGCAGGTTCCTCCAGAAATCGAGTATGATGAATACGAGCAGAATTCCACCCATATCCTGGCAAGACTGGATGGCGTCCCAGTCGGCACTGCTCGATGGCGCAAAACTGAGCGGGGTCACAAGCTTGAGCGTTTTGCAGTATTGAAATCAGCCAGAGGCAAGGGAGTCGGTGAAGCCCTGGTGAAATTCGTACTTAATCAGATTGAGGATTCCGAACCAGCCTATTTAAATTCACAAGTTTCCGCCATCCCTTTTTACGCCCGTCAGGGGTTTGAAGCAACCGGTGGCATCTTTTACGAGGCTGGAATTCCCCACCGGAAAATGGTGCTAAGGAGAGTAATTTAGATTTACTCTCTATACTTACCCCGGCTTTCAAGCCGGGGGTAAACTACGCAACATAATATAGGGTTTTTAACCCCAACCGGATCATTATCATCATCCGTCAGGGCTAAAGCCCTTTGATCTGGGAGCTTTCTTTTCCCCGCCTTAGAATGCGGGGAAAAATGCAAGAAATGCCTACCGTCATCCCGAGCGGAGTCGAGGGGCCTGATAATTGATTATTCTAGTTATCCCTCGACTCCGCTCGGGATGACAAGCATGGATATCATTACACACAAAAATGGCCAGGAAACCCGGCCATTTTGATAAATCCATTTTGATGGAGCCCTCAACCAAAGATGAGTTTTTTTGCAACCTCATCTGATTTTGCTTTGATGGCTTTATGCAGTGAACCGCCATGACTATCCATGGTGACCACTGCAGGAAAATCCTTGACCTCAATATGCCAGAAGGCTTCTGGTACACCGAGTTCATCCAGCATATATACATCATGAACTTTCACAACTGATTTTGCCAGGGAAGCGGCCAATCCTCCAATTGCGTGGAGATACACACCACCGGATTTAGCCAGGCCATTAAGGGTCTTTTCACCCATACCACCCTTTCCAATCACTGCTCGCACTTTGTAATGCTCCATCACTGCAGCCTCATAGGGTTCTTCACGAATGCTCGTGGTTGGACCTGCTGCGACAAATGACCAGGAACCATTTTCATTCTTTTTTACCACTGGACCACAGTGGTAGATCATACTGTCTTCCATGATGGGCTTGAGCCAATCCGGCCAGTTCTCATGGATGTATTTGTGAGCGGCATCTCTGGCAGTAACCATCAAACCTGAAATAGCAACTTCATCACCCATCTTTAATTCACGTATGTCTGCTTCGGAGATTGGTAATTGCAAATTAATCATAAGTCACCTCCCCATTGCCATTCAGAATCATGCTGTGTCTACGATATGCCCAACACATGTAGGATATGGAGACAAAGAAAGAGGCTGGTAATCGGTGCATGGTTCCCATTTTTACACCTAGAATGGTGGTTTTGCCACCAAAGCCCATGGGACCAACGCCTAGCTCATTTAAATCGGCTAACAATTTTGATTCCATTTCGGCCAGATCTGAATTGGGGTTCGTGTCTGTCATTTTTCTAAATAGTTGAGATTTTGCAGTGAGGTGAGAAGTGGTTCTATCACCCCCGACGCCTATACCTAGAATTCCGGGAGCGCACCCAAGACCCTGGGCCTGATTAACAGCATCCACAATGACTTTATAAACACCATCCAGATCACGACCTGCACCCAGACCTACATCGGGGAGCTTGTATTGGGTGGATACATTTTCACATCCACCCCCCTTGAGCATGAGTTTGAATTCGATATAGTCGTTGTCCCATTCTTCAAAATGGATAAAAGGCTGTCCCTCACCAATATTGTTTCCAGAATTTTTACCTGTGATACTGTCCACGGCATTGGGGCGGAGATAACTCTTATCAACTGCTTCAGCTGTGGCTTCATGGATTAAGGCAATCAACTTGCGCATGCCCACGCCCTCTGGAATGTGGACGAGATAAATGTTGGTCCCGGTATCCTGACAGATCGGAGTGGATTCAACGCGAGCCAGCTCGATATTTTTTAGAATCATTCCAAAAACACTACGGGCAGCTGAACCTTCATCTTCATTCTGCTGGGCTGCCTGAATACTTTCAACTACATCCTTAGGCAAATCCGTGGCTGCAAGGCGAATTAATTCCAGCAGTTGATTTTTCAGAACTTTTTTATCGTATTGAAACATGTATAACCCCCTAAACTATTTAACCTCCCAAACATCACCGCTATAGAAAAGATTCTCAAGGGTCCCTTCACCTTTGATCTTTGTGACCTCTTTAATCTGCTCAATCATCATATCATCATAGGTAGGAGCATCCACAGCCCGCAGCACACCAAATGGTGTAGGGTTGGTTGGATCAAAGGTCATCTCAAGCAGTAAGTTGGTGATAATTTGATTGGTTTCATCGTGTACGAGAAGATCTTTTTCTGACCATTCCTGACCGAGGTGAACAACCTTGGGATGGTTGTCCTTCATAATGATACCCTTATCGTTTTCCTTACCAAAAATCATAGGTTCTCCATGAACGACAAACAGAGCATTATCAGGACGGGTGGCCTTATTCTCAACGGACTCAAATTCGCCATCATTAAAAATAATGCAATTCTGATAGACCTCGATGAAAGATGCACCTTTATGACGTTGTGCTCTTTTGATGCTCTCCTGCAATCCTTTTGCGTCCACATCCAATGCTCGGGAAATAAAGGTGGCATTGGCTCCCAGGGCGACAGCACTGGGGTTAAAAGGACGATCAATTGACCCAAAGGGTGAAGATTTGGTCTTGGCGCCCAATAAAGATGTGGGAGAATACTGGCCTTTGGTCAGACCATAGATGCGATTATTAAACAACATGATGTTCATGTCAATATTGCGTCTCAAGGCATGAATCATATGGTTTCCACCAATGGAGAATCCGTCTCCATCGCCAGTAATAACCCAAACAGCAAGATCCGGGTTTGCCAACTTAACACCTGAGGCAATGGCAGGTGCCCGACCATGAATTGAATGGAAGCCGTAAGTGTTCATGTAGTATGGGAAGCGACTTGAGCAGCCAATACCCGATATAAATGCATAATTTTCTTTTTTTACACCCATGACTGGCAGAGTTTTTTGCATATTTGCCAGAACTGAATAATCCCCACAACCTGGACACCATCGCACCTCGTTGCCGGGGACGAAATCTTTCCTGGTTAGATTCAAGTCTTGAATTTCGACCTTAGTTTCACTCATCTCTCTATACCTTATCTATTCAATATCTCGGGGATTAACCGAGGATCTCGTTAATTTTATCTTCAATCTCAGACGCACGGAAGGGTTCTCCCCGTACGATATTCAGCTGGTGAATCTCTCTGACCAGCTCACCCTTGAGAAGCAGAGCCAACTGTCCCGAGTTAACCTCTGGAATGAGGATTTCATCAAAACCATCACAAATAGCCTTTAGATCTGATGGGAACGGACTCACCCAGCGCAGATGCATCTGACTTACAGACTGTCCCTTGGCCAGGGCACGATCTACTGCAACATGGATGACTCCATGGGTGCTACCCCATCCCAACACCAGGAGTTTGCCCTTGGGTTCTCCATGAATTTCTGAAGGAGGGATATCCTGTTTGATATTATCAACCTTGCGAGCACGGATGTCAGTCATCAACTGATGATTCTCAGGATCCTGGCTGACCATACCAGTAATGTTCTCTTTTTCAAGTCCACCAATACGATGTTCCAGGCCAGGTGTTCCAGGAATCGCCCAGGGGCGAGTCTCATTTTCATCCCGTGCATAAGGCATAAATCCATCTTCACCACCATCTGAAGAACTGGGATGATTTACTACAATTTCTGGAAGGGTTTTGGGATCAGGAATTTGCCATGGACCAGAACCCTGTCCCAGATAACCATCCGACAGCAAAATGACTGGCGTCATATATTTCATTGCTATTCTGGCAGCTTCAAAGGCACAATCAAAACAGTCTGCTGGATCCTTGGCAGCAAGCACTGGAATTCGTGCATCACTATTTCGTCCGAGAACAGCTTGTAGGAGATCTGATTGCTCCATCTTAGTAGGCATACCCGTACTGGGGCCACCGCGCTGAACATTCACAATCACCAGGGGTAGTTCTGTGATTATGGCAAGTCCAATTGCTTCCGTTTTCAAGGCCATACCAGGTCCGGATGTTGTGGTAACTGCTAAATCTCCGGCATAGGAGGCGCCGATAGCCGAGGAGATACCCGCAATTTCATCTTCTGCCTGAAAGGTTTTAACGCCATAGTTTCTTAGCGTGGACAGAGTGTGGAGGATTTCACTGGCTGGCGTAATTGGATATGAACCCAGGAACAATTCCTTGCCCGCTTTCTTGGCAGCAGCTACCAAACCATATGCAACAGCAACATTGCCGGTAATATTTCGATATTTACCCTTGGGTAAGTTGGCCTTCTCCACAGCATAGGAGGTTGTAAATATTTCCGTGGTCTCACCATAATTGAAACCTGTTTTCATTGCTGTGATATTTGCTTCGGCGACGGAAGGATTTTTGGCGAATTTTTTTCGCAGCCAGTCTTCGGTTGGTTCAATCGGCCGATTGTACATCCAGAAGAGCACACCCAGGGCGAACATGTTTTTGGTTCGCTCAATACCCTTGGAGGTCAGATCTGAATTCTCCAGAGCTTTGCCAACCAGTTTAGACATTTCAATACTGAATACTATATACCCTTCCAGAGACCCATCCTCCAGTGGATTGGCCTCCCAGCCAGCCATTTTGAGGTTCTTCTCTGTGAACGCATTGGCGTTGGCCAATATGGACCCACCACTTTTCAAATCCCTCAAATGCACCTTAAGTGCAGCCGGGTTCATTGCCACCAATGTGTCTGGTAAATCACCAGGGGTAAATACCTTTTGAGATCCAAACATGAGCTGGAAAGCACTTACACCAGCAAGAGTTCCAAGAGGAGCCCTGATTTCTGAAGGGTAATTGGGAATGGTTTTTAGATCATTTCCCACAATTGCCGTCGCTTCAGTAAAGCGCGTACCTGTCAATTGCATCCCATCGCCTGAGTCTCCTGCGAAACGAATGGTTGCATCATTAATTCTAATTACTTTTTTCGCCATGAATACGAACTCCCGCTATACGAATCTATTGTTTGTTTGATTAAAAATGATTGAATCTTTGTTTTCTAAACAACTCAGTTTCTGGATATGAGCCAAAAGGATAATACGCTGTTTTAGGAAAGAATCTTGATACAGGTCAAGGCCTGAATACTGCGGTTCACTCATGATCAAAAACTAACGTCCACCTCTCCCTAAAACAATGCTGAATGATCTGTGACACCATTTATTTTTCACAAGTATTGGACAAAGCAACTATTGAGCCGTAATAGCTATTTCCCTGATTTTTCTATGTCTGTTTGGCCAAGTTTTGACCTTTAGCAAAATACTTTTTCAGCTGATTCTGGGCTTCCCCAAATACCGTGCGGGCAGGAAAATTTCCATGCCTGTTTAAAACACCGGCCTTTACCCCTGTAAGTATCTCAATCCCTTCAGAAATATTGTCAACGGACCAGATATTGAATTTCCCAGACTTTACTGCCACTTGAATATCAGGCATAAGCATAAGATGATCTACATTTGCAGATGGAATCATGACTCCCTGCTCCCCGGTCAACCCCCGTAGCTTACAGAGATGGAAAAATCCTTCAATCTTCTCATTCACACCACCTATGGCCTGAATCTCCCCCCACTGGTTGACAGAGCCCGTCACGGCAATCCCCTGTTTAATGGGGATGCCAGAAAGAGCAGAGAGAATAACATAAATTTCTGTGGAGCTGGCGCTGTCTCCATCAATTCCCCCATAGGACTGTTCAAAAGTAAGGGTAATGGTCACAGACAGAGGAAAGCTTTGGGCAAATGTCTGGCCCAGATAGCCATTGATGATCAGATTGCCCTTGTCATAGGTTTTTCCAGACAGTTTTGCTTCCCGTTCAACCGATATAATACCTGGCTTACCCATATAGGCCGTTGCAGTAATTCTGGATGGTTTTCCAAATGAATTGTCACCCATGGAGTAAACAGCCAGACCATTGATCTGACCAACCCGTTCACCGCTAACATCGATCATCAATGTTTCACTTGCGATATTCTCCCACACTTTCTCCTCGTAAAGGCTCCCCCTGAAGCGTTTTTCAGAGATGGCTTTCCGAACATCTTCCATCTGAACCTGACGGTGTTTCTGTTTTCTAGCCCAGTGAGTGGATTCAGTAATGAGACCAACCAATGTTCCGAATTGGAGAGAAAGCTTTCCTTTATCACCAGCCAATCTTGAACTGAACACAATAATCTGGGTCGCTGCCTGAGAGGTGAAATGGGGTGATTTCCTCTCACGACAGACTTTGGCGATGAACTGACAGAGGAGAAGTTCATTTTGAGCATTGCGAGTAACTTCATAGTCAAAATCTGCACGAACTTTAAAGGTTTTATTAAAGGCATCATCCACTTCCTGGAGATAGTGAAAGTGATCGGATCGACCAATTAAAATCACATTTAAATCAAGGGGAATCGGCTCTGGCTGGAGGGATGTGGTCGCGTTTAAGCCATACTGCTCATTAATATCTTCAATTTGCAAAGATTTGTTTTTGAGGGTCCGTTTTAGATACTCCCAAACATTGGCACTCTGAAGCACATTTTGGATATCCAATATGAGGAAACCACCATTGGCCCGCAACATGGCACCTGAAGTTATCATGGTAAAATCACTGTACCAGCCACCCATGACAGCCTCTTTCCCAATTCTACCAAAAAGATTGTAGTAGGAAGGATTGGCATCAACAATAACAGGTGCACCTTTCTGACGACAATTATCTACCAGCAGGTTGACCTGGTATCTCTGCATTAACGCATGATGACTCTGTCGGGGATTCGGTTCCGCATCACCTTCTCCAGCACTATCCATACCCACAAATTCCTGGACATGCTCGGCAATATCATCCCTGACTTCCTCGAGATATTTCAAGAGTTCAGGATGATCTGCATAGTTCTCCAGCAATCTACCGATGCGATGCTCTACTGAATCAAGCGCAATTTTCCCTTGAAGCGATTCAATCACATCAGCACGTTCTTCTTCCAGTTCCGCCATATCGCGCAGGGCTTCCCGCAAATGCTCCTGGATGAGATTGATTTTTTCATTAATTGCTGCCAATTCCGCCTCAGTAAGGGCAGAAACATCAGCTTCATTCATGGGGACGCCATCTTTAAGTGGAATCGTTTGAAAACCTGCTTGAGTGAGATTCAGCTGGATGCCTTGTTCGGCAGCTTCTGCATTAACGGCAGCAATTATTTCATCACGACCCGTATCAAATTCCGCAGTGATTTCCTTTTGCCGCTTGGCATAAATTTCACCGGTGAAAACTTTGGGGAGATCAACGCTTAAGCTGCTAATTAAACGCTTCATTTGTTTGGCGAATTTGTTGCCCTCTCCAGCTGGCAATTGAAAGACTCTGGGATGATATTCATCATGAAAGTTGAAGACCACCAGCCAATCGGGAGGGACCGGTTTGTGGGCCGCAAACTTTTCAACAAGGTTTTTAACAATGGTACTCTTACCGGTTCCAGGGAGCCCGCCAACAAAAACATTGTAGCCCGGGGCCAGGAGCTCAAGACCAAATTGAAGTGCTCGCACAGCACGCTCCTGTCCGATTACTTTATTAAGGCTGGGAAGTTCCGATGTGGATTTAAATTTCAGGGCATCATCGTCGGTGGTTCTACAAAGATCTTTTGTGGTCAATTTCTTCATCATTTCATCCTGATCATATTTTGTAATCCAAATTAATCAATGGACCTATAGGTTTATATGTTATGCGTTTTGCTTGAATCAATAGTGCCCAAGATAAGCAAATTCAGCTTTGTTACTGCCTTAAAATCTAAACAACATCAGGAATACATGCGTTCCTGAGCATCTTTTCTACCATGAATTTAGCCAAGATTACAAAACCTGATGACAGCACAACTAGAAACAGGCGTGTTGGACACGAATGCCACCAATTTTCATTAAATACCATGAATAATTTTGAGAAAAAAACTATTAATCAGGATTCGCTTCGTGTCAATTCGTCCAATTCGAGAAATTCGTGTCTAAAGGTTGAGCAAATAGAGCCTCAAAGATAGATCCTGGGTTTTCTACGATATAGGATAAAATAAATTGCCCCTCGCATCATTCCGTATACATTTTCTGAGCCATTAAAGGGGAGTTTATGTCAGCACTTGCACACACTGAAGCCTTCAATCCAGCCACTGGCGAGTCCTTGGGTCAGATACCTCAGAATACGCTGGAAGATATTCAGCACGCCGTATCCAGAATCAGAAAAGCACAGGCTAAATGGGCAGCATTTTCCTTTTCAGAGCGCGGAAAGCACCTGAGAAAAATGCAACATCACTTGATCGAGAATGGAGAGGAATATGCCAGGATTATCTCTGCTGATAATGGTAAAACCCTGGCTGATGCCTACATGACTGAAATTTCATCTGCTGTTTTAGCCTTCGACTACTATATCAAGCATGCTTCCAGGGTGTTAAGAGAGCGTCGCATAAAAGGCTCCCATATATTCGGTCTTTTCACCCGCAATCGTCTCCAGCATGTTCCCATGGGCGTCATAGGTATCATTTCACCCTGGAATTATCCCCTGGCCATTCCCATGCATGAAATCCTCATGGCCCTCATGTCTGGCAATGGACTTCTCTATAAGGCAGCTTCTGAAACGCAGATGGTGGGGCAGGTTATTCAAAAAATTGTGGATGCCGGGGAATTACCCCAGGATCTTTTTATCCAGGTAAATGTTGCCGGACGAATAGCTGGAGATGCCTTTCTCGAAGCTGGCATTGATAAGCTATTTTTTACCGGGAGTGTTCCTGTGGGCAAAATTCTCATGAAAAAAGCCGCAGAAACCCTCACACCAGTCTCCCTGGAATTGGGGGGCAATGATCCCATGATAGTCTGTGCTGAAGCCAATCTTAAAAAGGCTGTCAATGGTGCAATCTGGGCGGGTTTATCCAATTCGGGGCAGAGTTGCGCCGGGGTTGAACGTGTTTATGTGCATCGTGATGTTTACAAACCTTTTATGAAGCTTCTCAAAAAGAAGGTGGAAAAACTGCGGGTCGGAAATCCTGATCAGAAGAACACTCATATCGGTACCATGACAACTTCCAGACAAAGGGATGCTGTGCGGAAAATATTGGAGGAGGCGATTGCTCAAGGAGCTACGGTTGAAGCCATGTCCCAGATAGATGAAACCACAGCGCAAGCCCTCCCTGCCACTATTCTTGCTGATGTAAATCATCAAATGCGGGTTATGAAGGAAGAAACCTTTGGACCTGTCATCGGTGTGATGCCCTTCAAATCAATTGAAGAAGCCATCCAGCTGGCCAACGATTCCGATCTTGGACTGACTGCCTCTGTCTGGACCAAGAACCATCGCCTTGGTCGCAAAATTGCCTCACAATTGGAAGCTGGAGTTATCACCATCAATAATCATCTGATTTCTCACGGGATCCCCAATCTTCCCTGGGGTGGCTTCAAACAGAGCGGAGTTGGACGAACCCACGGTGAGTTGGGCTTGCTGGAAATGACAGAAGCACGCGCCATTGTGAATGACTATTTGCCCCTCAACAAACAGTTCTATTGGACACCGGTTCCAGGATATGTTTATCGACGTTGGGTAGGATTTATGATGATAGTTGGTGGAGCCTGGTCATTGAAACTAAAAGGCCTGCTAAAGCTGATGTTTGGATTTAAACGGATCTGATGCAATAGAATTTTTCATGATTAACCTTGCGAAGGTTAACCTGGCCATCGTTGCTCTGAGAGCGGAGATGGGAACCTTCGCAAGGTTAGATTCCTTACCAAATTGCCAGAACGGCTCCCATAATGAGGAGACCAACCAGATACATCCCGGAGTTAATAGCCCACAATTGAAGTGAACGCATTTCAAAGGCGTGATTCACACCAAAGGAAAAGCCAGTAAATCCCAACCACATGAAAAGTCCCAGGAGGAGTCCCCCTCCCAAACTTGCAGTACCTGTCCAGGCAATCACATTGGCCATGAAGAAGGCCATGAAAAATGAATTCAGAATGGCCACCACATAGGGAGGCATCATGTTCTTGCCTTCAATATCTTCCAGTTTAATCCCCGTGGCTTCCATCCAGGGTTTGCCAAACAAGGGACCATACCAAACTGCGCCCAAACCCATATTGACAATCATTAACACTCCTATTGCTATCCAATTCACATCAAAAGTAAGCATTTGACATCTCCTTTTTTCAGGTTTTTCATCCCTCTATAAATCACTATGACTTTATTTGTCACAATTTGCAACCTTTGAGAGAGGAAACCAGCATTTTATCTAGCACATGAAGGGTTATTGTTTGTTGTACATCGCATCAATCAAGGCTTTGAACTTCTCATTGATCTGCTTGCGTTTGAGTTTCAGGGTTGGGGTGATCTCGCCACCCTCCTGGGTAAAAGGTTTGGCCATGAGTTTGAATTTCTTAATGGTCTCATACTGGGCCAATTTCTTTGACTGCGCTTCAATACGCTCCTTGAAAAATTCAATAACATGGGGATGGGCAATCAGCTCTTCATTGTCCTGAAATTGTATCTTCTTTTTATGAGCCCAGGCTTCCAGACCTTCAAATGCCGGAACAATTAAAGCACTCACAAAGTTGCGCTTATCTCCAATAGCGATAATCTGGTCAATGAAAAAATCCTTACCGATCAATTTTTCAATGTTCTGTGGCGCAATGTTTTTTCCTCCAGACGTGATGATCAAATCCTTGATACGATCTGTGATTTTTAAGAAGCCATCCTCGTCAAACTCACCCACATCACCTGTTTTGAACCAGCCATCCACAATACTTTCGGCTGTGGCTTCTGGGTTATTGAAATAGCCTTTCATAATCTGGGGACCCTTGACCTGGATTTCACCATTGTCTGCGATTCTGACTTCACAGTTGGGTACCAACTTCCCCACAGTGCCAAATTTGAAATTATCCGGCGTGTTGTATGAGATCATGGGTGATGTTTCGGTCAATCCATAACCCTGACAGATCAGGAGACCACAGGCCAGGAAGAATTCTTCTATACTTTTGTCCAGGGGGGCACCACCAGCTGAGAAGAAATTCTTGTCCCCTCCCACAACGGCACGAACCTTGGAAAGGACTAATTTATCCAAAATCTTGTATTTCATCGCCAGACCAGATGGAATTTCCTGCTTCCTGAAAAACAGATTGTTATAAATCGTACCTGTCTCAATAGCCTTTTTGAACAGAAAACGTTTGATTGATGAGGCACTTTCTTGCGAGTTCATTACAGCCCCATAGATTTTTTCATAAAGTCTGGGAACAGATACCATGGCAGTGGGCTTGACTTCCTGCATGGTTTCTATAACCTGTTTTGGATCTTCCAGATAGGTCTGAACGGCCCCTTTGAGATAGACATAATAGGACCACATGCGTTCATAAACATGGCTTAGGGGTAAAAAGCACAGGGAAACATCCTTTGAGCTAACATTGAAATTCGCATCCACACACTCAAACTGATGAAACAAGTTTCCATGGGATAACATGACCCCTTTGGGGTGCCCCGTTGTTCCAGAGGTATAAATAATGGTGGTGACATCATCTGTTTTGATTTTTCCGGAACGGAGATTCATTTCTTTGGTCAGCTCTTCCTGATCCTGGACATTCAGATAATCTCTGAAATAGATGGCGAATGTGGCGTCAATCTCTATGGCTGGATCATAGCAAACCACCTGGAGGGGGTGACCATCTTTATGGATGGTGGCAAGATTGTTATACTGTTCCAGGTTTCCCACGTAAATCAGCTTGATACTGGCATCCTGAATAATGTATTTGGCCTGATCCAGGGTATTGGTGGCATAAATGGGAACTGAAATGGCGCCAACCAGAATGCAGGCAAAATCACTAACTGCCCACTCGTAGCGATTGGCGGAATAGATGCCCACCGAATCACCCTGCTTTACACCGGACTGTATCATGGCGCAGGCGAGATTGGTGATTTTTTCACCAAATTCTCTGTAGGTCAAAGACGCCCAGCCATCTCCAATCTTATATCTCAGAGCGGTATTATCACCATACTCAGCAATTTTAATGGTGATCATCTGGCCGATGTGGTCGTAATTCATCTTTAACTCCCCAATTTCATGATAATATTTTTAGTCTTGTGACCTTGCTGACAACTTATTGTATTGTCGTCAGCGGCAAAGCAAAACCAGTTGGGTTGTGTCCCTATCTCCCTGATTTCTTTGATTTAATTTTATGCATAAATCCAGCCACCTTTTCAACCAGCCAGGGAGTGTCCGCAGCATCCATTGGCATCTGACCCTGGGAACTATACATCCCTTCCATCATCTTCATGACTTCGTTCTTGATCATCCCTCTAAAAGGAAGATTAGCAATCATGCCATACATGGCTGCATTGCCTTTGGCTGCCAGCTTGGGGTTGGAACGGACCGCTTCAACTGACGATTGGAGATCATTGAGATACTCCTGAGTAATTTTCCCATGACCTGGAACCACCATGACATGCAGACCCTCAGGGCGCTGCAATCGATCAATCTGCCAGCCCTGGGCTTCCATTTGATCACCCACTGCAAAAATATTGATCTTTTCATCGGTAGAATGATAGGCAAACACACTCATATCAGGATGACCCAAAACCTCAAGACCTTCTATGGCATTAATGCCTTTTTGCAGTTCTTGAGTGATACTCATAATTTTTTGGGCATTTTCCTTGTACCCATCTTCACCAAGGGCATGCATGGCAGCCCAGGCAGCTGCAAAGGAGCCCCCAGGTCTGGTCCCTAACAAAGCGGGTGATGCAAAAACGCCACCGGGCCAATCCTCATGGATGAAAAATTGATGCTTCATATAGCTCATATTACGATAAATGACTGTAGATGCCCCCTTGGCTGCAAAACCATATTTATGCACATCGGCAGAAATGGATGTCACACCCTTTACTCGAAAATCGAAAGCGGGGATCTGTCCGCCATTCATTTCAATAAAGGGTAGTAGAAATCCACCCAGGCAAGCATCCACATGGAGGGGTAAATCATGCTGGAGTGCTAACCTCCCCAGTTCCTCAATGGGGTCTATCACACCATGGGGATAAGATGGAGCCGAACCAACCAGCATGATGGTGCGACGATTGATCATTTTTTTTACTGCACTAACATCCACGCGGAAATCTGACTTGAGGGGGGCGTACTTAATTTTGACCCCAAAATATTTGGCAGCTTTGCTCCAGGCCACATGAACGCTCTCTGGAGCAATCATTTCCGGTTTAAAGGGCAGTTTTCTGAGAGCTTTTGCCCGGTCACGATAGGTCAGCACCGGTAGAAGACAACTCTCTGTACCACCTGATGTCACGGTACCTACTGATTTATCATCGCCATGGAGCATAGTGGCAGTCATATTGATGATATCTGTTTCAAAGCGCTTCAGGCTTTTGAAGGCCATGGGATTGAGGGCATTTTCAGAGAAATAAAGGCCGTAGGCCTGTTTCAGGAATTCAGTATGCTTATCATCCAGGTGGTAGACCAGGCTCCAGGTGCGGGAGTCGCGATAATTCACATCCTGTCCGCCATACTCACGCATCTCGTCCAAAATTTTGCTTTGATCTATTCCTTGATTGGGAATGCTCTTCATTCAGAATGTCCTTTTGAAAATATGAACTGTCAAATTAATCCAGATCCAGATTGAATTACTATGATATAGCTAGTATGGCGAGGGAAACAGAATGCTCGAATAGGTGGCCTTCTAGTCCAAAATGGTGTTTATCATCACTTGTAAATCGGACACATCAACAGCATCATCTTGATTGAGATCGGCCATGCCAAGCTGGTACTCACTTGCCTCATGATTGCCCAGTATGATGCTCACCAGCTGGATCACGTCAGAAATGTTCAGGGTGTAGTCATAGTTGATATCACCCATGGGATCAAAAAAGATATCCCCCTGTCCGAATGACCAGGTGGTTGAGGTGCTGTAAATCGAGTTCCCGGCATACCACATCCGATAGAGACCCTGCTCAATGATGGCTATGCTGGGTCCCGTACTCGTTTCTTCATTCCAACTGCCGACTGCCCCGTGTGGGATAATGGGATTGTTTGGATGCCGGGTCCATTGAACGCCATCTGGGGAAGTCGCTAAACCAACCTGTCGATAAAGTCCATCAAAACCCATATACGCCATCAAGAAACTGCCATCTTCCCTCAAAACGACTGCGGGGAATGTCAGATAGGTAGATTCCCATTCAATAGTGGAAGCAGTCATAAGGACTGGACTTTGTTGATCCTCCTCCCAGCTTATCCCATCTGTTGAGTAGGCCAGGCCAATTCCCACCTCTGAATTGGTGTTGCTCCCCGTGAACCACAAATAATAGAGGCCATCTCGTTTGATTACTGAAGCATTATGTGACCTGTATTCATTCCAACTGCCAGGTTGGCCCAATTCCAAAATGGGATTTTGAGCATATTTGGTCCAGGTGATACCATCAGGACTTGTAGCCAGTCCAAGCCGGGGCATTGCTGATGAATTCGTTGCGGTGTAATACATTTTGTATTCATCGTCGTCATGCAAAACCCAGATGGACTTAAGATCCTGGGAATCGAAATCTTCACCTGAACCAACGGTGAGGACAGGAGCTGGCAACTCATTCCAAAAGATGCCATCCTGGGAGGTGGCATATCCAATTTGAATTGGAAGTCCCACATTGCGACCACCAAACCACATTTTATAGGCCCCATCTTCATACAGAACGGTTGGATTAATGACGGCTAAATCATCCCAGGATTGGGACCCATTAAAAATCGGATTATTGGGATTATCCACATATTCAAACGCCATTAATTGAGAAATTGATAACACAGCAATTATCAGGTATACCAGGCACATTTTCTTCATAATCAATTTTAACTCCCCAGTTTCAAGTCGGATTGTATACAACTATACATCAATCACTTATTTTAACATAATTATTTTTTGAATTTCACCCACAGGTTGATTTTTGCTACTGAGAGTGGCTAAATAGACTCCAGATGCTACCAAATGACCGCTCTGGTCATCTCCCCTCCATGAGATCTCAAGCAGACGCTGCGCGCCTTCGAATTTAATTGTCCTAATTCGACGCCCCTTTAAATCATAAATGGATAATTCCTGCTGATCCACATCCTCAGCCAGGCGAATAATCAGTGCTACCTCTCCATTAAATGGATTTGGGTAAGCATTGAGCACTCCCATTTCGTCAGGAATGACAACTGCATATTCATTAATATTAGTCATGATTAATGGCTGTTTCATCCAGAATTGAAGTGAAGTGTTTGCATTAATCAGGGGTGTTGAAAAATATACGGTGTGCTCAGCCCACCCCACAAAATGGAGTCCCCCTACCCATCCATTGGAGAACTGCAGAAGGCTACTTGGTCCAGTACTATCTGGTGGAGCATTTTGACTATAGCCCCAGGATATATCACTGCCATTTAGTGCTGAATCAAAATGCCACTCATTGTGATTTAACGTACCATAATCAAAGCGTATATCCTGGCCAGACCATAGCGAGATGCCATTAAAAAGCAAGGCTCCAGAATCATGATTTCTCACCAGGATTTGAGGTGTTAAAATCAGCCTTAAACTATCTGATGTGGTAGGCATGGGAGGATATCTATGAAGGTCTGAAACAGGAATAGTATAATGATACCAATTCGTATCAGGAGGAAAAATTTGTATACCTGGTGATTCTAAATTCACTCCCAGTGACAGGGAAACAGGTAAATTCATGTCACCCCTGACCTCACCTTGATCTTGCAAGCCCACGAGATCTGCATGCACTGAGGTGCCGGGAAAATCCTCCCGAATCAACCCAACCCCATAGGCGAAATGTAAATTGTGTCCTATGGGACCAAAGGGAGACATTATTTTTACAAAAGTAATCTCCCCAAACACTTCCTGATAATACTCATGTGAGAGAAAGGAACCCCAGGAGGTATCACCACCGGCATACTCATCAATGGGTAACTCGAAATCAAAGATCATCTCATCCAGGTCCAGTATGTTTTGCCGGGCATTGGAATTCGTGTAGGTTTGATCAATAACATAAACTTCATGAGAACCCCCAGTGCGAAAATGATGCCTCCTTACAGTATTTATTGTTAAATCGACTGTGGTCGTCTCATTATACTTCTCAGCCAAAACAGTCCGAAAGCCCCAATCATCAACATTCACATCATATCTGGCCAATTCAGGTGGTTTGAAATATTTATTGAACTGGATCGAAGCATCGGCTTGAAATTCCAGCCCCACCAAATCAGGGACGACAGGATACCAACTATCAGGCTGCGAAATTCTCAGAGTATCTACACCCAGGTGGTTCGAATCAAATTCGATGTGTAAAACAAACCCGGAATCTGATGGATGTTCAACCAGAAGGGCTTGTGAGATACCAACTGATGTTGTTAGCTCGGGTAGATCCTCCTCAAAATTGATATAGGCATTGGACGGGAAACGGATGTTGTCGATATGGAATTCTCTGTTGTGACAACCATTAAAAATCATCTGGAGCATCGGTGATTGTCCGGTTTCTATAAGATCGTAGGGTGCTTTGTACGCACGAAAGGTAGTATCGAAGGGGATTTCGAATCTTTGGGTGGTGTGCTCATAAAAAGAAAAATGAACCTCCTGCCCAAAAAGCAGGCCGGACATAAGACACAGGTTTAGAATTAATTTCACCATAACCCCCTTTGAATTGAGTTGAAAGTTACAGATACAGGTGCCATTCGACAAGTATTCAAAGCTTACAATTGCTAACACTTTGAATTCAAACTAGTTTAAGGCAACATTCATATATGAGGTCGCAATGAGCATCACACGCAGGCAAGTTTTACAGATGGTTGGAACTGGACTGGTAGCCACACAGACTCCCCTGGCATCCGCAGCTGGAATATTCTCAAAATCCGCCCTGAAACCACCACGTCTGAAACCTGGGCAAACGGTGGGACTCATCAATCCTGCAGGCGCCACCTTCCACCCCGAAGATGTAGTCATTGCCGAAGAAACCTTTGCAGCACTTGGTCTCAAAATGAAGGCTGGGGCCCATCTCCTGGATCGATATGGATATCTCGCCGGAACCGATGAGGCCAGAGCCGCCGATGTGAACAGTATGTATGCTGATCCAGATGTTGATGCCATCATCACCCTCAGGGGTGGCTGGGGCTGCAATCGTATTCTGAATTTTATTGACTATAAAACCATCGAGAAGCACCCCAAAATTATCATGGGCTATAGTGATATCACCAGTCTGCTTCTGGCCCTTAATGCCAAAACCTCGCTGGTCACCTTTCATGGCCCCGTAGGCATATCTACCTGGAATGAATATTCAACTGATTTCGTGAAACGTCTAATGTTTGAAGGTCAGGCCTTCACCATGGAAAATCCTACTGACAAGGGGGACAATCTCACCCAGGTGAAAGACCGCGTACTGACTATCCATGGTGGGCAGGCCACTGGCAAGTTATTGGGTGGCAATCTATCAGTCCTCTCATCCATGGTGGGCTCAGACTATCTTCCTGACTTCAAAAACAATATCCTCTTCCTGGAAGAAGTTGATGAAGCCCCCTATCGAGTTGACCGTATGCTCACTCAGCTCAAACTGGCGGGTATCCTGGATGAGATTTCAGGATTCGTCTTTGGGAAGTGCAGTAGCTGTGATTCTGGTGAAAGTTATGGGTCATTCACCCTGGAAGAAGTCCTTGATGATCATATCAAACCCCTGGGTATTCCAGCCTGGTTCGGTTCCATGATAGGTCATATTGAGAATAAATTCACCATCCCCTTGGGGATCAATGCAGAAATTGATGGTGATAAGGGCTCTATTAAACTTCTGGAGTCATCCGTTATTTAATGGGTGATAAGTTCTCAGACCGTCATCCCGAGCGGAGTCGAGGGATGACGCTACACGGTGCCACTGATAAAGTTGGAGTTGTTTAGCTAGACTGTCTTCACGAGTCGGTTAGGACGGGGCGATCTCGAAACGTGATCAACCCAAGAATTTGGAGATTGCCTCACCCCTGCAGCTCGCCCGGGATGATGTAAACCAAATTCGTTTTATTCGTTGTATATGAAAAAAGAATATCTAGGCCAGTCCACCTGTGGTGGGAGCCATTTCGATGCCAAAACTTTGAGTGGCTGAAATCCACTTTTCTGAATCATTACCTGTAAAAATGAATTCAAGTGTGACCTCCTGAAACAGCCAGTCCCCGTTTTCTATTTCACGTTCAAGTTGACCCTCTCCCCAACCAGCATATCCCAGCATCATCTTAAAAAAGCGAGGACCCTCGCCTTCCTGGATGGCATCAATCACAGCAGAATTACTGGTAAGTGAAAAATCCTCTGTCACCTCCAGGGTATCGGAGTTGACATAGTCACTGCTGTGGAGAATAAAGCCCTGTTCAAGCGAAACTGGTCCGCCAAAGTACATGGGTGATATGACTTCATTGATGGCTTCGTCGTTGATGATCAGAGTGGGGAAGACTTCCTTGACCACCTCATCATCAAAAGATTTATTTACTATTAGACCCATGGCTCCATTCTCATCATGTTCGCAGATAAATACCAGAGACCGACTGAAATAGGGGTCAGTCAGATGGGGCATGGAGATGAGTATATGTCCTTTCATGGAAGCCATGTTTAAAATTAGAGTTATTTGGCCCAAATCCCATGAGAAGATGAGTGGTGTGAAATATATTGGTATTTGAGGATTACGAGGCGGGGATCCTAATCCCCGCTTGGAATTATATTCTTTCAAGGTCAAAAACTTAAACCTGCGGGAGGTTAAAAACTCAATCCTTAGGTATAAGCCGCAGTTCCTGAACCTCACCAAATTCTGCCTGGTCCAGATGCATATCCACATAGTCGCCGGCCAGCCAGATATCCACTAGATCAGTGTAATGCTTGTGAAGGGGCATCCCTACTTGGCCTGAGGCGTTGGCCATGCGGCTTCGAGATATGTCGGACAGATCAACCAGCAATCTCATGGATGCAGTCATTTCAGCCATGTAGGGCGCATCAAAATTATGGGTTCCACGATTCACTGTCTCACCATCTCCACCAAAAGGAAAGGGACCATAGTTAAAGAATTTCTCTATAAGGCCTCCCTTGGCCTCAAAGGGGTGATGAAAGGTGATATTGTGGATGATGCCCCACTCCCAGGTCTGAATGTCTTCAGAGCCAAATTTCAGCGCCAAACTTCCCATGGCAGTTTTGAATGCCTCCAAGAGCAAATCATCTCTGGTCTCAATTATATCTGTATCAATTTTATCAAACCATGAGGATGAGTTGTCATCCAACATTTCCACCCACCGATTCAGTGATATGTACCAGGTATCCAGATATTTTTCCGCCAATTCCAGACCCATTTCATCCACCCAGATCAATCTCAGGAAGGTTTCCAAAGTCTCATGATAAATGGAACCCTCAACCCCATTGGGATCCAGTTCGTGGTTCCAGGTTTCTAGTAGCTCTCTAACCGCTTGCTGGGATTCTGGGATAAACGGTATGAGATGACTCAGAAAGATTGGCGCTAGATATGATTTCCTGTCAAACTGAAACACCGCCATATCATCCAGACTGAGCTTTTCCTTGGACTCAATCATATCTTTGATACGACGGGTCCGATAATCAGGAGCATAAACTCCTGGCATGGGATATGGATAATCTGCACCATAAGGCTCGGCATTGGCTGTAACAATCATACCCCCCTCAGGATTGTAGATATGGGGCATTTCTTCGAAGGGGATATAGCCATCCCAGTCATAGTCACCGGTCCATCCTGGTACGGGAAATATGCCTGAACCACTTTTCCTGATGGGAACCTTGCCTGCGCCATAATAGCCGATATTTCCTTCCGTATCAGCATATACAAAATTCTGTGGTGCTGTGGAGAAGTGTGACAAGGCCAGTGAAAATTCTCCCCAATCCCGGGCATGATTCAAGCGGTAAAATGCTTCCATCTCTTCATTAAACTGGTGTCCCGTCCAGGAGAGAGCCAGGAGTTCCTCGTCTTCTTTGACAATGGGACCATGAATGGTCTTACGAATCTCAAAATCTTCGATCCTGAATCCATCTTCCTCCTCGCTGTCTTTAATGCGAATCTCCTGTGGGATAATTTCAAAGTCCAGCCATTCGTCTTTGTACATGTATTGTGTGGGGTCGTCAGGGTTGATCTCTTCGATAAAGAGATCCTGAACATCGGGTCCCATATTGGTGATACCCCAGGCAATGTTGCGGTTGTGACCGATCAAGGCAGTGGGTAAACCAGGGAAAAAGCTGCCAGCTACATCCAGACCGGGAGCACTCAGGTGAGCAAAGTACCAGGGTCCTGGGAGTCTTGAGCCATGCAGGTGTGGATCTGATGCCAACAAGGGTTTACCAGAGACTGATCGTTCACCAGAAACGACCCAGTTATTACTGCCGCCATTGGTTCCCAGAAGTTTCCGGAGCTGGGTAGCCTGTGAGATCAATTCTGAATCTCCTGATTTGGTTTTTCCAAAAGCATCTAGCAGTTTCAGGTGTTCAGGAGCATAATATGGAAACAGCTCAGCTGCCCTTTCCACGCCAAGTTTTTCATTTAGTTGGCGATAGATTAATTCCATGTCATAGTTGTAAGAGAGCTGCCAGCTTTGAAGCTTGACGATGGCCATCATGTCCGCAATACTCCAGAGCATGGGCGCATGGCCCAGCAGTCTGAACTCAATGGGTAAATCAGGATCATCTTTGATAAAGGCATTAATCCCATCTCTGAAAGCGGTCAACATGGACTGAACTCGAGGCGGGAAGGTATTAAACAGGTCCTCAGCATTTCTGGGTCTCAGCATGATTCGACGCAGAAATTTGTCTGATTTTACCATGCTTTCACCCAGAATTTCACTGAGACTGCCATTACCAGCTGCTCTTAAAAACTCCATCTGGAATAGTCTGTCTTGAGACATGGCATACCCCAGAGCAAAAAATGCATCTGCTTCAGTTTCTCCAATAATATGCGGAATTCCTGATGCATCTCTTAAAATGGATACCTCCTTTTTCAGCCCTTTAACAATAATGCTGCCTTCGTGATCCGGAATACCCACTCTCAGATAATGGTTCAAATAGACACCACCTAATAAAAGCACAACAAAGATCCCGATAATTATTTTCTTGAGCATAAAGCCCCCTTCAGCTTGATATTTTGGGACACGACCAGATTACTTCTTGATTTTCAGGACATCTGCCACGTTCTCAGCCAGAGATAAATAGGTCGTCAACTTGCCTCCAAAAATGTGCAGAAGTTTCGTATCTCCCCTGGTATGTAAATCCAGCTTGTATTCGCGACTGACATCAGTGACATCACCCTTTCTGCGAACCAGAGGTCTGACCCCGATATAGATATCCCTCACATCTTCTCTCTGAAATTGAAAGTCTGGTTTTAAATAGACATTTACCTGATCCAGCAGATATTGAATATCACTTTCCTGAGCATCCAGGTCATCCATGTCACAATCTTCTTCACGTTCAGTTGTACCGATGAGTGTCTGGTCATTTTCAGGCTCAGGAATAACAAAAAATATGCGCTTTTCTTTGGTTTGCATGAACATGAGTTCGGGTACGATGAGACCATCAAATATGAGATGAATCCCACTCACCTTGCGGATTTGGAATCGGGCAGGGAGATCAAATTTTTCGTTGACCTCATTGAGCCAGGGTCCAGTAGCATTTACCAGGATTGGTGCTGCAAAATCTCCTGATTTTGAATGCAGCTCAAATCCATCCATATTCCAGTCAATACTTTCAATATCACAATGGACAATAACCTTTCCGCCCAGATCCTGAAAATCATCCGCTACTCTTCGCGTTAGCTGGCGATCATGGGTCTTGGCATCCACATAGGATAGAACGGATTTCAATCCGTCTTCAATAAATGCCGGAAACTTTGATTTAAATTTTGCAATATCCTCAGTTCTGGAATGTCCTACTTTTTGTGCGCCTGAAAGCAGGTCATACATCCACAATCCAATTCTTATCATCCAGGCAGGTCTGGGACTACTTTTATAGATGGGAAGAAAAAACCGTCTGGGCTGTACCAGATCCGGATATTTGTCTATAAGTCGTTGACGATCATGGAGGGCCTCATAAACGAGGTGAATTTGACCCGTTTCCAGATATCGCAATCCACCATGAATGAGCCGTGAAGATTTTGAAGAAGTCCCCTGCCCAACACCCTCTTTGTCCAGCAGCAGAACCTGCTTGCCAGCTCGAGCCAGATTTTCGGCAATACCACAACCGTTAATACCGGCACCCAGTACAATTACATCATAATTTTGCATGGTCGAAAGATAACTCATTAATCAGAGATTAACGAACAGCTTTGACCCCATTTCTTTCGAAAACTGAGGAAATGGGATTCGTCATCCCGAGCGGAGTCGAGGGAGGTGATAATTCGTTTACCTTGTATCCCTCGACTCCGCTCGGGATGACATTCTTGAATTCCTTGGTTGTAATCTGGGGTTCATTATCTATCTAAAAAGCGGCCACCAAACCAGAGCCACCAGAGCCAGGGAAATGATGGACATAATGGCCATCTTCCAACCAGCCCGGAGGAAGTCAGGGGCTTTTACCAATCCACTGGAATAAATGATGGTACAAGCTGGAGCGGCAACTGCTGTAAAATATCCAAAGGCCGAGGATATGACCGATGCCAGACCCAGGAGAATGGGATCTCCTCCCAGATTCAGAACGACAGGACCCACCACGGCTACTGTGGCTGAGCTACTGAGAAGATTTGACAGGACCCCGCTTAAGGCTACAGAGACAATTGCACGCAAGGCATCAATATTGGGAATCAAGCTCTGGAGCAGATTGACACTCCCTTCAGCCAACCAGGCAGCACCTCCCGTATTTTTCATCTGGACACCAATTGAGATTGTCGCTCCAAAAAGAAGGATAACTCCCCAATTCACACCTTTGCTTAGGTCCTTCCAGGAAACCAGACCAAAAGCCATAAACAGAAAAATTCCAATAAGTGCGATACTCCCCAATCCATAATCTTCACTCAAAACAATCCAGCCATAAAGAACACCTCCAAACAAGACGAGCGAGAATATCTCTTTGGCAGACATCTTACCAGCATGAGCTACCTCCACAGAGAGTCGCCTAACTGCCGTGTCAAGATTCTGCAATTCAGGCGGAAAGGTCTTTAATATGATAAAAATGGTAAAGGGGATCTCAATCAATACCATGGGATAAACCATTTTCATCCATTCGATATAGCTCAGAGTGCCTGATCCAAATTCAGCCCAGTAATTCATCATGATCACATTACGACCACCACCAGAGGGAGTCCCAATCGATCCTATGGTTGCTCCATAGGCTATAGAGAAGAGCAGAGCAGCAATGAGTCCAGTATTTGATTTCCCTTTTTTCCCTGTAAACCGAATCAGAGTTAGAGCAACAGGAAGCATCATGGCGGTCACCATGTGGGGACCCACAAAGCTAGAAAGAATAGCAGAGATTGCCGTAAACCCGGCCACAATGCTCCAGGTTCTATTCCCAGTAAACCGGATGATTCCAAGCGCCAGCCGTTTGTCCAGACCCTGACTCACAATGGCTACAGCCAGCATGAGCGAACCCATGATAAAGAAAACGGCATCATTCATGAAATAACCGCCCACCTCATTGGGAGTGCTGCCTCCGATGATGACCTGCCAGAAAATCAACTGAAGCGCAATGGCTGGAAGGGGAATGGGCTCTTTGAGGATAAGAATGAGGGTCATCAAAATAATGATGAGAATGTGGTATCCATCCTCACTCAAAGATTGAGGGGGTGGAACCAGGAAATAGAGAGAGATGCCCACTGCCAGAGAGATCAAGAGCCAACGTTTCTGTTGGACCCAGAAAAGCATGTCAGCAGAGATGTGCATTGATATGGTCAGCTATCGAACGATTAAAATTGGGACATCACTTTGTTCAAGTGTCTTGATAGGCTTACTTCCAAACAAGAGTTGCTTAATGGGATTCAGAGTTGAGGCACCCATGATCACAAAGTGATTGTCTCCGGCAAAATCTACAAAAGTTCGTACGGGTTCACCGGTGAGGAAAAATTGTTCGACCTCAATCCCCCTGGAGTCAAAGTATGCTTTGGCCTTATCTGCAGCGCCCTGATACCCTGCTCCAAAGCGCTTGGTTTTGGAAACTGTAAGCGTTCGAACCGGCCATCCCAATTTTTCGGCAATCAAAGCGCCCCACTCTACGGACTTGTTTGTGGCTACGGAATCATCCACCAGGAGTAATAGTTTGTATTTTATGCGAGGATTAAATTTTTGAAGCACAAAAATGGAAGACGGCAGGTATTGGATGAGTGAATGTGCAAGATGTCGCTTGTTCTGACTACCTCCAATGATGGCGAGGTCGTAACTCTCCAGTTGGATTTCCTTCCTCAATTGGTCAACCAGCTCACCCTCTCGGAGCACCAGCTCTATTCGGCAGCCTTTATCATCAGGTAGTATGACGCGGACCCGACCATCCTCTTCATAAACATGATCAGAATTAAATTGAATTTTAGCTAACTCTTCATTTTCAGGGGACAACTTTTTCAATTCCTTGAGTGCCCATTCCAGAACTTCAAGACCGGGGTGGATAATATTCCAATTGTCCAGATTCGTTCGTGTCAGGTTGACGGAGCTTCCATGAAACTCACTGGCTCGTTCCCCAACATAGACAACGCCATGACTGGCATCAAAAACGGAGGCAATCAAAGCGCCCATTTTTAAGGTAGGTTTGGAATATTCTACACTACTGACTGCAGTAAGAAACTTGAGTGATTTAGGATCGATTAATGGTTTCTTTTTTGTCATAATAATGGCCACCATATTAAGGATAAACCGAGGAGGCTAACAAGGGATAAAACCCCCATTTTCCAACCCGCTCGTAGAAAGTCTTTTGATTTTACCAGCCCACTGGAATAGATGATGGTACAGGCCGGGGCAGCTACAGCGGTGAAATAGCCAAAGGCAGAAGCAATAGCTGTGGCATACCCGATGAGTATTTTATCTCCTCCCAGATCAAGCACGATGGGACCCACAACTGCCACCGTCGCTGAACTACTTAAAATATTTGACATAAAGCCCGTGAGGAGAACTGAAACACTGCCCTGGAGAATTGCGGGATTATCTATAACCCTCCCCAGATTGGTTATAATCACTTGAGCTATCCATCGTGCAGCACCGGTTTCATTCATCTGAATTCCAATGGAAATCGCTGAACCAAAAAGCAGAATAACACCCCAGTTGGTCTTCCGATTTAGTTCCTGCCACTCCACCAGGCCAAAGGCCAGATACAGGAAAACACCAAGGAGAGCAATGATTCCAAGCCCAAAATCCTCACTGAGAAAAACCCAACCGAGAAAAACGAGGATAAACAGGAAAATGGCCAACCATTCACGACCTTTGATTTTGCCAGCTCGAGCCACATCAATCACCAGTTTTCTGACTGCACTATCAAGATTGCTTTGCTCAGGTTTGAAAGTCCAGAGTAGAATAAGAACGGTGAAGGGTATTTGGATCAACACCATGGGATAGACATATTTTATCCATTCCAGATAGGTCACAGAACCAGCTCCAAATTCAGCCCAGTAATTCATCATGATCACATTGCGACCACCACCCGAGGGGGTTCCAATGGATCCAATGGTTGCTCCATAGGCAATAGAAAAGAGGAGAGCAGCAGTGAGACCTGCAACCTTTTTTGGATCCTTGTGGGCATATCGAACCAGGGTCAGTCCCACAGGCATCATCATGGCAGCAACAGTATGTTCACCGATAAACGAAGCCAGGATGGCGGATATTGCAGTGAAGCCAGCAATAATTCGCCAGGTTTTGTGCCCGGTCAGATATATGATGGCCAGGGCAAGGCGTTTATCCAGCCCCTGACTCACAATAGCCACGGCTAGCATGAGAGACCCCATAATAAAGAAGACAGCATCGTTCATAAAGGAGGAAGCCACATTATTGGCTGTGTCAATTCCCAGAACCACTTGCATAAACAACATAAACATGGCAATAGCTGGAAGCGGTAAGGGCTCTGTAATGATGAGGATGAGCGCCATAGAAATGATTATGAGGGCATCAAAGGCGGCGGGGTTAAGGTCTACTGGGGGTGTCACTCCAAAATGCATGATAAGACCATAGGCAATGGCAAAGAGGAACCATCGTTTCTGACGCATCCAGAACAAAACATCAATGTATATCGTCAACTTAACATCCCTGTTTTTCTGATTCAAACATGAAGGCTGAAATATGCTCTTAAATCAATCAATTTGAAACTATTCATAAACAGATGTAATAAACCTGTATTTAAACGAATGAGTACCTGGGGGTTTTCCGAAAACCTGGTCTGATGTCGATTGATTTTGGCAAGTAAAATCTTAGTTTGTAAGGTGCTTAGCATCTATAATTATACCAACCTCCCAACCAACATATCATTGATTAATCCAATAAATTTCAGGAGCCCTACATGGCAAGCAAATCCAATTCTTTAAATAGCTTTAATACTCGGTCAACCCTTCAACTAAACGGTCAGGATTACGAGTATTATTCACTCTCAAAGCTGAACGCTGATGACAAATTGAGCAAGTTGCCCATCGCCCATAAAGTGCTGCTTGAAAACATGCTGCGCTTTGAAGATGATATCACTGTGACCAGTGGAGATGTCGAAGCTGTTTTAAATTGGGATGCCAACAAGCCTCCATCACACGAAATTCAGTTACGACCCAGTCGAGTTCTTTTACAGGATTTTACAGGGGTTCCTGCAGTGGTAGACCTGGCAGTTATGCGGGATACCATGGCTGATCTTGGTGGAAATCCTGAAAAAATAAACCCTCTACAACCTGCCGATCTGGTCATTGATCACTCCGTCCAGGTAGACAAATTTGGAAGTCTCGGCGCTTTTGCTGAAAATGCCAGCATCGAGATGGAACGCAACCGTGAACGCTATGGGTTTTTACGCTGGGGACAGGAAGTTTTTGAGAATTTTCGAGTGGTTCCACCAGATACTGGTATCATCCATCAGATCAACCTGGAATATCTAGCTCAGGTAGTCTTCAAAAAAGAGACCGAAGACGGCATTCAGATTTATCCTGATTCACTGGTTGGAACTGATTCTCACACCACCATGATCAACGGACTGGGAGTTCTTGGTTGGGGTGTCGGTGGAATTGAAGCCGAAGCCGTGATGCTGGGTCAGCCAATTTCCATGCTCATCCCCCAGGTTGTGGGTTTCAAGCTGACAGGAAAAATGGCTGAAGGCACGACTGCAACAGACCTGGTACTCACTGTGGTGCAGATGCTCCGTGCAGCTGGTGTGGTTGGAAAATTTGTTGAATTTTATGGGGCAGGTATTGCCAATCTCAGCCTGGAAGACCAGGCCACCATCGCCAATATGGCGCCTGAATATGGTGCCACAATGGGATACTTCCCCGTGAATGAAGCTACTATCAAATATCTGAAATTTAGTGGTCGTGATGCTGAGCAAGTCGCTCTGGTGGAGGCATATACCAAAGCCCAGGGAATGTTTTATGAAGCTGGTGTTGACCAGGCAGTTTATTCAGCCAATCTTGAATTGGACATGAATACGGTTGTTCCTTCCATTTCTGGACCCAAACGCCCCCAGGATCGTATTGAATTATCTAAATCAAAAGCTACCTGGGTCAAGGACCTTGAAGTCCTCAGGGGCTCAAGCAAAGGTGTGGCGGATGTTGTTGGTAGTGACTACCAGCTCAAGGATGGTGATGTGGTTATCGCGGCCATTACCTCCTGTACAAATACTTCCAATCCCAATGTCATGGTTGGCGCTGGTCTGGTAGCCAAAAAAGCCGTGGAATTAGGACTCAATATTAAGCCCTGGGTTAAACCCAGTCTGGCTCCAGGATCCAAAGTGGTGACTGACTATCTTGATGCGTCAGGGCTATCAACTTATCTGGATCAACTCCAATTCAATCTGGTCGGCTATGGTTGTACGACCTGTATTGGAAACAGTGGTCCTTTACCTGCGCCAATCGCAACAGCCGTAGAAACTGGGGATCTGGTGGTTACCTCAGTGCTCTCTGGTAACCGAAATTTTGAAGGACGTGTCAATTCACATGTCAAAGCCAATTATCTGGCTTCACCTCCCCTGGTCGTGGCTTATGCCCTGGCTGGAACCATGAACATCGATCTGGCCTCCGAACCACTTGGCCAGGACAAAAATGGCAATGATGTCTTCCTTAAAGATATCTGGCCAACATCTACTGAGATTGCCGCGGCTGTCGCACTGGCTGTTAAACCTGAGCAGTTCATCAGCAAATATGCCGATGTGTTTAGTGGAGATGCCGCCTGGAAGGGTTTGACTATTCCTGAAGGCAACACTTTCGATTGGGAGGCAGATTCAACCTATATCCGCAAACCTTCCTTTTTCGAGGGCATGACCCGTGAACATGGTGTCCTTAGTGATATCAGCAATGCTCGTGCTCTGGCACTTCTCGGTGATTCCGTCACAACGGATCATATTTCACCAGCCGGGGCCTTTAAGGCTGATACACCTGCAGGTAAATATCTCATCGACAAGGGCACTGACCTGAAAGACTTCAACTCCTATGGGAGTCGTCGTGGTAACCATGAAGTCATGATGCGCGGAACCTTTGCCAATATTCGTCTACGCAATCTCCTGGCTCCAGGAACCGAAGGTGGTTTTACCAAAAAATTACCTGAAGGTGAGGTCACAACTATTTATGATGGTGCCATGGCATATAAAGCTGAAGGGACCTCTCTGGTAGTTATCGCTGGAAAAGAATATGGAACTGGATCCAGTCGCGACTGGGCAGCCAAGGGAACTTATCTTTTGGGTGTTAAAGCTGTTATTGCTGAAAGTTTTGAGCGTATTCATCGCAGCAACCTCATCGGAATGGGTGTATTACCATTACAGTTCAAAGATGAAGAGGGTCGGGTCAGCCTGGGACTGTCCGGTGAAGAAAGCTTCTCTATCGCCGGGATCGCAGAAGGACTCAAACCAGGTAAAGAGCTGGAAGTCAAGTGCACAAGAACTGACGGTAGTCAATTCTCCTTTACTGCAGTTACTAGGATCGACACACCCAACGAACTGGAATACTATCGCCATGGTGGCATCCTCCAGTATGTGATGCGATCCTTGTTGGATTAATCCTACTCAGTCTTCGCGAAGGAGTGAAACGACTGACGCGATCTCTGTATGCCAGAACAACGAGAGATAAATCTCGATTCATCCGTTTTCCAAGAATTCGGAGATTGCTTCGCTTCACTCGCAATGACTCAAATGGAGCGATTCCAAAGTTTCGAGTGATAATTCAAGATCGCCTTTTCCTTACAACGAACTAGACGAACTGAACGAAAAGACATAAAATGATTCGTCATCTTCGTATGTTTCGTTGTAAAAAGAATGAGCTCTTTTTTGGGATTTACGACCTTGACAGGCTTGGCAGCGATCTCGATTCATCCGCTTTCCAAGAATTCGGAGATTGCTTCGTCACTTCGTTTCTCGCAAAGACATTTTAAGTTTGTCTCACTGACTGGAGCACGCGAAGGATCTTAGACAAACCATGCGGGACGAAATCGTCATGCTTCGAGAACCTCAGCAAGACGATTTCCGCTATTGGAGTTCGGTGGGATGCCCCGATCAAACTGATTTGTATTGGCTTTTCAATATGGTAGACATTTCTATTAACTTTCATCTGTGATTAACCTGGAGTTTGTGATACCTTCCAGCTCTAACCCTGATACAGTCGGATAAAAAATGAACCAAAAACAAGATTGTTGTGTTTGTACTACCATATATTTTCCAGAAATCGTGAGTTAATATGATCAAAGAAGCCCAAAATATCCTCAAAGATATCTTCGGATACGATGATTTCCGTCCTTTGCAAAAAGAAGTGATTGAAAATGTCCTCAAGAAAAAAGATACGCTCTGTATCATGCCTACTGGAAGTGGGAAATCGCTCTGTTATCAAATTCCTGCCCTGCTTTTTGATGGCCTCACCATTGTCGTCTCTCCCCTGATTTCCTTGATGGAAGACCAGGTCAAACAACTGGAAGCCCTGGGTGTTGAAGCGCTGATGCTAAACAGCTCTTTATCACCGAATGAATATCAAATGAATGTTCAACTTCTTCGGCAAAACAAAGTACGCTTACTATATTTGGCTCCTGAGACGCTGCTTATGGGGAGAACGCTTGCACTTCTTGAGTCTCAAAAAGTGGCCGCCTTTATTATTGATGAAGCTCACTGTATTAGTGAATGGGGGCATGATTTTCGTCCCGAATATCGCCAGCTGATGGATCTCAGGGAACGCTTTCCTGACGCCGTCTGTCTGGCCTTGACGGCTACTGCAACTCAAAGGGTTCAGCAGGATATTCAAAAATCACTGCGCTTTGATAAATCAGCTAGTTTTGTTGCCAGTTTTAATCGAGAAAATCTTTTTCTGGAAATTAAGCATAAATCCCAATCTGCTCAGCAAACGCTAGATTTTCTTGCAAGATTCCCTGACCAATCTGGCATCATCTACTGTCTCTCCCGCAAGCAGGTTGATGAAATGGCTGATTTTCTCCAAAATGAAGGTTATTCCGTCAAACCCTATCACGCAGGCCTCTCACCTGAAGTACGCCAACAGAATCAGGCTAGTTTTATCCGTGATGATACACAAATTATGGTAGCAACCATTGCTTTTGGGATGGGTATAAATAAGCCAAATGTCCGTTTCGTTTTGCACTACGACTTACCCAGTAACATAGAAAGCTATTACCAGCAAATTGGACGAGCCGGTAGAGATGGGCTGCGAGCCGATTGTCTATTCCTCTTTGGATATGGTGATATTCGAAAGATTAAATATTTTATTGGGCAAAAAAAAGAAAGTGAGCAAGTTATTGCCCATTCCCAATTAAATGCGCTGGTCGGACTTGCTGAGACAGATGATTGCAGGCGCATTCCCCTGCTCACCTATTTTGGCGAAAATTACAATGATACAAACTGTGGCATGTGTGATAATTGTTTAGATGATGATCAAACTTCCCGTGATGTAACCATTCCCGCCCAACAATTTTTGTCCTGTGTCAAACATTCTAAACAAATTTTTGGTGCAGGTCAGATTATTGATATCCTGCGAGGTTCAAAATCGCAAAAAGTGAAGAAGTTTGGTCACCAGGAGCTCTCCACCTTCGGAATTGGGAAAGATTTTTCTAAAACAGAATGGTTTTATCTTTCGCGACAGTTTGTGCAAAAGGGACTCTTAACCCAGGATATGGAGCATGGCAGTCTCAAGTTGACTGCAAAAGCCTGGGAAGTCCTTCGGGGCAACCTAACTATTTCTGTCCGGTTGGAAGATCGGCAGAAAAAACGAGCCCAGCCTAAAACCGAACAACGATACGATACTACTCTGTTTGATTTGTTGAGGCAATTGCGCAAGACCCTGGCTGATGAATCCAATGTACCACCGTATGTGATATTCCCCGATAAAACATTGATTGAAATGGCGATCTACTTCCCCCAATCTGAAGCTGTGATGCTGCAATTACATGGTGTTGGCAAAGTTAAATTTGTGAGATATGGGTCTTCATTTATGCAAACAATCGATGAATACTGTCAGATTAATAAGTTGCAAGAAAAACCTAAAGGTGGGTCTGGTGGGAAACTCACATCCTCATCTAAAACCATTGGTACACCCCGACATCAGCTTGTTGGGGATAAATTCAATTCCGGTTCCACAATAGTAGAGATAACAAAGGAATTTAAGGTTCAAAACAAAACGGTTCTGGATCATTTATATAGATACTGCTTAGAAGGTAATACTCTGCGCGGCAACTCTGCTTTTATTGAACTTTCTAAGCTGTCTTCCAAAACCCAAACAGAAGTTTGCAAGGCTCTAGAACAACATGGTACGCTTGCGCTTCGTCCTGTGTTCGAAGCACTGGGACAAGAGATAAGTTACGAGGAACTGAAAATTATTCGTCTGCATTATCTGGCTAACGAACAGAAAAACACAAAATTTTAGCCTTGAAAATATAGTATCATATCTCATGCCGAGGGAAACAAGAGAACTCATTCGTAAGTCAAGGAGAGAGAAACCATCAAATCTGGTACAGCGTAGCCAACAAAGACCTGTAGGCATCCCCCAAAGTTTTCAATTAGTATCATAAACAAAGAAGCCACCTTCTCAAGTGGCTTCTCTTATTCATTCAGACTAGAATGAACCCCGTAAATTCTATAATTGCATCCATGCTACAGCCTCGTTAAAGACGTCTGCTTTGACATTGTGACGTCCTTCAAATTCTTTATAGGTGATGTCATAGCCCTGCTGTTCAAACATTGATTTCAATTTTCGAGCTGTTTCCACATCGATTGCCGCATCATCAATACCGTGGGCGATATAGAGCCGCAGATCTTTCCCAGTCGCAATATCCTGCTTGGTGAGAATAGACTTGTCCCCCTCTGTATCCATGAGATAACCGCTGAACCCGATCACTCCCTTAATCTTATCGGGATGCTTTAAGCCAATGGTATAGGCGTATACTGCACCTTGAGAAAAACCCATGATATAGACATCTGAAATTTTGTATTCACTGGACACTTTTTTGATGGTCTTTAAAATGTAGTCACTCACCATTTTGTCGCTTGATTTCCAGGCTTCCTTCCCAACATCAGTAATGGACCACTTGCGGCGATGCCATTGTGCTCCAATATGTAAGGATAAGGGGTACTGGCCTTCAGGGGCTACATATATGACCTGTGGATCCACCAGTTTGTCATATTGACTGATAAATCCTTCAGAATTACCACCCATACCGTGCATTCCTATGAGTAATGGATAGCTTTTACTGGCATCATAGTCCTTTGGGAACCGTATCCGATAAGGCATCATGGATGAAGCTGCTACATAGTCCATGGTTCCAATGGAATGGAAGCGTTCTTTAATATCCCTGGCAGCCTTTTTGAATTCCGGATCTTCCCTCACGGGATCAAAATCTGTATCCTTATTGAATATTTCCAGCCCTCTGAAACCATTTTGGAAGGCAAGGGTCACGAATTTTGCAGCCTGGGTAGCGTCACCCTGCAGGGCATAGCAACATGCCAGGTTATAGGCTACAATAGCATCATCCTGGTTGTGGATCAGCACCTTTTGATAATAATTACCGGCATCTGCAAAATCTCCAGCACGATAGGCTGTCGCTGCATCTGCGAGCAATTGACCACGATTTACTTGTTCAAAAACCAGCTCTTTTCCCTGTTGAATTCCACTACAACCCAGGATCAGTGATCCCACTATGGTAAAGATGAAAAGATGAGTAATAAATTGTCTGTTCTGCTTCATGAATGCTTCCTCCCTTGAGTGTCATGATGCCATTTTAAGCTTGAAAGGATTATGAAAATGAATTCATCTGCAGATGGTTGTCTTTTTCTTCAAATGGTCACTGGGAGCGATTGGGATGGAGGGAGGTCAATCAGATCACGGGTGCGCAGAACAATTATTTGTTCTGCATCCCAGGCGAGGAATGGGTATGGGGTAGCGTTAAAATGGCAGCATTTGTGAGAGCAAGACTGGCACTGCGGTTTCAACCCGGAGGATCCTCTCACCGAGGCTGAAAGGAATAAAACCGCAGGCCACTAACATGTCGATCTCATAGGGGATGAAGCCCCCCTCTGGACCGATGGCAAGTGTGGTTGGCAGGTTGGGTTCCAACAATGCCCCCTTTGCGCTGGTTGGATGGGCGACCAGGGCTTTGGTGCCCTGGCACAATTCCGGTAATTCATCTTCCACAAAAGGTTTAAAGCGCTGTCGCAGATGGACCTCTGGGAGCATTGTGTCCCGAGCCTGCTCTAAACCGAGCAAGAGTTGTTCGTGGCGTTTTTCAGGCTGCAGAATTGGACTGCTCCAGAAGCTCTTTTCCACCCGGAAGCTGTTGAACAGGTAAATCTGTTTGACACCCAGAGAGGTTACACTTTGTAGAACCCGCCTAAGCATTTTTGGGCGCGGTAGTGCCAATAAAAGGGTGACAGGGAGAATTTCTGGTGGTGATTGATCAAATGTGGTGGTCAACTCAACAAAATCAGGTTCGATCTGACCAATAATTCCGTAACCAATCTTGCCGTTGAGCAGCCCAACTTTCAGGTGAGATTCAGACTCAGCCCGGTGAACTGTTCGTATATGCTCCAATCGGCGTCCCGTCAGACGGACCTGGTTTTCAGCAATAAAATCATTCTGATTTAGCAAAATTAAGTTCATGCTGGGCAGTCTAGCCAGACCGGGTTAATAGTGGAAGTAGAAAATGAGACCCCGCAGGTAAACTTGGATGCCATCTTGCAGTTCATATTCAGATTGCTAATTTGCTACCGAGCCCATCAATGAAATCAATACCTGAATCCTCAAAACTACTCCTCCTACTGTTAGTGGGAGTGTCGTTGATCACCATCAACCCACGTATTAACGGTTGGAATGAAGCCAGCAGGATGGCACTAACCCAATCCCTAGTGGAGCATCACAGCTTTATTATAGACGAAAGCATTTTTGTGAATGGTGGAGATAAGGTCTTCATTGAGGGTCACTTCTATTCCGATAAACCTGCCATTCCATCCATGCTGGCAGCCATCATTTATGCTCCCTTGCATGCTCTGGGATTGCATCTGGATTATGGTTGGAATCTGAGCTACTATCTCATCATACTCTTCACCGTAAAAACCTTCTGGATAGCAAGCATTCTAGCCTTTCGCAGTGCGCTTTCATTCACATCAATCCAGAAAGACAAACTTCCCCTGGCCATCTTTCTCTATTCCTTTGCTTCCCTGGCATTTGCCTGGTCATCCAGCTTCAGCAATCATAGTCTGGCTGGTTCAAGTCTCATGATTGCTTTCTTTTTCTATCTGAAAGGGAAGCATAAAGATGTGAAACAGGCGCTATTTTGGTCAGGGTTGTTCTTCGGGTTGGCAGCCAGTATGGATATACCCACTACGATATTCCTGCTGGGTTTTGGTCTGTTGGTCGCTCACAAATGGCGTGTTTCTTCTCCGACAATCTTATTCATGGTTGGAGCTTTCATTCCTCTCGCCTTACATCTCGGAGTAAATATTTTTATCGGGGGAACCCTTTTGCCCCTTCAAATCAATCCCGAGTTTTTTGTATTCGAAGGTTCGGTCTGGACAGATTCTCGGGCCCTCTCCGGGGTCAGCATAAACTCCCCATTATTCACGTTTCAATACGCATTTTTGAGCCTCTTCGGGTCTAGAGGATTGGTCTGGTATAATCCCCTGTTGTTCTTTTTAGCCCCCCTGCTCATCAGGAATGTTTGGAGAACGAATGGCTTTCAGCTTGAAACCCTCACCATTCTGGTGGGCACAATTGTTCTCATGTCCTACTATTGGTTATTCAGTTCTAATTACGGGGGGTGGAGCTATAGCATCCGTTGGTTCGTACCCGTTCTACCACTCATTTACTTCAACCTCTATGAACTAGACTATTTGAGTGATTGGCGATGGAATAAGCCTGTATTGTGGGCTCTGGCTATATGCTCAATCATCATTGCTGGAATAGGTCTCATCAACCCCTGGAGTAACCTGGATATTCATGCCATCCCCATCATCGCCAACGTGAAACAGCTCTGGACTATTTTGCCCTAACCGCTTGTCGTACTTATTGGCCGTTGGGCTAAATCAGAATATACTATTAAAATCACCGACTAAATTGGGCTCAACGCTTATGAGAAACAGAATTAGCAATATTATTTTATCACATGAAAGTTATCTTCCTTTATGACATCCACAAAAGATCCTGGCAAAATCTCACTCTTCTGGGTACTCCAAATTTCAGGCTGGTTCCTGTATGGGGTGATCTATTACCTCATTTACTATTCTTATAAGGATCTGGATGTAGCAAATACCATTGGATTTGCAGTAACCTACATGGTAGCCTTTCTTGTGACCATCATCATGCGGAAAATATATCAAAAGCTGGATTATCAGCATCGATCCATTCTGAATGTATCAGGGATAGTCATCCTTACTTCAGTTGTCTTTGCTGTGATCTGGGTTTATGTGGACCGATTTGTCTCCTACCCCATCTACGGAATTGAAAAGTTTCAGAAAGCCCTGGATAAAATCACCATGCGCAGCAATATCAGTCAGATATACTGGAACTCATTTATCCTGTTTACGTGGTCCGCACTCTATTTTTTAATCAATTTCTGGCGACAGTGGAACGAACAGCTTGCCCGCACTGAAAAAGCCGAACTCCTGGCACATAGCGCACAGCTCCAGATGCTGAGATATCAGCTAAACCCACATTTTCTGTTTAACTCTTTGAATTCTATTCGGGCTCTCATCCTGGAAGACCAGGGTAAAGCGCGGGATATGGTGACAGAACTGGCAGAACTCCTGCGCTATTCGCTGGTAAGTAAAAACAATGGTGACGTGCCCTTCAGCGAAGAGATCACTGCCATAAAACATTACTTCGCCATTGAAGAAAAGCGCTATGAGGAAAATCTGCAGGTCAGTTTCGAAATCGACCCTTTGGCCGAGGAATATCCCATCCCCAGCTTCCTGGTGCATCCCCTGGTTGAAAACGCTGTGAAGTACGGAATGAAGACCTCCAGCATGCCTTTGAAAATTAAAATCCTGGCCAGTGTTAAAGACAATGAGCTTTCCGTCACCGTGAGAAACAGTGGGACCTGGTTGTCAGATGATGCTGAGGGGCGTAGTCGACCCGCAGGCACAGGAACCGGCTTGAAAAATGTAAAAGAACGCCTTGAAAATAGATTCCCAGGTAAATACGACCTAACGACTTCAGAAGAAGAGGGTTGTGTTGTTATAAGGATTTCAATTTCACGAGATGTCGAGGGAAATAATGTCTAAGCTTTTTCGTGCCATTGTAGTAGATGATGAACGTCTTGCCCGCAATGACTTACGTTTACTTCTCAATAACCACAAAAATATTGAGGTTGTGGGAGAAGCCCCCAATGGACAGGATGCGCTTGAAATGATCAAGGATGTGGAACCAGATTTGGTATTTCTGGATATTCAGATGCCTGGCATGAATGGTTTTGATGTCCTGGAACATATCAGTTCCGATATACGGGTCATTTTTGTCACAGCTTATGACGAATTTGCCTTACGCGCTTTCGAAGTCAACGCATTGGACTATTTGTTAAAACCAGTCAGCGCTGACCGTCTTCAACAATCCATCGAACGACTTGAGTTGATTCCTGACGAAGCAGAAGATGACTTAAGGGAGTTGGAATACCATGATAGGCTGCTCCTCAAACTGGATACCAGTCTGGGCTTTTTAAAGATCAGTACCATCGTCTGCATAACATCAGCCGGAGATTATTCTGAGGTCCTGTGTACCAACAAAAAGAAGGTGCTGGTACATAAATCCATGGCGGAGTGGGAAACCCGACTCCCCCAGGCTTTTTTTAACCGGATTCACCGAACGACCATCGTCAACATGGAGTTTGTGGATCGTCTGGAAGAGTGGTTCAATAATTCGTACCGGGTCTACATGAAAGGTATTGAAGAACCCTACGTCATGAGCCGTCGGTATGTTACCAAACTTAAACAGAAACTCAGCTAAACAGAGAAATCCCATGCACTCCCCCTGTTTCAGGGCCCTGGACTCGTCTGGATTGTAGTCAATAATTTCCTGATCTTTACATGTTGAAAATATGGATTTTCCCGTAAGTCCCATAATGAATGATAACCCATGAGGTATCTGCTATGTTTAAATACTGCCTGGCATTAATTTCCCTCTGCTTTAATTCCTGCTCAACAAATGACGGCTCATTTATTCAAACTTATGGTGAACGGGGTCCGGATCGAGGGATTCACATCATTCAAACCTCTGATGAAAATTTTGTGATTGTCGGCAATACCTCGACAGAAGCAAAAGATCTGGATGTTTATCTTTTAAAAATAGATGCATCTGGTGATACCGTCTGGACCAGAAAATTTGGGGGTCCAGGCGATGACAATGGCTGGTGTATCAAAGAAACCAGCGATAAGGGGTTTATCATCGCTGGGTTTACCAATAGCAGTGCAACAAGCCCAAATGATGTTCTCCTCATTAAAACAGATGCATCAGGAAAAAAAGAATGGCGTCGGCAATTTGGAGGCCCAGGCGATGACATAGGATGGTCCATTGTTATAAATAATGACGGAGGATACACCATCGCTGCCCAAACCAATAGCTTTGGGAATGGAGAACTCGATGCCTACTTAATTCGGACAAACGCTGGTGGCGACACCTTATGGACCAAAACTTTTGGGGGTTCACAAACGGATCGGGTCTTCTCAATTGATAAAACCAGTGATGATGGATTTGTGGCCGCTGGAATTACTTATTCCTACGGTGCAGGGGACAGAGATGCCTATCTCATTAAAACTGATGAGAATGGCCAATTGCTCTGGGAAAGGACCTTCGGCGGGGCAGGTTATGACAACGCTCATACCGTTATTATTGATCAGTCGAATGAAGTCATCCTTACGGGCTATGGTGAGTATTGGGGAAATTCAAATAATATGAACATCTTTCTAAAGAAAATCACGATGCAGGGTGAAGAAGTCTGGTCTAAAACATATGGCGGTCCTTCACACGATCGAGCCATGACCGTATTTCAGACACAAGATGAAGGCTTTATCTTAACTGGTTTCACCCAGAGTTTCGGGCAAGGAGAGTGGGATGTATATGCGGTAAAAACTGATTCAGTAGGCGACACGATATGGACCAGTACCTACGGTACACCTGCTCCTGACTTTGGCTATGATATTATTCAGAGCAAGAGCGGTGAATACTACATCACAGGCTGGAGTCACGGTTATGCAGATCCAGAGGGTGACTTGTTAATTATCAAGCTAGGACATTGAACAAAGGGGCTCCCTGAACACACATCTCTCCAGTTTCTAGTTGAGTTCATTCGTAGCGGATCTAATGTCCACCTGATTTTTTATACTCAGAAAAATATAGCTCACTCCGATCAGCAATCCACAGACGGCTGGCATGATGAGATAGATCGAGTAGTTCTTATCCCAAACGATGCTTATGAAAACCATGAGAGAGCCGAATATATAGATTCCACTCGTCGCCACACCCAGGATCTTTGCCCATGAGAGGTTTTTGAAAATGCCAATCCCACAAATAATGGATAGTGGTCCTGTTAGGAGGACATCAGCCCAGGGGATCCATACCTTAATCAATTGATTCTGATTGAAAATGATTCCATCTCCCCAGGTGTAGCCTCCCCCAACTATGGCAAAGATGCCAGTGAGGATAAACAGATTTCCAAATAGTTTATTCATCGAAGTATTTCCATAATCGTAGCTTGTTTATATTTGGTGCTTGTGAGACTTCATGATTTTGAAAACCTAAAAGTTCGGTACCATCTCCTTGCGGAATTTGGCAAAAAAGCGGGTAATGGAATCCATGGCCTCCTCGGCCGTTTCCACAACTCTAAACAACTCGATATCATCGGCCCCTATGTAACCCTCAGCCAGAGCTCTTTCTCGTAACCAGTCAACCAGACCAGACCAATAATCACGACCCACTAATAGAATGGGAAATTTAGGGGTTTTGCCTGTTTGTGAGAGCGTCAGAGATTCAAATAATTCATCCAGGGTGCCCAGACCGCCAGGAAAAGCTACAAATGCCTGGGAATATTTTAAAAACATGAGTTTCCGCACAAAGAAATAGCGGAAGGTAATATTCTTATCTGCGTCAATAAAGGCGTTGTTAGAGGCTTCAAAGGGCAATTCAATACCAACACCTGCTGATGCACCTCCAGCCTCCTTAGCACCCTTATTGGCGGCTTCCATGATGCCTGGACCACCTCCTGTTATGACACTGAGACCCTCACGGGCCAAAAGTTTTCCCAGTTCATAGGCAATCCCATAAAAGGGATCATCCGGTTGGGTGCGTGCGGAGCCAAAAACAGTCACAGAAGGACCAACCTGTGTCAATGCATCAAAGCCTTCTACGAATTCTGCCATAATGCGAAAAACTTGCCAGGAATTCTTGGATTTCACTTCTGACCAGGTCTTCTTTTCAAATTTGCGGATGACTCGTTTATCTACATTCATTGCGCTTCCTCCAGGGCTATCTCTATCGCCTTCATCAAACATTTGCTGGTGGTGGTGGCACCTGTGATTCCATCAACGTCAGGACTTTGATTTCGGATCACCCGCGGGATAATGCCTTCTGCAAACCTGGCATATTCACTATCCCGGTTATTGACCACGCCTACTCCCTCAATTCGTGATTCGATTACCTTAACGGCTACAGTATACTCAAAACCTGAATAGCTCACCGAGCCGCGATGGATGCCATCAGGAACCAGGGTCAAATCAGGACTCCTTATCTCCATATTGCGATAGGATTCCAGATCATAATATCCCATAAATCCCAAACCCACTCCCAGAGCCACACCCATACCGGTCAGGGACAACACCCAGCTGCGATTCATCTCGTATTTTTGGTTTCTTTGCCCCCAGGGTCTGAAAGTGGTAATGGCGATCAGCGTAAACATAATCAATAGCGCCACTGCTATTACAGGTGTTAAGGTGTTGTGATATTCAATATAACTATGAGGTACCGCCGATTCCTCCATCCCAATATCTGAAAGTGCTACCATACCATTGATTGCTGGTCCCAACCAGATCCATACCAGAGCGAAGAGTATTACCGTTCCTGTCCATTTTCCAATTATCCACCAGTGTTTGGTCAAGCCCCAATGGGTAAATACTGAGTAGATCAGCCCAGTAGTCACCACCCCGTAAAAGGACCAGGTCACCACCGTATTGAAAAGGGTATATATAGAATAATTTGCAATAAACAGTTGGCGTGTGTCGAGACCAGAAATGGCCTTAATCGACAGGATTGAAGCCAAACCGCCCATGAGAGAGGCGATAAATATAATATGAATGACTCTCAGCCACCTTCGGCCTGTTTTTTCCAGCATGCAAACTCCTTTGTTGAAACAATTCTTATTCTAAGCAATTTTATCAATTATTCCTGCTCTTTTTTTGTTAATCGATGGACTCCTCGCATGTAGTTTCAGGGCATACTGCTTTCCGTTAAACCAGAAAGCCGAACTAAACCATTGTTCAGGAGAACAAACGAGATGCAAATACAGATCTTCATCACTGGGGGCACCTTTGACAAAGAATACAATGAGCTGAATGGGGATCTCTATTTTAGAGACACACATCTGAAACAGATGCTGGAGCAGGGTCGCTCACAGCTTAATGTGAATATTCGAAGCCTCATGATGATAGACAGTCTGGAAATGACGGAACAGGATCGGGGAATAATCCTGACTCATTGCCAGAAAAGTGCCACAGATCGGATTGTCATTACCCATGGAACTGACACCATGGTTGAAACGGCTCACTTTTTAGCCGATCATATTAAGGACAAGACCATTATCCTGACTGGCGCCATGATTCCCATCGTATTTGGTAGTTCTGATGGACTATTCAACATGGGGGCTGCCCTGGCCTATGTTCAAACTCTGGAACATGGGGTTTACATTGCCATGAATGGACAGTATTTCGACAATGACAAGGTGCGAAAAAATAAAGCCAAAGGGCTTTTCGAGACCTTATAAACAAGGAGATATCCATGAAACATTACAGATTCATATTTCTAGCTTTAATCACTTTGTTGATTCTCATCGCATTTACTTCCTGTATGCCCAATCCTGAACACAATATGGGGCAATCCCCCTCAGGTTTTTTTAAGGGTGTCTGGCATGGTTGGATCGCTCCCCTCTCATTGATCGTCGGTTTTTTTAATGATCATACGCGAGTCTATGACCCAAACAATACGGGCTGGTGGTATGATTTCGGGTTTTACATGGCCATCATCAGTGGCTTTGGTGGACTCTCCCTGGCGAGAAAAAACCGGGACAAATGAGGATTATTCTCTCTACAACGAAAGAAACGAACAAACTGCATTTGAAGCTCACGCTTTAAACCATTTCGTGTAATTAGCGTAATTAGCGGTTCAATCAGATTGTAAATTTCATTTGATTTAATCGAAACCAAGACATATTGGTGACTATGAAGATCACAGTTAAAGAGCTGACAACATCCGGCCCTACCATACATTCTAGTTTTTCTACCTTACCCTATAGGCGTGATGATTCTAAACTGGGTAAGCTGTCTCGGCCAATATTGGCGTATCAATCTCCATCCTGCATTAAGATTATTGGCGATATTCACCGCTTTCATGCGGCCCAGGAAGCAGGAAAACCTACAGTTCCGGTTTATCTCATAGAGGATACTGAGAGTACTCTTGAATTGATCCAACTGGTTATTGAATACTACAGCCCCATGAACCTCATGGATAAGGCAATCCTTACCCGGGCAGCCATTGATCTGGGTGTTCCCCGTCCCATGTTGGCGGAGCAAATTTTTCCTGCTCTGGAGCTTGCGCCCCGTGAGAAGCTCATCGATCAGGTTCTCTTCCTCCTGAAATTGCCCCCACCTCTCCAGACATTTATCATCGATAAGGATTTGAGTCTCAAACGAGCCCTTATATTCCAGCGCGCCGAAGATCACCTTGAATGGGTCCAGCGTTTTATTGCCAACCTTAAAATCGGCATCAACATGACTGCTGAAATCATCCAGAACGTCTGGGAGATGAGCAAAAATGACGATGTGGATTTCAAGACCAAAGCTGAAGAAATGGGTCTTTGGGAGATGGCAGATACACCCTACGAAGACAATCGACTGGCTGTTCTGGAAATTCGTGAGAAAATCAATAAGGCACGCTTCCCCTCTCTGAATCAAGCTGGGGTGGATCTAGGCAAAACCCTGGAGGCTGCCCAGCTCCCTGACTCCATGAAAATCAAATGGGATCCCTATTTTGAACAACAGGGTGTCCAGATCGCCTTCCATGCTAAAGATGAAGATGATCTTGAGCATTCATTGGAAAAGCTGAAATCACCAGCCTTTAAAAACATATTCAAACATATATAAGGTCCTATGAAAGAACCAAAAATTACTCGGATCATTGTTGATCAGAAAGTTGCTGATCAGGAATTAGTCCAACGATATATAAAGAACAATCCCCAGGCACAGGTGATTCAGCAGGAGGTCACTGAGGCTGATAAAGAAAATATGTTTAAGCAGGAGTCAACACCTGCCAAGCGGGATATCCTACTCACTGAAAAACAGGGTCATACCGTCAAGCAATGTCCTGGAACGGATAGGACCTACCGCTGCTGCAATTATCATGTTATCAATCAGACCAGCAATTGTCCCATTGATTGCACCTATTGCATCCTTCAATTCTATTTGAATAATCCAGTGACTACCGTGTATGCCAATACTGAAAAACTGCTCGCTGAGGTAAAAGACAAGATCGCCACTCAGCCCAATCGATTTTTTCGTATTGGAACCGGTGAATTATCGGATAGTCTGGCCTTTGACTCCTCTTCTGAATATTCCAAAGATGTCGTGGAGTATTTTGCCGAGCTACCCAATGTCTTGCTTGAATTAAAAACCAAATCCAACCGCATTGAGAACCTTTTGGATCTTGATCATAAGGGTCATACTGTGATCTCCTGGTCGGTAAACCCCCAGATTATCATTGACGCTGAAGAGCACAAAGCCGCTTCTCTAAACGAGCGCCTTGATGCAATGCGACAGGTCCAGGAAAGGGGTTATAAGATTGGTTTTCATTTTGACCCTCTACTATTTCACGAGGAGTGGAAACAGAGTTACCCCGATTTGATCAGACAGTTGCTTGAAGTGGTAGACCCCAAAAATGTGGCCTGGATATCAATAGGTTCCTTGCGTTTCCCGCCTGAAATGAAGGAAAAGGTTCTGGAGAAATTCCCTAAATCCAAGATTATGTTTGCTGAGTTGATTCGTGGGATGGATGGCAAGATGCGGTATCCCAAACCGCTGCGTCAGGAAATGTACCGAACGGTATATAATTCCTTACGCTATTATGGGGGTGATGATCTGTTTATTTATTTCTGTATGGAATCCGCTGAGATTTGGGAACGAGTTATGGGCTGGAGTCCAGAAAGCAATGAGCATCTCGATCATCTATTTGCCACCAGTCTTTACAATCAATTCCCAGGATTAATGCAATCCAAGCCACAACGCCTCGACTATGACGATGGCATCCCACTCCACCACGAAAAGGCGGATATCCCCGGATTTTAAAGGGGCAATTGGTTTCCCCAACTTACAACAACATTATAGGTACTTATTTGAATATAGAATCCTGGAAACAAGCCTGGAAATTGAATAACATCGGCTTTCATAAAAGTAGACCCCATCCTCTTTTGGTTCAGCACTTCAAAGCGATAAATCTATTAGAAGGCGCTCGGATATTTTTGCCCCTGTGCGGCAAAACGCTGGATGTGGCCTGGTTACTTTCACAGGGACTTCAAGTATCCGGAGTAGAAGTTAGCCAACTAGCTATTGAGCAATTGTTTCAAGAGCTCGGTGTTGAACCAAGCATTACCGAATGTGGCAAGTTCACATGCTATAGTGGCAAGAATTTATGCATTTACATCGGTGATGTATTTGACTTGTCACGAGAGTTAATAGGCGCGGTGGATGCAATATATGATCGAGCTGCGCTGGTCGCACTGCCTGAGGAGCTACGGATAAAATATACAAAGCATTTAATAGAGATCACCGGCGCAGCCCCCCAACTGCTGATTACATTTGAATACGATCAAAATTTGAAATCTGGTCCCCCCTTTTCAGTGGATCTTGATGAACTAAACCGGCACTTTAAGGATACCTATACTTTGAAACTCCTGGCGAGCAACTCCCTGGCAGGCGGGTTGAAGGGATCATCTGTGGCATCGGAGAACATCTGGCAGCTTACATTATGAGGGGGACAATAAGTTCTTGAGCCTGGGGTTGAATTGACCAAGCATTTTGGTAACTCTAAGATTGGTCAAACAGTATTTTTTATCTAGGTTTTTTCAGCTCGTCTTTTCAAAGCTTCATTCATTGATTTCAGGGAATCAGGAACAAAATTTTCCAGTTTGCTCCAGAGGAGAGAAACCAAAAGCCCAGAAAAGTGCTCGGTGTTGATCAGTTTGGTACCCTCGCCTGCAGGTTCCAGCTCAAAGCTTCTATCATTGGTCATAAGAAATCCTGCCATCATCACAGCTCTCCAGCGAAAGGATCGTGGCGCTTCAAAAGTCGTGATATCAGCCGAATATTTTTGGCCGTTCTTACCTTCAGAACCTGCCATGATGATACTCACTTTGGAGCCCAAGGTGGCTGTACCACTTGCCTGATTGACAGTGGGGTTCCAATCCGACCATTTATCAAAAGCCATGAGGATATCCCAGACATCCATCTGGGAAGCATTAATTTCGATCTCAGTTCTAATTTCACGCATATATCCACCTCTTAACCATTTATTTCCTTTAAACTTAAAAAATATCTCCTTTCACACTATGACTATTTTTATCTTGTTTTACTGTAAGCATGCAGGTTGTCTAGTTTCTCAACCACAGAATCAAAGGAGTTAATGTGTCCAATCAACATGAAAGAAATAAACAGAATGTACTGGCGTTTTATTCCATAGCCTTTAACGAAGGAAATCCTTCTGAAGCTGTCAAAAAGTTTGTAGGGAATGAGTATATCCAGCATAACCCCCTGGTAGCCGACGGTCCCGCTCCCTTCATAGAGTACTTTGAAAAAATGGCAAAAGAATGGCCAGACAAGAAAATCTTCTTCGAGAGAGTAATAGCAGAAAATAATATGGTAGTGGTCCATTGTCGCCAGGAATGGCCTGGAGACAGTGACTATGCCACCATCGATATATTCAGGCTTGATGAAGAGGGGAAAATAGTTGAGCATTGGGATGTCATGCAAGTGGTTCCAGATGAGTCAAAACACAACAATACGATGTTTTAGCAATGTTATTCTGAAATGGTGAAGCCTATGAAAACCTTATTAATACTAGATGCACTGGTAAATATACTCCTGGGGTTGCTTATCCTGCTGCTTCCAGCTGGACTCTTGAGCTTCCTGGGATTGCCACAGGTTAGTACCTATTTTTATACCTCCATTCTTGGCGCTGTCATATTCGGGATTGGTTTGGCGTTGATTCTTGAGATTTTTAGTGAAAAATGGAAAGTGAGGGGGCTGGGAATAGCTGGAGCTATTGTCATCAACCTGTGTGGAGGGGTAGTGTTGCTGGTTTGGTTACTTTTTCTTCCGCTTGAGTTGAGCTTTTTGGCAAAATCCTTCCTGTGGATCATCTGTCTTGTGGTACTAGTTATTGGTCTCGTTGAGCTTAAACATGAATTGCCAAATACATTGGATAGTGAAACCTAAAAAAAAGCAGCCGGATAAACCGACTGCTTTTCTGAATATTTAATAACCAACTATCGCAATTTAAAGTCAATGGGGATATTTACCCATACGAGCACAGGTTTATCTCGTTGATAGGCTGGTTCGAAGGGTGTTTGAAGGACGGCTGCCATTGCAGCCTCGTCCAAACCTGTTCCAGGCAGACCTTTTATAATTTTAACCTCCTTGACAATACCATCTTTGCCTATCAAGGCCTCGAGAGTGACTTTTCCTTCCTGTCTGGCTTCAATGGCTATGGGAGGATATATCACATATTTGCTAATAGCACCCCAACCCCCTACTGGAATGGGTTTTACTTCTACTTTCCAGAAAGGTACGGTAGGATCTTCTATTGGTGGAGGAGTCAAAAGATATTCATATAAATCCATATCGAAATTAATCTCATCCATGGCGATATCGATTTCCTCATTCTCAGATGGAATTGGAACCGCAGGACGTTGAGGTGTGAGCACTTCAGGGGGTTGAATGGTGGCTGGAATAGAGAGAACTTCAACTGGAGGGGGTACATATGGTTTTTCAACGATGACAGCGTCATTGAAATCCGGAACACCATAAAAGGTAATGATGGCCACGAGAAGTGTGAGCATTGCTCCTATTTCGATGTGTTTGCGTTCTTGATTTTTTACGGATACCCATGGATACTGTGTCAGCATATTTCACCTCCGGAAAATTAAAATTCTTTGACTGCCCTTCCAGGTCCTCCTTCCGCCCCTTTGTTGATATGCACCTGTCAATTATCGAACCACGGGTCGAATATTCGACCCGTGAGTAATGTAATACATGGTTTTGACAAATATCAAGAGGATTTTTTGAGAAATTATTGTACTGGAAATGTTCTAATTGAGGGGAATGGACCAAACAGTATATCGTTTGAGAGAATGGACATAGAAACCCGACTTCCTTCATAAAGGCTTCACCAGAAAAGTAAGCACAAAAAAAGGCCAGATAATAATCTGACCTTTTTGCAATACTAGGATGTAGGTTTTTAGCCGTTTTTAAGACGGAATACTACAGGGACAGAAATTCTAACTGTTACTGGTTTATCACGCTGATAAGCTGGTTTCCACTTGATGGTTTTGATGGCATCCATGGCGGCTTCATCCAAACCTGTTTTTGGTATACCCTTAAGAATGATGGTTTCTTTCACCCGGCCGTCTTTACCAATGGTGGCCTGTACAATAACAGTTCCCTCGATACCCGCTTCGCGAGCAATCTCAGGATAAATAACAGCCTGCTGTATAGCAGCATAACCACCCATGGGCTCTGGTGGCTCATCATAAGCGATGAAGATCACGTTGCTTTCAGGTGGTGGTGGTGGTTCGTCCAGAATTTCAAAGTCTTCCAGATCAGTTTCTTCAATGGTGAAATCTTCATCGATTTCCTCATCTTCAGATTCAATTGGAATGGAGGGACGCGCAGGTGGTGGTGGCTTGTCAAACTGTTGCGTTTCCGGGGGAATCTCAATGTTCTCAATTGGAGCCACATAGGCCTGCTCTTGAAATTCTTCTGCTTCAAACTTATCGAAGACAAAGAGCACTACGGTAAACAAAAACAGCACGACCATGGCACCAATTTCAAGATACCGCCGATGCTGTAGCTTCACCGAGATGTGCGGATATTGTTGTTCTATCATAATCCTACTCCCTCGGTTTGGCTGAATAGTTCAGTTTTAGCGCATTTGCTTCTCGAAGCTCCTGGTGTATGTCGGTGATGATCGCCATCTCAGCATTTCTATCAGCCTTCAAAGAAGCTGTCAACTGAGGATCTGCCAAAATCTTATCGTACATGATGGTTCTTACTTTCCCCATATCTACAATCTGATCATCAATGGAAATGGTTCCCTCAGACGTAGCCCAGATGTGAGAAACGTGCTTATTACCTTCCAGTTTGGCGATTTTTTTGGCTTCAGGAAGAATCAATTTTAGACCCTGAAACTCACGCAGAACGGTAACCACCATGAAGAAAATCAGCAGCATAAAGATGATATCTGGAAGCGAGGATGTTGGAATCCCGGCTTCAATTTTCATTTTTCTTTTTAAACGCATGATCTAACTCTCCGGGTCAGCAATAGAAATACGTGTGGCATTGGCCTGCTTAAGTTGGTCAATCACCTCAATGTAGTCCTTGTACTTGCTGGTTGCGGCCGTTTTGACAGAAAAAATCATCTTGTCATTGGTTGCCAGCGATCTCTTGGCAACATGCTTTAACTCACGAACATCTATAACCTGGATGTCTCCTTCGTGACTTATTGCAATTTTACCAGAAGCATTCACCAGAATATTAGTAATATTCTTAGGGTTCACTTCGGTGGTATTGCCCTTTTCTGGAAGCACCATACCCAGACCTTTATCCATGTCAATGGTCGTGGTCACCAGGAAAAAGAGCAGCAGCATAAACACAATATCCGGAAGGGATGCTGTGGGAATTTCACCACCACTTTTATTTCTTTTTTTCTTTAATAGCATAGTATCAGCTAACCCCGGTTATGGTGTTATTATTTCTTCTCCAGGTTCTCGATAGTATCGATAAGATCCAGGGAAGATTCTTCCATTTTGATGATCAGTTTATCAATCATGAATGTGAAAACATTCTGAGCAAACTGAATGATCATAGCTACAACCAAACCGAAGAGTGTTGTCAACAATGCCATAGAGATACCAACAGCAACCAGGGCTGGTTGAATATCATTTGCAGCTGCGATTGAATCAAAAGCCTGCACCATACCGAAAACTGTTCCCGTAAATCCAAGCATAGGCGCCAATGAAACAACTGTGGACAACCAGATCATGTTATTCTCAAGGAATGACATTTCGATTGAGCCAGCACTTTCAATAGCTTTTTCAACTGCGAGGGTGCCACGATCTGCTCTGGAAAGACCAGCAAGATAAATTAAAGGCACTGAACCTGGAGTTGTACGACAGATTTCCATCGCTGCCTCAACACCCTGTTCTCGTAAAGTTACATCAATCTGTTTCAAAAAAGATTTGGTTTGCATCGTTGTCTTCATCAAGCTGATTAAGCGCTCAACAACAAATACGAGTCCAAAAATAAAAACCCCAAGAATTGGCCACATAAAGGGCCCACCGTTATAAAACCACGCAACCATCCGGTATTACCTCCTAATCCTGTATAATATTAAACTTGATCTGACCAAGCGCATAATCATAGTTTCATACGTATCTAAAGTCAATCAAATTCACGCTCAGTCCTATAGTTTCTAGGTGCTCTGAACCTGCTCTATAAATAATCTGCAGCCTCGGCAATTTCACGAGCCTCTTCAAAGTGCTGACGGGCTTCCTGGATTTGATTATCCATTTGCACTCTCACCTGATATTGCTCGTTTCGTCCCCAGAGCTTTGCTGCAAGCTCACTCTTAATGTAATATCTTATTGTCTCATCATCCTCACGGACTTTTTCCTCATCCAGATCGAGCTCTTCAATGGCAAACATCTTCTCGTAAACCTCGTTCATGAGAGATTCATCCACGGTGTAGGTCTTGAAAAAGCTGTCCCAATCATTCCCCAACTCAGGATGACTGGCGGCATGGTCAGAGGCAATTTTGAAGAAAAAGCGGATATCATGACGTCTCACTTTGGCCAGGTCACGGGAAATCGTGGCTGGTTCTGCCAGCAAAATATCAGGTGCAATACCCCCCCCGCCATAAACTGTGCGACCCGTTTTGGTACTAAACATCGGTCTATCATCCAGATCCGTAGTATCTTTCCCATAGTCCTTTTCATATAGTTCAGCATAATAATCTTGAGCTTCACCATTTTCATATTCACGCTGAATCAAACGGCCGCTTGGTGTGTAATATCGGGCAACCGTGACCCGGACAGCAGATCCATCACGAAGTGGATATTGGCGCTGAACCAACCCCTTGCCAAAGCTGGTTTCTCCTACTACGATTCCGCGATCAAGATCTTGCAATGCTCCTGCAAAAATCTCACTGGCAGATGCTGACCCGCGATTGATCATGGCGATGATGGGTTGCTTATAAAAAGTTGGCTTATGTTTGGAGTACATTTCTTCATTGGCATTTTTTAAACGACCCTTTGTGGAAAGAATCTTTTCACCACCGGGTAGAATGTAGTCAACGATTTTGATAACCTCATCCATGTAGCCACCACTATTATTTCTCAAATCAAGAATCAGGCGTTCCATACCTTGAGCCTGGAGCTCAGTAATGGCAGTAATCACTTCACTGGAAGTTGTTGACGAAAAACGATTCAATAAGATATAGCCAGTCCCATCTTCCATGACAAATTTTGCAAGCACACTATAAATTGGAATCTTATCTCTGTAGATGGTCACAGGAATCAGTTCAGTTTCACCCAGTCTGGCAATTTCAAGATCAACCCTTGAGCCCTTGGGGCCACGCAGTTTATCAAAAACACCATCCCGGGTAATCTTAAAAGCAGATGCTTTATCAATTTTAACAATCTGATCACCAGGGTGGAGCAAACCATCCGAGGGAGACCCTACAATGGGAGTGATAACTGTGATATAGTTGTCAATAATATCAAACTCAATACCGATACCCTCAAAATTTCCACGGAAACTTTCATTAATCTGACCCATGCGATCTGCTCCGATATAAACGGAATGGGGGTCAAGGGCTTCCATAAGCCCATTTTGGGCACCAATCATGGTTTTGTCCCAGTCAACATCTTCAACATAATTGGTGTTGATGATTTTGACCATATCCTGGAAATCTCTCCACTTATCGTAAAAGTCGCTTCCCTGGGCAAACAATTCATGTCCAGAGGGACTCAGCGCAAACACGCCCAGCAGGACGAGGGAGACAACGGTAATCTGTTTAAAAATCTTCATATCTATATATTAATCCTTGTTTCTTGCCAAGGTTCCTGTTTTTAATCACGGCGTGTAAAATAACGGCGACATGCATTTGATGAAAGCACCCATTTGAGCCTTACGCTATAATATTACACAATTCAATAACGGTATGGAGTATCGACTCTGTAGTAAGAACGCTGAAGAGTTAAGCGTCCTAATCGGTGAGTTAAAGGATAACGTAAAGCTGAAAGCGGAAGAATAGTGCCCTTAAAGCTACTTCTTTTGAATCCGGAATTGTTTTGGAGTGGTAAAGTTTCCAACTGCCAGCAGAAGCAACCTGCTCATTCCAACCTGCAATGGCTTTGAATCCCATTGAACGAGAAATGTCAAAGCGCATGCCCAGATATGGCTGGACCACGGGTGTCCAGGCGGACAACTCGAAAGCCTTTCGGGGTGCAAGACCGGCGATGATTTCATCCCAGCTTTCATTTCCAGGTGATGAACTGGCAACCAGGGAAGCCTGTCCAATCCCAAACATGGAACCCCCTAATAATTTGAGACGGGATCGTGAATGGGTGTTGAACTCTGCAGTAACACCGACGCTACTCAACACAAAGTTCACTGTAAAGTCAACATCTGCTGCATCCTGGGCGGAGGCGATATACTCACCTTGTCCAGCATACATACCGATGGTCCAGTGTGGTGTGACTTCACCAAAACCTTCAAAACCGGTCACAACCATCCCATTGGAATTAATGCCAGTTACCTCGGCGGCGTCTGATATATCGAAGTCAGTGGTAAAATTACTCAACAATCCAAATGCAGTCTGATCCAGCTCAAGTGATATCATATATGAAAAGGCAGGGCCTATGGCGCCGTGTAAAACAGTTTGACCCTCATTAAATTGCGCCTGAGCTGTACCTGTAACCAAGACAGTAGATAAGAAGATGCTTAACCATGGTTTCATTTTCAATATTCCTCCCTGATACTTCCAGTCGATTGCAGGTAGATTAATAAATCCCTAACCTTCATAAAGTGTCACCTGACAAATTGTCATTCATTTCAACTCAAAACAAGTAGTTGACACAATATACCATGACTCATTTTTTTACACAAGTCTTTTAAGAATTTACTTTAAGTGTCAGGCTAAATTTATATTGCATACAGGGGCTTAGCCCCATAAATTGATTAAAAGTTTGGAGTAGGATTCAAAAGTTTTAATCGTAAAGAAATGGGTTCCCATGATGAGCAAACATTTTTTTAGCCATGTAGCAGTACGTCATATCTGGTTAGTTCCCCTCCTGGTCATTCTAATGGCGAGCAGTCTTTGGAGTGCCGATGGTCTACGCGATATCCGCCAGCTGAAGGATCTGGGCGATCTTGATCACGATGGCAACAATGATTTTGGAGCTATTCGAAATACAGCCCGTAATGGTTCAGAGCTGATCGCATTTGAAATGAAACCAGATGGAAGTTTTGATATAACCTGGCGCTTTGCCTTACCGGAAAACCTGGTTGGCGAGTGGGCTGATTTCACACTAACAGACTTGAATTTGAATGGCCGACCCGAAATTGTGGCCATAACCAAATTAATTTCTGCTACGGCAGGTAACACTGCCCCCTGGGTGTATGGTTTTGAATGGTCTGGAAAAGATTTTGATTATGTCCCCACCTTTCAATGGGGCTGGACACCTGATAATGGTCTCTATGCACGTCCAACTCAGATTAAAGCAGGTGACGTTGACAACGATGGCCTCACAGAGCTCATTTTTTCATTAAGCGCCCCCCAGGCCAATCTTCTGATCGTTGAGTTTAAAGGCGATCTTAGTTCTTCAAATATCCAGATTGAATATGCCGGGATGCCAAAAGAGATGACTCGTGTACCCGCTTCAATTCTCGTGGCTATCAACGATATTGATCATGACAAAACAAAAGACATCGTCCTCTTTCAAAAACGAGGGGACAAACTGAGTGTGGCTGGAATTTTTTCATCAGGGGAAGATAGATACACAACCCGCGACCTGGCGGATGTGAAACTCCTGGCTGGAGCTGGTGAAAGAGTGAGCGCTTCTGGTATTGCCATTGCCGACCTGGATGGTTCAGGTCTTGAAAAAATTTATCTCGGCAGCTCACGAGGAAATGTTTACCAATACAATTCCACTGGGGGTGGTAAATTGTGGAAGTCATTCTCTAGCCCTGTCAATCAACTTCTGTTTTCTGAAATAGATGGTGATGAGTATACGGAATGCCTGCTTCGTACCGGTGATAGAGTACATTTTCTGGAACAGAACAAAAAGACCGGAGATTTTGAAAGCTTTGCACCCCTGTTTGACCAAGAGGTCTATGCTTCAAGTGCCCTGCCCTTCCATGATGGGCTCTTGCTGGAGAAATCCGGCCCCTATCAATTCATGGCCATTGCCCCTAATGAAGAGGATGCTGAAGAAGTAACCGACATGGCAGAAGAAGTGGATGAGTCAGCACCCACCATGGAAGAGGAAGCACCAGCACCCATAACAGCTGAATCTGAACCTGAGGTTGTTGAAGAAGTTCAAGCCGCTCCAGAAATACGCAGAAAACCCAAGTCACCAGATGTAATCCTCCATGCAAACGAAAGTTTTGTTCATGCGATTCCACGCCAGGACGAGATCGATCCAGGCCAGGCCTATGTCAAATTCAAGACCTACCCAGTAGGCATGCGTCTTGGTAAAGATTTTATCCTGAGATGGAACCCTGGTGAGGATCAACTGGGATATCATCAGATTTCCTATTCATTTGGGCAACAATTGGATACGGCATTTACCCTTTACGTAAACCATATCCCTGAAATTTTTTCAACGCCGCCACCCCTGGCTCAAACGGGACAACAATATCTTTATCAGGTTCAGTTGGAAGATTTGAACGAAGAACAGTATTTTGAATTCGAATTGATCTCGGCCCCAGCAGGTATGCAGGTCGATGAAGAAGGGCTGGTTCGCTGGCTCCCAAGCGACACCCAACTCGATTCGCAATATGTTACCTTGAGCGTTAGCGATGGTTTCGAGAGAGTTTTACAAAAATTTACGCTTTATGTGAATATCCTACCCCTGGTTCTTGAAAAACCAGGCCCAGTCGCTTTCATCAACGAGCCATATATCGGACAAGTCAATATTCAGGACAAAAACAGCAATAACAGTGCACGACTGATCCCACTGCGGACACCTAAAAGTCTGATCCTTGAATCTTCGGGGCGAATCACCTGGACACCAGAATCTCAACAGACTGGCTTCCATGATATTCTCTTTGAATTGACTGATGATATGTCCTCTATGCTGGATTCATTCACCATCTTTGTCAACACACCACCCATCATTATCTCAAAATATGAAGAACATGTCCCTGTAGGTAAACCCTGGAACTACAAGGTCGAGGTCAATGACCCCAACAACAACCAGGACATCAGTTTTCTGCTCTCTGAGAGCAGCATACCCAATTTGACCATCAGTCGTCGTGGACAGATCACCTGGACACCGACTGAGGCAGAACTGGGTAAACAGACGTTTACAATTTCCGTAACTGATGGTCTGAGAGATGACTTGCAAAAGGTAACCGTATATGTAAACGGGGCTCCTGTTCTGGGCAGCGTGGGCGACACACTTGCCACAGTTGCCCGACCCTATACCACCTCGCTACCAGTTACCGATCTGAATAAAGATCAAAAATTAAGTTACGCATTTCTAACTGCTCCCAAGGGGATGAAAATTTCTCCTGCAGGTCAAATCACGTGGACCCCAACCAAAGCTCAAAAAGGTTGGAATGAAATTTTTGTAAAAGTTTCGGACAAGTACAGTTCAGATACTTACAAATTTGCCGTCTATGCCAATGCACCACCGGTGATCGTATCCAAAGCAGATACAATGGCTATTGCCGGTCAGGAGTATGTTTATGAAATCAAGGCTCTAGACTTAAATACTGACCAGCAACTGGTCTATAAAGTATTTGATGCACCAACTGGTGTTCATCTCGTCGATGGTTCCGTTGTAAAATGGACCCCGGGAATTGACCAGATCAATCAGGCCCAATTCAAGGTAAGTGTGACTGATGGATACATCACAAACGTGCAAACTGTACAACTCTTTGTAAATGCCTTGCCGGAAGTCACTTCCACCCCGTCACCTGTGGTTCTCATGGACCGTGAGTATCGCTATCAGATGTCTTCGCGGGATCTCAATGAAGATAGAATCAGGTATACCAAGATACTTTTGCCCAATGGTGCCGAGATGAACGAAACAGAAGGTCTCATTACCTGGGTACCTGATGGCTCCAACGATGGCGCCAATAAGTTTATCATCGAAGTGACCGACTCACGAGGCTCCTCAAGCTATCATGAATTTGAAGTGAATGTTTTTCAGGATCCCAAAGCACCCATTAGACAAATGGGAGCCTTTTTGATTACTTTGGCGGGAATCGGAGCCATGTTTATTATGAAATTCCTGTACTGATCCTACATCCAAACAGGATAAAAAACCCATCGACTTCCGATGGGTTTTTTTTATACCTGGAATTGAAAGCTAGGTATCATTACTGCAGTATTAAATTAATTATCCGGACCAGATCCTGGACAGTGACATATGAGTCATAATTCATGTCTCCAGCAGCAATGAGTTCTGGAGTAGATTCAATATTACCCAGAATCAAATTGACCAAGATTACCACATCCTGAATATTGACCGTATAATCCAGATTCATGTCTCCTGAGCCAGAGGGCCATAGGGAAGCTGCCAGAACAGCATGATGGAGGTTCAGTCTTCCCCCTGTGACTGTGATGCCTTCTAATGAGGCCAGGGGGTCAACAGAGGTCAACAATAATGATTTAAAGACTTCTGATGCAAGCGCAGGGCTGTCTTCATAATACTGGGCAAGCGCAGGGCTGGCAGCGGCATGCATAAGTGCCACAGCACCTGTCACGTGGGGTGTGGACATGGAGGTTCCATATTTAGTGGAGGTGGTTCCATTGTAATTGGTGGATATAATGCCGAATCCAGGTGCAGCTAAATCAATGGAAACTGCTCCGTAGCCGGCACTACTTACTTTTTCATCATCCCTATTGGAGTTGGTTACTGTGATTAAATAGGGGGAGGAACAGCTTGTGGGTAAATCGCCAGACACGTCAACATCGACGTTGGTATTTGCCGTTGATGCAATAGACAGGATGCCAGCCTCTCCCATGGCGTTATACATATCATTCCAAACTGGATAATCCATGGAATCGCAAGAGACATAATTGGCACCGAAACTTGAATTTGCCGTGACAATAAAAGCGCCCTCTAGTCCGCCTGAATTCAACCAGGCCAGTTTTTGTTCAAGGACATAGCTATAAGCTTCCATGGCTATTGCTGTGGTAGAGCTCGCTCCAGCTACAATCATGAGTTGAATATTCCAATTTATGCCGGCGACTTGATTAGCATTGTTGGTGTGAGCACCCACGGTACCAGAAACGTGAGTACCATGGCTTGCATCCAGATTTGTCTGGGGAATAGTTCCATTATGAGCATAGGCATTCCAACCCAATGAATCGTCAACCCAACCATTCTCATCATCATCAATTCCATTGCCTAATGTATCGAAAGGATTTGACCAGAGATTGGCTTGCAGGTCAACATGGTCAAGATCGCAACCCCCATCAACAATGGCGGCCACAATATTTCTTCCAAAAACCGTCTGACCTCCCGTGCTGATTTCCCAGGCTTCCGGTGCGTCAATATCAGCATCTTCGGTTCCAGAGGGATTACCATTTGCGTCAAAACCTGTATTATGGAAATTCCATTGTGATGTGTACAGCGGGTCATCTGGGGTGGTGCGTAAACTTAGCAGATGATTGTTCTGGGCATATTTGATTTCAGGTACATCCTCAATCCTGCGTCTGGCTTTCCCGAGCTGGTTTTTGCTCAGGTCAACTCGCAGTAACCACAAATTCAGGGGCCTACTCACCTGTCTTACAATCTCAAGATTATCATTCATGAGAATAACTTCAATGTCTGCCTGAGTTAATCCCTCATCAAAACGTACAAGTAGTTCATCTTCGACAAATAAAGCACTTCCTCCGTAAATAAGATTTACGATGATAAGTGAGAATAATATGGTTCTTTGCAAGTAAGTCATAGCAAACTTTATTTCTCTAAACTAACCCTCAAAATCCTCCAGGTAGGTGACCCACCACACAATCAGATTTTGATTAGATGAGTAGTATAATCACGATTCTGGGAAAAGAGGGGTCTTTTTTTGATGAGATATTGGTCAAAGATAGAGCGGGAAAATATTTGATTAATATGGAAATAGAGCACGAATGAGCGCAAAAATGGTGATCTAAGGCAACTAGGATGGGAACTTAGTTAAAGATGATAGGCAACTGAGATTTGGCTGATCCATCCAGCGGCACCAAAACTCTGGGTCGCAGACTCAATCAGCATTCCCTGCCAGTCAATGGCAAAACCTCCTGAAGCTCCTGCGATAAAGTCGGATTCAGTCACACCGGTTTGAAGATCAAATCGGTTTGAGTTCATACCGAGTCGGATCCTGAAATTCGGGTGAACCAATATCTCACCCCCCAGGGTGAAGCTGATTCGTTGATTGAATCCATAAATCCCCTCCAGATTGAGTCTCAGGGGTAAATGCGAGAGAATCTTAGAGCTGCCTATGTGCAATTGAGTTGGAAAAGCTTCATCACTCTCACCCATTGGAACAGAGGCCAGGTAGACCCCCACGGTTAGAGAATCCTCCTGATTATGATATACCCCGCCGAGATCATAATAGAACTCACCCCTGGTATCTCCATCAGCGGCCCTTGTAAACCGACCAACGCGGCCACCCAGACGAACTCCCTCAGAGAACTTGAAGGCATAGCCCAGCGCTGCGGCCAGCTCATGGTATCCAAAGGTACCCTGGCTAGTACCGACAATATCAGTTTTATCAAATATCCCATAATCAAAGTAGATCAGTTCTGCAGCTATGCGGTGTCTCTCCAGGGGCAGCACGCCACCTGCGGCAAAGCCCTGAATCCCCACAAGATGATTTACAAAACCAACTTGTCCCTGTAGTCCTGTAACAAAACTTGCACTGGCAGGATTGCCCTGGAGATCAAGATTTCCAGATGCATCCACAGCTCGGCTTCCACCCATTGCAGCTGAACGATTGCTGAAGGGATAGGTCAAGAGCTGGTGAGAAGGTGTTTCTGCAAGAGCGACACTGACGAGCAGTAGCAGGCTAAACATGGATTTGGAGAGAAGTAAGTTCATGACCTTGTAATACATGCCTTAAAATGATTTTTGTTTCCAAATAAAACACATCTTTTTTCCTGGGCTCGCAAAACAGTCCTAAAAAATTCCTGTCATACAAAAAGAAAAGCCCCAACCTAGATTGGGGCTCAAAGTGTTGCGAGGTTATGTTTTCTTATTTAAGCAACAGCATCCTTTTAACTTCCTTAAAGGACCCAGCTTCAAGGCTATAGAAATAAGTGCCACTACTTAGCTCGCTGCCATCCAAATACAGATCATGTCTACCGGCAGAAAAGCGTCCGTCAGCCAGTTTTTTGACTTCACGCCCACTGATATCATAAAGAATCAGACTAACCCTACTATCTTCAGGAAGTCCAAAGGAAATAGCTGTCCTGGGATTGAAGGGATTAGGATAATTGTCTGCCATGTAAATCTTTTCAGGAAGAAGAGGAGCTGTAACAGCAGCCTGATTTCGCCGAGCAAGGAATGTGGGATCCAATATCCCATCATTTTCACCAAAAATATACTCTGATCGAAAATAATTGGTAAGGCTACTATTTGCACAGCCAGTATTATTTAGCGGGAATGAATCTTCGTACTCAAAAAGTCCAGCAGAATTTAGTATCATAGATGCTGTTCCTCCCATGAGAGAAAATCCATCATCAAAAAGTATGGAAGCTTCAAGGCTAAATTGTGCATCCATGTGGAGACCATAGTCTAATAGGCTATACTCTGTAAGCGTGCCATCGACCCGGCGGATATAAACATCCTGACCAGAGTACTTATTTATTTTAAAATAGGCTAGATTGTCAGGATTGCGGTCATAGGTAATATATATTCCTGTCGCTTCATCACTATAATCATAATACTCAATTCCACCCTGGGTATGATAGGGTGTCAATCCTTCTATATCTAACGCATATGCCGATGCGCCATCCGCATAAATTCTGAAGGAAACGTCAAGGATGCCACCCGGGGTTGCTTCTTCTGAGCTACCCTCCAGATAGAACTCATCTCTGTCGCCGCTCTGTTCATCTACCCAAATGGTGTCGCAAATTTCTAGAGTGGAGATAGTTAGCACACTATCAAAATTTTCATAGGACATGCTGTATTCAGTTTCTCCTGGTGTTGGTGGAGGAATTACTTCAACGTCAAAGGAGTAACTATTATTTGTGAGATCATATTCTCCAGGGTTGGCATCAGAAATATCTACAGTAAAGGACACGGAAGCGGGCTCGTCATAACTTAGACCTGTAAATACAACCGTCGAAAGCATTCCGGCAGAGACAAATACATCTGATATTGTCATGTTCACACCATCTGCAGAAAGAGTCACATTTGCTACTGCGTCATTATCTCCCAGGAGTTCCTGGATGTTCGCATGAATACTGAAAGACTGATCCACAAAAGCAACCATGGGGCCAACATCCTCGACAATCAGATCTGGTCGCAGGGTAACCTCTACACGTGTTTTTAGTTTCACTTTATGTCGTCCAGGTCGGAATTGGGTATCGATCTTGAGTCTGGCATGCAAAGGAGCCTCGGACAGGGAAAATACAATCTGACCATTGACCAACTCTACATTCCGCTCATCGATGAGGTGACCGTGACCTTGGCCCCCCCGATCTATTTTAACTTTTAATTTTTCCAACTCTTCAGGAACAGGAAAATTTTCAGGATCACTACTTGAGATTGTAATCGTTAATTCAGTGTCCTCGGGTCCCATAAGGGCACTAACCTCCATGGTATATTCATCGTCATCATGTCCATGACCTCTACCTCCCATGACATCAGCAGGCGCTGCAATAAACAGCAGCAGCAGTACTAAGGTCAATGGAAGTTTACTTTGGGCGTTTTTGTTTTGCATAAATTGGTGCCTCCTTAAATTGATTCCCCGGGGTACTGGCAGTCTTCTATTCGGAGCGGAAGTGATTCCCACGGATATGGGAGGAGTTCAGATAGAATATCAGAATAGACTAAGATAATTTAAGGTAATAGGCAGGTCAACGGATTAAGCGAAGGGAAAAAAGAGCGTCGTTCCTTTACCTTTTAAGCAACGCTAAGCTAGTATTTCAATAGGAACTAATTTAGTTTGAGAGCCTTATGAGCTTTTGGACCAGCATATTCGTCGCACTTGTTTTACTCATACTCATCACCCGCTTTTTCACCATGAAAATGTATGCTCTCAAGCCGAACAAGCATGGTGATACACCTGAAAAAATTGGTCTTACCTTTGAGGAAGTCTATTTCCCCACAGAGAATGACAAAACGTTGTATGGCTGGTGGATACCTGCTGTTAAAGATCCAAAACAGGCACCAACACTCATCCTGGTACATGGCTGGAGTCGGAACCTGGGTCGCATGCTCCGCTATATCCAACACCTCCATCCGCTAAATTATAATCTCCTGGCCTTTGACGCACGGCATCATGGTTCCAGTGACAGAGATGGTCATGCCTCCATGTACAAATTCGGGAGAGATGTCAAAGCGGCGGTACAATACACGCTCTCACGTGACATTGATACTGACAGCATTGGTGTTATCGGTCTATCAATTGGAGGTGCCGGTTCAACCTATGCCGCCGCCATAGAGCCCGCCATCAAAGCTGTGGTAACAGTAGGAGCACCCGCACACCCCGTGGATGTCATGCAGTATGAATTTAAAAAGCACCATTTACCCGCTTTCATCAGATGGCTCATTTTAAAACAGATCGAAATAAAAATCGGTGTCAAATATGAAGCATTCGCTCCTGTAAATAATATTGCCAAAGCAGACGCTTCATTTCTGATCATCCATGGTGAGGATGATGTTGTGGTCCTGCCCTCTCAAGGAGAGAAAATGAATGCGGCAGCAAGGCCAGGGCAATGTGAATACTGGCCCATTTCAGGACGTGGGCATTCTGACTGTCACCATGAATCGGGTTTTTGGGAGCGCATCGACATTTTTTTTCAGACTACATTTCAGAAAGGATAGGAAGATCATGAATTTCAAATCACGGCTAATGGCCACCTCAGTTTTATTAATTTTATCAGTTTTGCTTAGTCATTGTATTGCACCTCATAACCCACTTGATGGCATTGATATTCCTGAACCTGCAAATGCCGATGAGGGCTATTATTTTTTCCGGGCTGCCAGAGTTGTTCGCTTCAAACAAAAAGATGAACTATCCCAGGCCAGAATGGATCTGGAGCGGGTTATCAAAGGGGATCAATACATCCTTTATCCTGAGGCATATCCTTTTTTAGTTGAGGTTTACAATCAGCTTGAAATCAGCGATAGTTCGGCCTGGATTTATCCAGCAGCCTTTGAGAAAATGGAAGCTGACCCCAAGCTATCAACCAAGTATTCAGATCGCTTTAAAGCCTGGCAAAAAGCCTATCCGGAATTTCCTCCGGAGTTTTTGGAAAAAGATTATAAGCTTATGGATTCGACACCGGAACCAGTAGGTGGTTTCCAGCGGTTTTATCAAATCCTGGAATACCCCGAAATGGCACAGGAAATGAATCGAACAGGGATAAGCTGGTTTGCAATTATCATTGAAGCCGATGGAACGCTGGCTGATGTTCAACTATTGAAATCCAGTTATCCTGACCTGGATGAAGCCGCCTTGAAAGCTATTAATGGAATTGACTGGGTGGCTGCCAAATATCATGAGCGACCTGTCACCTTTCAAATCATATTACCAGTGAATTTTAGATTATAGACTTTTTGCGCTTACCAATTTAAGGGAATGAATTATGAAGTATCCACCAGAACCGTTTAGAATTAAAACTGTTGAGGCCATTGCCCGAACCACGGATTGGGAACGGCTGGCTGTTATACAGGATGCTGGATATAATGTCTTCAATATTCCTGCAGAAAAAATATACATCGATTTATTGACGGATAGCGGCACCAGCGCCATGAGTGACAATCAGTGGGCTGGGATGATGAAGGGTGATGAATCCTACGCAGGAAGTAAAAATTACTTCCATTTTGAGGCTATGATCAACAAGATTTTTGGCTTCAAACATGTGATTCCAACCCATCAGGGGCGCGTCGCTGAGAATTTACTATTCTCAACAATTCTCAAGGATCGTGAGAATCTGGTTATCCCCAATAACAACCATTTTGATACGACTCGCGCCAATGTGGAATACAATGGTGGGAGGGCTGTTGATCTGGTGGTTGATATTGCCAAAGACACCCAGATCATTGATGACTTCAAGGGCAATATTGATCTTGATAAACTTGCCAAACTTATTGAAGAAGTCGGTGCAGAGAGAATCCCTATTGGTATGCTCACCATCACCAATAATTCTGGTGGAGGTCAACCTGTTTCCATGGCCAATATCAGGGGGACATCTGAACTACTCCATAAACATGACATTCCCTTTTATATCGATGCCTGTCGGTTTGCAGAGAATGCCTATTTCATAAAGACCAGAGAAGATGGTTATGAGAGCAAGAGCATCCTGGAAATTGCTAATGAGATGTTTTCCTATGCTGATGGTTGTACCATGAGTGCCAAGAAAGATGCTCTGGTGAATATGGGTGGTTTTTTTGCTACCAATGATGATGAGCTGGCTCAGCAAATCACCAATCGCCTGATCCTGATTGAGGGATTCCCAACCTATGGGGGGCTGGCTGGACGTGACCTTGAAGCCATTGCCATTGGCCTGGGGGAAGTCCTTCAGGAGGATTACCTGGCCTATAGGATTTCACAGGTTGAAGAGTTGGGAGATAGACTTATTGATGCTGGTGTGCCCATCTTAAGACCCACTGGTGGTCATGCAGTCTATCTTGATGCGAAAAACTTTTTACCTCATATTCCCCAATCTCAGTTCCCGGGCATTGCGCTCACAGTTTCTCTGTATACCCATGCAGGTATCCGGGCTGTGGAAATCGGTAGTCTCATGTTTGCCCACTATGATCCTGAATCAGGAGAGACTTCTTATCCCGACCTGGAATTGGTGCGCCTGGCTATTCCACGCCGGGTCTACACCAACAGCCAGATGCAATATGTAGCAGAGAATATTATCGAGTTGTATGAGGATAGAGAAAATATTAAGGGTTACGAGATTGAATACCAAGCTGCGGTGTTGCGTCACTTCACGGCACGTCTAAAACCGCTGGCATAAATTCATTAATCAAATAGAAAAAGCCCTCGTGTCTTCCTGTCGAAGGACACGAGGGCTTTCTTATACTTTGGGACTTCTGAGTTCGTCATCCCGAGCGGAGTCGAGGGACACAAACTCTTTTCTATTTGAGCAGTAACAACTTCCTGGTTTGGAAGTTATTCCCGGCCTGGACGCTCAGTAAATAGAGCCCAGCACTCACAGGTTGACCCTGATTATCCACACCTGCCCAACGCATTTCATAATACCCCATTTCCTGAGATTGGTGATTCCATGACTGAACCTCTCGGCCAGTCACATCGAAGATTTTAATCTGAACATCAGCTATATCTGCCAGCTCATAGGAAATGGTGGTGGCAGGATTAAAGGGGTTGGGATAGTTCTTATGGAGGGCAAACTTCCCTATCCGAAATTCGATCTCTTCCAGAACAATGGCATTTGGTTTATAGGTTGCAGTATACGGAATATCAGTGAGGCGATAGTCATATATTAGACCGGGTTTGGCGGTTTTATCATAATAGATATAATCTGTTCTGGAGCTGGTACTACCCTGTCCTTCGAGACCTGGATCTTTGGTGTGATCCGCGATGAGTTTCCACTCATCCGACCCATTTTTGCGACGTTCGATTTTGAATCCTTGATTCTCGGTTTCGCTTTCCGTGGCCCATTTCAAAACCATTTGACCCTTGACTGTGGAGGCATGGAAAAAGGCAAGCTCAACAGGCAGGCTGGTGTCAATCAGACCGCTGGTGGTGACCTCTGCGTTGTTAGAGACGATGGCTCGCATACGCCAGTCTCTGTCTGTTAGGGTCGCCCAACCAATGCCAACATCATTAGATGAATTATTGCTAATACTCCCAGTGCTCTTTCGCAAGCTAAAGATACCACCTGAGGTATTGTTCATGACCAAATGAAAGGTCTCGGAGGCCAATATATTTACTCCAATTCCAGTTAATGAGACATAATTCCAGGTATTTTTTGCCATATCTGCACAATTCATGGTCACCGTTGATCCCACCTTGGTGCTGGGAAGCCCGCTGACATTGGTCCATATCTCAAAAGATACCGAACCAGTGGCTGGAATCGTCTGGTTTGTCATAAAGAGGGCACCAGTTATTTCCCCGGCCTCACTTGCAGTGAACTTTACCCCTTCCTTCACTGTGTTATCAATTAAATGACCATCAGAGGTGCCCCATGCATCATGGGCATAGATTTTATGGTACTTAGTGACACCTCCTCCAATGGCAGCGGCCATTGATTCCAAAATATCCAGTTTCCCATAACCCCATTCAGTATTAGGTACCGAACCCGTATATGAGTCAGCCTTTGCATTCCCCGTGATATAGGATTTTACTGTAGAGGCAGATAGAGAGGTGTTGTAGTCAAGTAACAGGGCTGCAGCTCCAGCCACAGTTCCTGCCGCCACACTGGTGCCCTGTTCCAAATGATATTTGTCGGCCACAATTTCATAGGCTGAAGTAGGTGTGTAGCTGGTGGAGGTTGTGGTTACAACTCCCTGGCCCGGTGTCATAATATCGGGTTTTTGACTCCCACCCTCCCGATTGGGACCATAACTACTAAAATATGAGTGATCATCAGACAGGTCGGGACTTCCAAAATTAACATAACCAGCAGTCCCCTGCCATCGCCATCTCGCTGTGTAAGCGCCTACGGTAATGGCTGAACTGGCGCAACCTGGAGACGCAATCGTGTAATTATGGTCTCCACCTGTGACTGTGGCTCCCATAGAACTTTGGTACAACCAGGCATGATAGGTCATGTCTGATGAAGAATTATTAGTAAATTGTAAAGTCCAAGTACCATCAGCCACATTTACAGTAGAATAATCAAAGACGATGAGCTCAGTCATTCTATCCCCATTAGTATGTTCAGGAGTCTCAATGATGTTATTCATGTCAACCGCACCATCTGATGTTCCTACACCCCCACCTGGATCCTGACCAATAGTACGTGTTATAGAGGAAACATTTGGAGGAACTAAGGTCACTGTAACATTATCACCATTATTCCACCATAGTTCCAAATAGAAATAATCATAACCAGAATTATCATAACCAACGGGTAGATTAATATCAATGCTACCAGTACCACCTGATGCAGAGACATTACCAGTTACATGAATATCCTCATTCCCTGCATTACCTGCTGCGACCACTGCCACTCTGCCATTGCCCGATCCAGTAAAAGAGTTGACTGCTGCATCAAGGGTACTGGTACCATCATGGGCATTGCTCTGGCTACCCAAACTGAGATTGACTACGACTGGCTTACTCTCAGTTATGGATATCTTTTGAGCGTAAGTGAGGGCGTCTTTAACCCTCTCATCAGTAAAGCTGCCATCCCCCGCTTTGACAACAACTATATCAGCCTTCGGGGCCATACCTTTGTATTTCCTACTGGTTAGGGAAGCTCCATTCCCGGCAGCCGCTCCCGTAACCTCAGTTCCGTGACCATTGCTATCGGTTTGCAGTACCACACCGGCTGGTGTTCCGTCAATTTCATTCTCAATCTGGGTCTTGGTATATTCTATACCATAATCAAGACCGGCAAAATTGGTTCCATCCCGGTCCTGTGGCGTACTTGATCCGGTAGTACCGGTTTGATCCCAAATATAGAGGATGCGACTGGTGGTTGGTGTATCAGGATCGCGAAAATCAAGATGGGTATAGTCAATTCCTGTATCAACCACCAAAATAATTACATCAGTGCCGTCATAAGCCGTACTATTTAGATAACTATCCTGGACCAGGTCTGCTCCAGATAAACCTATAGCCAAATCATTGAGAGGATAAAGTATGTCCCCCTGAAAGACACTACTCACTGCATCTAATTCAGATAACACTAACAGTTGCTCCGCAGTGACCCGAGCTGTGGAAAATCCAGGATAATCTGAATTGGTTTGAATTCCTGCAGCTTTGACCGCTTCAATATCTGTACTACTTATCGTGACCGGATACAAGACTTCCTCCGAACGACCCCTTACCGTGCGGACTCCTAAAAGTGGTGTATCGATTATCTGTATATCCCTTGAGCTTTTCTCGATAAATACGTTCTGGAGATCGGGAGAGAGTTTAGCCATGGAAGTCGCCGTCATGCTTTTCGAAAAAAGAATTCCTGGAATCAACAGCACTAATAATGATTTATAAATGGAATTATTCATGACCTGTCTCCACTCCTGAGGGATTTAAATTTGGTATAATTGATCTCACCATAACTTCTTTAATTTATGTCAAAGGTCGTGCCAGTAACAATTTCACCCCATAAATGCCTATTTCTATTGTCTCTACTGACAGCGCTAATTTAGGCCTAGCAGCCTTCTTTGTTAAGAAAATATTGCTTATTTCTGAGAATTGTCGGATTATGGTGACAAGGTATTGCCTTTTCAGAAGGACTCCTGGATCGTGGAGTAAAGACCGAGGTTGAAATTGTGGGCGATTTCCGAATTTCCGCAGAAATAAAAAAGTGTTGTTCATAACCCCCTATCTTCTTCTAGTTTTAAGGCATGTTTGTCAAGCGCCTCACTCCACTTCTTTTTGTTATCAGTGCACTCTTCGCTGTAGAAAAGCCATACTGGATATTTCTTGAGCCTGAAGCTCGTTCTCCAGCAGTAAAGCTGACCTCCCGTGCAGAACAACGCCTGCTGCTGCGGGGGTCACAAATCTCCTCTGGGAATTATACTGTCTCAGAATCTCAATTGGACCACTTGCGAGCTGCAGGGTACCGAATCAGACACGCCTCGCGGTTTCTCAATGCAGTGAGTGTGATCATAGACAACCCAGATCAATTATCTGAATTGGAAGGTTTGTCCTTTGTCCGATCCATCACACCTGTAGCTATACACCCACGTGATCGATTCGAATCCATATCAAGCGGGGGTCAACTTGGTCGAAGCTCAACCCTGGCTTACGGTGCATCTGCTGGCCAAAACGAGATGTTGAATATTCCGCAAATCCATGCCCTTGGTTATGATGGGAAAGGTATTCTTATTGGTGTGACTGATACCGGTTTCCTTACAGATCATCCTGTTTTTGACAATATTGATATTCTGGCACAGTATGATTTTATTGATCAGGAGGTTGATGCCTCAGGTCCGGGACATGAACATGGGATCAATGTTCTCAGTGCCCTCGCTGGCTATCTTCCTGGAGAATTGATCGGCCCCGCCTATAAGGCCACTTATCTTCTTGCTCGCACCGAAGATTCATACAGCGAATCCCGAGCAGAAGAGGACAACTGGGTGGCAGCTCTGGAGTGGGCAGACTCACTGGGCGTGGACATCATATCCTCATCGCTTAATTATTTTCAAGATTTTGATGACCCCAATGAAGATTACCCCTTTTCAGCTTTGGATGGACAAACCACTATCAGTGCCCGGGCAGCAAATATTGCAGCAGCGCGGGGTATTCTGGTTGTGAACTCAGCAGGGAACGAAGGCTCCTCAGCCAGTAGCGTCTGGCCACCGTCTGACAGTCCTCGTGTGTTGGCAGTTGGATCTGTGAACTCCCAGCGGGATATCTCATATTTTTCTGGACGCGGTCCCACCTATGATGGACGCATCAAACCAGATGTGGTTGCCCAGGGTAGTCTGGTCCATATGGCGTCTGGAACAAATGGTTATATCCACGGAAATGGAACATCGTTTTCGGCTCCGCAAATCGCTGGTCTGGCAGCCTTGTTACTCCAGGCCCATCCCACCCTTGCACCAGATTCAGTGATTTCTATTTTTCAGAATCATGGGGATAATGCCGATGCTCCTGACAATTCATATGGTTGGGGGATTCCTGATCTGACGAGTCTTTTTCCAGAGTTCAAAACGGGTAACCCCAAGAATTGCCTGGTTTACCCAAATCCAGGTGGAACTGGTGAGATTCGAATGGTACTATCCAATCCTATCTCAACCCTTCCTGAAATGGCCACGCTCTATGATATTCGGGGAAGGAAAATTGTTGATCTGAGCATAACTCAGGAGTCTGGGAGCATTATTAAAATAAACATCCCCTCCAACCTGAACCTGGCGAATCAGCTGCTCATTATCACCGTGGAATCGAACACAAATGTGTACTCTGGTAAATTCATTCATCTCAGGTAATTCATCCTGAACTTCAGCCCAAACATTTCCGCCTTCTCCCACAGCTAAACTATTAATAATACAAATTGTTATATACCTGTAATGATTTGTGATTCAAAAAACTTGATTTAGGTTCTGCCACCGCCTATGTTCGAGGGTCAATCAGCACCAGGATTGGCATATGGATGTGGCGTCTATAAGTTTGGAGTTATTTATGAAGACCGTGCCTATCCTGCTGATTATCCCCCTTTTAATCACACTATGTATTTCCGAAACCCTGGCTAATACAGATGCAGTTTTGGATCAAATGGGTCGACCCCTGTGGCAAGAGAACACACTAACAGTCAGGCTAAATCAAAATATTGACGGGCTCTCCTATGGGCGATCACATACACTGACCAATATCCGCACCCTTGACAATATTTTCGCTCGGTATTCAGTCGACGCAATCACTCCCAGCTTCAAAGTCAACCCCAAGAAAATGCGTGCTGATCTCCCTGATCTCACAAAAATCTACCAATTAAGTGTTCGGCCTGAAACGGATCTTGATGAGCTCATTCAGGTCCTTGAAATGAATGTCAATGTGGTCTATGCTGAACGCGTCCCCAACTTCTATATGGAAACAGCACCCAACGACAGTTTGTATTCTGTTCTGACACATCTTCCCCAGATTCATGCAGAAGAAGCCTGGGAGATTCATAAAGGAGAAGATGGTATTGAGGAAATTGTCATCGGTATCGTTGACAGTGGATTTGATTGGAAACATCCTGACCTGGCTGCCAATGTTTACAATAATCTAGGTGAAGATGCTGATGGCGATGGGCATACCATTGAACTCATAGATGGAGAGTATGTCTTTGATCCTGGTGATGAAAATGGAATTGACGACGATGCCAATGGTTATATAGATGATTTTATTGGCTGGAATGTAACGGCTGATGGTGAAGGAAGTCAAAATAACGATCCCATGGATCCCATAGGGGGCAGTCATGGAACCCACGTGGCTGGTCTGGCTTCTGGAGTTACCAATAATTCAATTGGTATTGCAGCAGTTGCCTGGAACGTAAAAGTATCTGCCACCAGCCACTCCTATGACTATCATAACGGATACGTGTTAAATGCCTTTCAAGGCATCATTTACCATGCTGAAAATGGAATTGACATCATCAACAACAGTTGGGGAGGCAATGCCTTTACAGAAGCTGGGTGGGAAGTTATTCAATATGCTAATGGACTGGGATCTATCATTGTGGCTTCGGCTGGGAATAATGGTGGGTATTATCCCCACTATCCCAGTGATTATCCCGGCGTAATTAGTGTCGCTGCAGTAACTGAGTCCGACTACAAAGCCTCATATTCCAATTTTGGACCAGGAGTGGATATCAGTGCCCCTGGTGGATCCAATCCCGGACTGCTCAGCACCTATCCAATAAATGACGATTATATATACTCATCTGGTACTTCCATGTCAGGACCAGTGGCAGCCAGTGCCCTGGCTTTGCTTAAGTCTTATCATCCTGACTGGAGCAACGATGATATACTCAGGCAATACCTCGCCACCACTGATGACCTAACTGGTCTAGAGCCCGGTTATGAGCACCTAATGGGATACGGTCGCGTCAACCCATATCGTGCCCTCACGGAGGAGAATCCCAGTATTCCCCAGGAAATGCGTCTCGCTTTACATGACATACAGGCAACCAACCCCGTTGGACTGCATGGTGAATACGCCCCTGGAGATACCACCAGCCTGCGGTTTATCATCCGTAATTATGACATGTTCACGGGAGACTCAGCCGCAACATTCACACTTTCAACAAATGATCCCAATATTAATATTTCTCCATCGACCATAATAGATTCCATTCACTCAGATGGTTTTTCCTTACTAGAGGAAGGCTTCCATATTGATATTTCTCCGGCTACTGAATCTCAAATTGCGATTATTAATTTGCAAATCACCCCGTCACAGGGTTCAATAACAGTGGGAGAGGTTCTCAGCTTTCCCCTTATCATTAACGCAGTCCATGTTGTAGAGCCCAATGTGAGTGTTGAGGTTGTGTATGGCGAAAGTCATGATGGATCCCTCACTGTTGTAAATGCAGGTCTGGATGATGTCAACTTTCAGATTAGTGCTGTGGAGCAGTTCCCCTATGAAAGTGCCTGGCATCTTGATCAATTCATGGCCTATGAAGGCGATACCTGGTGGTGTGGTGATGACATTCTAGACCAATACCTACGTGGTGCCTGCGAAATTCTTCAGCTACCCGTTTTGGATTTGAGTTCAACCACGAATCCCCACTTTACCTTTATGGGATACTGGAATATCGAGGATCCCTCAGAAAGCCCACCTTATGATGGTTGGGATGCTGCCAATGTCTGGATTTCCTTAGACGGAGGCATTCATTTTGAACCTATCCACCCTGATTTTCCAGCATATACCTGCGAGAGCGTTTATAGTATGGAAGAATGGTTTGAAGGTGATTCAATTCCAGGCTGGGCGGGTACCAATGGTGGGTATGAGCAAGTCCAATTTGATCTGACACCCTTCCGTGAAGAACGGGTCGTTTTAAGACTTGTTTTGACATCTGATGCTGTTGCACAGGACCTGGGAATCTTTGTGGATAATATTTTGGTGGATGATCAGGGTGATGTACTCTATTCCAACACGGGTGAAGCAGATTTTAAGCTTAAAAATATGGGCTCATCCTGGCAGTCAGAGGGCATGACCTCATGGATCACTTTTGAGAATGAATCACTAACAGTACAGGCCAATGGGTCTGTGGAATTACCTTTTTCTATAAACACTGTTGATCTGACCCTGGGTGGATATCAATCAGAATTGAGGCTTATTTCTGACACAGGAATTCCAATTGGTAATCTGGATTGCGAGCTCTTTGTTGCCCCACCAACCTTTGATCTTGGTCTCCGAAATTACTCCATAACTGGTGGACACTATCGAGTTGCCAGCCAGGACACACTATCCATCATTCTGGACAATTATGGTAGCGAGGACGCCTGGGAGTTTTTGGTTAGAGGAACATTGAGTCATGGTGATGAATTGGTGTGGTCTGATTCCATTGCTGTTGCTGCACTGGAATCAGGTCAGTATCGAGAATTACTATTTGATCCGTATTTTGTTGATATAGAGGGAGAATTGGACCTTCACATTGAAATAATTGATTTTGAAGAAGACCTCAATGACTTCAACAATGAAATATCGGAAACATTAGACATTGAAACCATCGTTGATCGATTCTGGTACTATTATACGCCTTATTGGAATTATGGAGAGTGGGACTTTTCAACCATGTCAGGTTACCAGGATGGACAATCCATGCATTGCAACCAAGGAGTTACCCCGTACGAGCCCAACATGGATAATGCACTAACCTTTATTCCGGGGGTAGATATTGGTTTATTAGAGACCTTCGCCATCAAATATCGTGCACTGTACCAACTTGAAGATGGTGCAGACTTTGGGACATTTGAGATTAGCACAGATCAGGAGAACTGGACAATCCTGAATTCCCATACTGGAACAGCTATCAGTTGGGGTCGTCACGAAATCGATCTCACTGAATATTGTGGTGGCGAGGATGAGAAGCTCTGGTTCCGTTTTCATTTTACATCTGATGGCCAAAATGAAATGCTGGGCTTCTTCGTTGACCACGTCGAATTCCTGGTCCCAGGTGTGGTCTCAGTCGATGAAGGATTAGCCATCCCCACTGAATTTATGGTGGCTCAGAATTTTCCCAACCCCTTCAATCCGACCACGACTATCCGTTTTGCCTTACCTGAGCTGTCAACGATGCGTTTTCAAATCTTTGATGTAACGGGTCGACTGATAAAATCACAGGAAATTGCCAATGTACCTGCTGGCTGGAACGAAGTTGCCTGGAATGGGCTTAACAATGCCGGAGAACTAACTCCTGCCGGCGTTTATGTCGCTCGCCTGGAAGCTGGACCTCACACCCAATCCATAAAGATGGTACTCTTGAAATAGGGAACTACTTGCGCCAGTCACAACAAATGAAATGTGGTTCAATTACCCTGGCCTTCAGGCCAGGGTGTCTGCCCACTTTAAAATAAGGGGCTTTAGCCCGCATCAGGGTTAAAACTCCTTTTTTTTTTGAACGCTTAACCCCTCCCTTAAAAGGCGGGGTAATAAGTCGAAAAATCGTCACAGATTTATAAAAAAACGGGCTCCATTCCAGGAGCCCGTTTTAATTATTGATCTATTGCTTTGATTAATTGGCTGAGTTTACATTTCCCTCAAGATTATTTCCACTCAAAACTTCTACGCGGATTGCCTTTTTCCAGATTTCTTCAAAAGCTTCTACCAGAACCTGACAAAAGCCTTCATCTTCTACATAGAGCATAAAGAAATTGGCAGCGTTTATTGAATTGGAAGGCAGTCCAGCCAGGACTCTTTTTCCATCAAAAATGAATAATTTTATTGGCAAGCTATCAGTAACGCGCATCAGGTCATTTTCACTGAGCTTTTCCCACTCCTGATTAACACCTCCGAGATGTTCCAAACTGAAGATGGATCTAAGTGTCACCCCTCTCGCAAGGGCTGCAATCTGGGCATCAAATTGAACTTTCCGAGTTGCTTTTGTCGTTGCGGCAATAGGTGGCCGAACATAAGCCAGAACTTCAACCTGAACCTCGTTCATCAATTGTAAATAGCGATTATGGATATTAGCTGCATTCCTGATAATCTCCACAGAATTCAAGGAGGGACCAGCCCCACCAGCTAAGAATTTGTCCTCAAGTCTATCAAAAATCCCGTTGGCTTTTTCAACACGATTTAGATGTTCAGAATCCCATTCTCTTTGCAGAGTAGCTTTGACATCTTTAGGATTCAATGCGGTGAAAAACCGGTTGCGGCCTTCCATTCTTTCATTACAAAGACCGTGTACCACCATGCGACTTAGAATAGAGTATATTTTAGATCTTTGAACACCCGTGAGGCGATGCATTTCATTGGCTGTTACCTCGCCATATTCCAGCATGACTAAATAGAGCTTTGCTTCTCTCTCAGAGATACCCAGGTCAGTCAATTCCCGCAAATTAGTCTCGCTTGTTGCCACGATTACATCCCTTACTTATGCTGATAACAATATCGGCTATAGAATAATTATTTCTCGGGAGTATTCAATGACGGAGATGAAGTTTAAGATTGTTGAATATTAAGGAACCCGCTGAATAAAGGGGTGTCGAGCGGGCTTCGGGGTGTGCTTAACTATTTGTACTTAACTGATGTTCTATGACGGTAGAATTAATTTCGGCGCCTCTGAAATGCTCAATAGGGACAGCCCGTTGCCAGACCTCTTCAAAACTTTCTACCAGCACCTGTGTAAATCCTGGATCATCGATATAGAGCATAAAAAAACTGGAATTATTATTCTCTGCTGCAGTAGGTAGACCGATATAAGATATCCGGCGATCAAAGAGAAACATTTTTACTGGAAGACTCTCTACCACTCTCATTTTATCGTTTTCACCAAGAGTTTCCCATTCGAATTTGAGGCCAGTCAAATGTTTTAAACTAAAAATACCTCGTTGTACTACCCCTCTAGAAAGAGCCTTTATTTGCACCTCTTTCTGGAGGTCATGCGAACGCTTGGTGGTTGCAGCTATAGGCGGTCTCATATAGCCGAGAATTTCGGTTGTACTCTCATTAACCAGCTGCAAATACCTGTTATGGATGTTGGCAGCGTTCCTGATCAATTCAACTGAATTTAAGGCAGGCCCAACAGCTGTGGAATTAAAGGTTTCAGACAGTTTTTCGAATAAAGAATCCGCTTTTTCCAGTTTTGCCGAGTGAGCGGCATCCCATTCACGGATAAGAGTATCTTTAACAGTTTTGGGGCTTAGCGCGGTGAAAAACCGATTGCGTCCTTCAATCCTCTCAGTGCACAATCCATGTACCACCATTCTGCTAAGAATCGAATACATTTTAGATCGCTGAACACCTGTAAGACGATGTAAATCGTTGGCATTAACCTCGCTGTATTCAAGCATGACGATATAGAGTTTGGCTTCCCGCTCCGAGATTCCTAACTCCATGATGTCTCTTATATCAATCTGGGTCATGCTTAAATTCCCGAAGGTTTTTGTTAAAATGAGGGGGGCTGTTAAGCCCCCCTCAAACGGTCATATCTCAACGCTGGAGGAAGATGTGGCGTCTTATTAATTCCAGGCGAGGACCTTCACATTTTGAGACTTACCTGAGGTAAGTCATTTTCCTGGTTTCAGAGAAGTTGCCAGCCTGCATGCGGTAGATATACATACCGGTGGAAACTGATTCACCCTGAGCATTCATTCCATTCCAGATCACCTGGTGATAACCAGCAGACATGGACGTTTCAACCAGACGTACAATCTGACGTCCACTTAAGTCATACACTGTGAGCGTCATCTCAGATGCTTCAGGCAGACTGAAATTGATCTGTGTACTTGGGTTGAAAGGATTTGGATAGTTCTGGTTCATGGCAAACTCTGTTGGGATTGCCTGCAGATCTACACTTACAACAGTCATTATAACACTACTTGATGCTTCACCGAGATTTTCATGAATATCTAGACCAGCAACTGCATAGTAGTAGGTAACACCATTGGCGAAGTCAATATCAGTATCTGTGTATTCACTGGAAGCTGTCTGGGCGATAATTTCACCGTCAGTCATTTCAGCATTGGTTCCACGATAGACTTCATAGAGACCAAGATCGTTGATATTCACAGCATCCCATGTAAGAGCGATACCTGTTCCATCCAGGACCTCACCTGCCAGACCAGTTGGTACTGGAGGAGCAATGTTATCAACAGAATAACCAGAGGCTGTTGCACTCATAAAGGCGTCTTCGCCCAGAGCAGCAACTACACGAAAATCCTGTGAATTGGTGGTTCCTTCATCCATGGAATCATTTATGGTATTAACCAGAACTGAATATTCGTTGGATCCATAAGCAGCAGTGGTTGCAACAGCTACCCAATCGTCACCAATCATAGTTTCAATGGTATAGAGTTCGTTGGTCATGCCACCGAGGATGTCGAAACCAGAGGCTGCGAAATTCACAATAACTTTACCACCCTGATCTTCAGGAACGTCAGCTACAGCGATTATGGCTGGTTCGTCCATGAGACGACGAACTTCAAAAACCTCTGACTGTGTTGCCATTGATTCATCAGCACCATAGAGTGAGACTACCTGATATTTGTAATAGCCACCTTCTGAGATAGCGTGATCAAAGTCATCATCATCATAGTTATTGGCCAGTTCTGTCCATTCGCCCCAGGTACCACCATAGGGCATGTAGGCATATTCTACACGATAGGTGTAATTGTAAGGCATGACATTTTCCCACTCCATTTCCAGAGTAGCTGGAATAACATGGTTGTCACCATCATAGGCGATTTCCAAATGTACAGGGGGCACAACATCAGGGAGAACTACCCATGAATAACGGGCTTCCCAGTTATCATTCTGCCAGTTCAATAGCAATTTCTTACCAGATGTATCAGCAGCTAATACCTGTACCAGATTGAAAGGAGCCATACCTGGTTCAGGTGTTTCCAGTCCAAGAGCTTCCATAGCATAGGCAACTGGTTTTGCGCCACCTTCATGGTGCCACATCCAGGCATGCATGGGACCACCCCATGGACCACCAGCTTCCTGGAAAACACCAAAAGCAGTTCCATCGTTGGCAATCGATCTTACGCCGGGACCACCAAGTAATCCTGGAAGACCAGGCATTTGGACCAAGGTGTCAACACCATCAATTTCGGTCATCATATAGGCAGCTTGACCATTAAAACTAAAAGCACCGTTTCCGGAATAATGCTGACCGTTCTCACTGATTTGTGAAGTGCTCATATCCACAATGGGAGAATCAACACGGGTGGTATCATAGCCGCCTTCAGCATTTCTTGTCCAAATAAATGGATAACCTGTCCAACCAAGATTACTGGTTCCAACAATGACTGAGCCATCCCCACTGATAGCACTAACACTGCTAGCGGCTCCTTCAGAGAGACGATGCAGAGGTTCCAGGCGCATGCTATCAAGGCTAAAAGCAAAACCTACATTATTGTTGGTCGGTCCCCAGTCTCCTTCTTCCTGAATTGACATGGTACCGGCTATAACATTTCCATCGTTGCTGATAACTTTGGCTGTACCAAAATTAAGACTGCCATATGCAAGGGTATCACCCAAAATACCCATGGGTACCCAGGCTCCCCAATGGGGACTGCCATTCACTGCAGCTGCAGGGATCTGAGCATTAAATAGTGTATCAGGAATAGTATCTCCATTTGTGTTATGGTAGTACTCAGGATAGGTAAAGGTACCGATGACTGTTCCTGTGGAAGCGATACCACTGATTGAACTAACGGCACCATCCCAGGGAGAGCCACCAACTTGACCTGGGCTCATCCAGTCTTCCCAATTGGCAAATTGATATGTATCCCACTTATAGACGCGATTGGGTGAATTCTCGGGTCCCATGGTTGCCACCACATAATTGCCAGCCTGATCCATATACCAGGGACCATACTGACTATCGTCGAAAGCCAGGATATTCGATATATCCGCCTGTTCAACGAGCTGAGCTTGCAGGCTGACAGCGGCTATCAGTATGATACCTATAATCAACCAGGGTTGCATTTTTCTCATAACACTCTCCTTTTTCTTCTGCCGCAATAATTACGGGATAAATCATTTCAAATTATTTACCGTGAATTATAATTACCCCCATGGGGGGACTACAACTATTTTTTTTACATTTTTTATTATTATTTTTCTTACCGAATATCATCCCAATACATCAACATTTACGTTGATTAGCAAGGTGTCATTTGATATTAAGTCTAGTTATGCCTAATATTATTAATTACTTATTGCATTATCAGTAAAACTCAAACTGCTTCGGCCTCCACTTGTGTTACCCAATATCAATTTTGGTTCCGAATTAATATTACCACTAGAAATTATTTCTTTAGCCCCCCCATGGGGGTAACTAATCCTTGCAAAGCGCTTGCGACGGTATTTAATTTCGCGTGTAATTGATAATAAGATACTAAGAATGCTATAAGGGAGTCCAGCGATGAAATTTAAGTTATTTAAACTCATAGCCATAAATCTGTCACTGCTGATGTCAATAGCTGTTGCTGATCCAGAGATCGTTAAATTCACGACTGTTACTGGATTACTAGATCAGTGGGGTGGCGCGATGATGTTTGCCAACAGTGATGGCTCTGTTTTTGGTGGCGTGAATTACTTTGGCGGTGGATATACCTGGACCGAAGAAGGTGGCATCAACAATATCGGTGGAATGTATCTTCGGGGGATGAATGAAGACGGCTTGATAATAGGCGAAACAACCTTCCCTATGATCGTGGCTGATACGCTTACAGATGTTGCAGCAGCGGCCTATTATGATGGTGAAGAATGGGTGATGATAGGTCCCATTCTGGGGGCGCAACCATTCCACCCAGGCATGTATCAGGGAGCCTGGGCTATTGCAGCCGACACCATGATTATTGCCGGTATGCACTGGCACGACAACTACCACACCACAGCCTTTGTGTGGACCCCTGAAGATCCAGATGGTGAATTACTTCCCGATAACGGTTTAACATTAAATAGCCGTCCCAATGACATGAGCGCTGATGGCAGCGTTATTGTAGGCTGGGCCAGCATCGATGAAGACGATCATTATACTGACAGGGCTGCCCATGCCTGGATCCTCAATGAATTAACCGGTGAATATGAGTTGGTATTTCTGGGGTCTCTTGTAACAGGCTATCCGGGATATTACGACGGTGAAGCCTTTGGTGTCAGCCCCAGCGGCAACTATATCTGTGGGTCGTCACCTGGCGCCATGTTTATCTGGACCGAAGAAACAGGTATGCAAGATATTGGATTTATGGAAGGTCATAATCCTCTGGAAGCACGTGCCCTCGCCAGTGATATTACGGACCAAGGGACTGCTGTTGGATTTGCGCAGGAGCAGACCTGGGTCTGGGCAAGAGAAGCATTCATTTACACACCTGAAAGTGGTCTTATTTTCCTAAAAGACAGCCTGGAAAATCTGGGCTTGGAAGATCAGTTCGAAGACTGGAGCTTAGCTGCGGCTCATGGAATCTCTGACGATGGGTTAACAATTGTCGGTAGCTGTTTTGGACTGGCTGGAATAATGACACCCTTTGTGCTTGAATTTATCCCCCCGAGGGCACCGACAGACCTTGCTTCTGAAGTGTATAATGATGCTGATGGCACCTGGATACAGCTCAACTGGACTGATGATCCAACAAATAATGAATTTTCCTATCATTTACAGAGAAGAGTGACCATTGCAGACTCAACTAGTGAATGGGCAACCCTGGCTCATCCTGATTCAGCGGATAACATGTATACCGATACTGAGGTCTATTTTGCCAATGGCATCGAATGGGAATACCGACTGCGAGCGGAAAATCCAGTCGGTGAATCTGAATGGTTAGAGATCATGACGGCTTCAAGCACAGATGAAATTGCGTTAGGACTCCCAACTGAGTTCAGTATTACTGGAGCCTATCCCAATCCTTTTAATCCCAGCACCACCATCAACTATGAAATTCCTGAGCAAATGAATACCCAGATTGTTCTCTATTCGGTTAGAGGTGCACAGTTAGCCGTGCTCAGTAACAAACTGGAAGAACCAGGTCTTCACAATCTCCAGCTTGATATGAGCAGCTATAATTCCGGCGTATATTTCGTTCGCATCATCAGTGGTAGCAAGATGGATGTCCAAAGAATCACCCTCATCAAATAATTCAATTAATGAATAGAAGGTTATCACCCATGTTTATCAAAAAAATGTTTTCCCTGGTCATTCTGGTGAGTTCAGCTTTATGGGCTGATGATCCAGAAATAGTACGTTTTACAACTGTAACTGATCATGGGGATCCCTATGGTGGTAGTATGATATGGGTCAGCAGCGATGGTTCCCTCGGTGGTGGTGCCTACTACTTTGGGGGAGGGTTCACCTGGGATGCAACTGATGGAATACAACATGCCGGTGGAGGATATGTTCGTGGTATGGATAACGATGGCATTTTGGTCGGTGAAACACCTTTCCCGATGCTTATGGGAGACAGCCTGGTTGACGTTTTCGCTGCCTGCTATTTCGATGGTGAAGAATGGATTATGATGGGACCCATTCAGGGGACTCAACCCTTTGATGACAGTATGTATCAGGGAGCCTGGAGCATTGCTGCAGACACCATGATCGTTGCTGGTATGTACTGGCATGATAATTATTCAACAACAGCCTTTATCTGGACCCCTGAAGATCCAGATGGAGAACTTCTCCCAGACAATGGACTGGACCTGAATAGTCGCCCCAATGCCATGAACTCCGATGGCAGTGTCATCGTGGGCTGGGCAACAATCGAGGAAGAGTACTACACAGACAGAGCCGCCCACGCCTGGATCCTCAATGAATTAACCGGTGAATATGAATTGGTTTTCCTCGGTACCCTTGTTCCAGGTGGTCAATATTTTGAGGGCGAGGCTTTTGGCGTGAGCCCAAGCGGAAACTACATATGTGGTTGGTCTCCCTCTGCCATGTTTATCTGGACTGAAGAAACGGGAATGCAAAACATTGGTTATGCACCCGGCCATGACCCTGGAGCAGCTGGAGCCATCCCTCTGGATATTACTGATTCTGGAACTGCTGTCGGTTTTGCTCAAGCCCAGACCTGGGTATGGAATCGCGAAGCCTTCATTTACACACCTGAAAGTGGAATCATTTTTCTCAAGGATAGTCTGGAAAACCTGGGGGTGGAAGATCTAGTCGAAGACTGGACTTTTCTCCAGGCCAACAGCATCTCTGACGATGGGTTAACCGTTGTAGGTAATTGTGTTGGATTATCCGGGATAATGACACCATATATTTTAGAATTTATTCCTCCATCAGCCCCCACTGATCTGGTCTCAGACATATTTAATGACGATCTCGGTCCTCGCATCGAACTCAGTTGGACTGATGATCCGTTGAACAATGAATTTTCTTATCACCTCCAGCGTAGGGTTACCATGGATGATTCAACTTCTGCTTGGACTACTCTTGCACACCCTGATTCAGCGGATAATATGTATATCGATACTGAAGTCTATTTTGCCAATGGCATTGAATGGGAATATCGACTGAGAGCGGAAAATCCAGTCGGTGAATCTGAATGGTTAGAGATCATGACGGCTTCCAGCTCAGACAACATTGCCTCTGGTCTCCCAACTGAGTTCAGTATTACTGGAGCTTATCCCAATCCTTTTAATCCCAGCACCACCATCAACTATGAAATCCCTGAACAAATGAATACCCAGATTGTTCTCTACTCTCTGACAGGTGCCCAGCTAGCTGTACTCAGTGATAAAATGGAAGAACCAGGTGTCCATAATCTCCAACTTGATATGAGTAGCTACAGTTCTGGTGTTTATCTCGTCCGTATCATCAGTGGTGACAAGATGGATGTCCAAAAACTAACCCTTATTAAATAGAATGATTTGAAAAGGAAATATTAACCATGAAAATTATAAAAAGCATCGTATCGCTTCTCACGATATGCACTGTTCTCATAGCTGATCCAGAAATTATAAAATTCTCAGTAATAGACGATTTTCCAGATCCGCTAGGTGGCGGCTTATGGTGGACAAATAGCGATGGATCCCTGCTTGGGGGAGCCTACTATTTTGGCAGTAGTTTCCTGTGGACTGAAGAAGGTGGGCTGGAGCACACTGGTGGAGCGTCAGTACGTGCCATGGATAATAATGGTCTCCTCGTAGGTGAAAGTCCATTTCCCATGATTATGGGTGACACACTGACTGATGTTGAGGCAGCCTGCTATTACGATGGTGAAGAATGGGTGATGATGGGACCCATTCAGGGCACTCAGCCTTTTGATCCCTACATGTATCAAGGTGCCTGGGCAGTTGCAGCTGATACCTTTATTGTAGCCGGAATGTACTGGCACAGCAACTACTCCACGACGGCTTTTGTGTGGTCACCTGAAGATCCAGACGGTGAATTACTTCCTGATAATGGACCAGATTTAAGTAGTCGCCCCAATGACATGAGTGCCGATGGCAGCGTTATCGTTGGGTGGGCCTCAATTGAAATAGATGGACAATACACAGACCGATCTGCCCATGCCTGGATACGAAACGAACTCACCGGCGAATATGATCTTGTTTTTCTTGGCTATCTTGGAAACCAGGGTGGATGGGTTGGTGGAGAAGCTTACGGCGTCAGCCCAAATGGTCAACTCATCTGTGGTTCGTCTCCAGGGGCCATGTTTGTCTGGACCGAAGAGACAGGTATGCAAGATATTGGCTTTATGGATGGTCATAATCCCCTGGAAGCACGTGTGCTTCCCATGGATATTAATGATTATGGTACTGCAATTGGATTTGCCCAGGCTCAAAGCTGGGTATGGAATCGTGAGGCCATCATCTATACACCAGAAAACGGGCTTTCCTATCTTAAGGATAGTCTTCAAATTCTTGTTGATGATGATGATTTTCTTGAAGATTGGTCCCTGATTCAGGCAAATGGTATTTCTGATGATGGGAAGTTTATCATCGGCACGGCTGTAGGGATATCGGGAATACTCACGCCATATTACATTGAGTTCATTCCTCCTACAGCACCAACAGACTTAGCCTCTGAAATCTATAACGACCCGCTGGGAACCTACATTGAGCTCAACTGGGTGGATGATCCCAATAATAATGAATTCAACTACCATCTTCAGCGACGCGTATCCATTGCCGACTCAACCAGTGAATGGACCACACTGGCCTATCCAGATTCAAGCCATAACTCCTACCTTGATGCCGAAATCTACATCGCAAATGGCGTGGAGTGGGAATATCGCCTGAGAGCGGAAAATCCAGTTGGCGAGTCTGAATGGGTTGAAATTATGACTGCTTCCAGTGTTGATGAGATTACTTCAGGTTTACCTGTAGAATTCAGCATCACTGGTGCCTACCCCAACCCCTTCAATCCAATTACAAACATTCAGTATGAAATTCCCCAGCAGATGAATACTCAGATTGTACTCTATTCTGTGACAGGTGCTGAACTTGCGGTTCTCAGTGATGGCATGGCAGAAGCGGGGAGCTATAACCTTCAGGTAGACATGAGCGGGTACAGCTCTGGTGTTTATCTCGTTCGTATCATCAGTGGCGATAAAATGGATGTACAAAAGCTAACCCTTATCAAATAAAAATACCTCCACTTGGTTAGTGACAAAAGGGCTCCGCGGTTTGGAGCCCTTTTTTGTTTATTAATGGTCTTGATCGTAATACACCAAACAGTTCTACCCGCTGCTACCTGAATCAATTCTCTCTGCCATTTTGTCTTGTCCTGAAATAGGTTGACTATTAATTGGGCGAGATAATAAGCATAAAAGCCTCAAGTAATCACCAGATTATTTGAGGCTTTTTCATTTCGCCATGTTTTTATTTTGACCTTATCCTGAGCATGCATCTGAAGCGGAGTAAGTAATTCACAACTCATATGAGGTCTCAGGCTATTATAGATGTTAATCGATTGTTTGGTTTGTCGCCTGATTTCTTGCATCTCCCCAGGAAGCTCACCTAGATTAAATTCATCTTTTAGGATTCCATTCACTCGCTCAGCCACAGCATTCTCGTAAGGATCACCGTTCTCGGTCATGCTGATCCGGATGTTATTCTCCTTCAAGATCTCTGTATATAGCTTGCTGCAGTATTGAAGACCACGATCTGAGTGATGGATCAGTGGATGTTTTGGATACTCTCGTTTAGCTATAGCCCTCTGAAGTGCTTTAACTGTAGAGTTGGCCTCCAGATTGGGACACAGCTCGTAACCCATGATCTGTTTTGAATAGGCATCGGTGATCAGGTGTAGATAATTATGACCATTATCACCAGAGATGTACGTGATGTCTGCTACCCATAGTTGTTCAGGTCTTGAGGGAACCAGATCCTTGATCAAATTGGGATATTTCCGCATCCAGTGTCGGGAGCTGGTTGTCTTGGTGTACTGCTTACGTTTGGTAATTAGAAGGCCTTCACGCCCAAGGAGATCAAACAACTTATCTCGTCCGTACTTAATTCCGTAAGTATCCAGCATGGGCTTGGTGAGGTAATACAGCTTACGTCCACCCAGGCGTGGCATCTGTCTTCGGATTATCAAGACATGATCCAGAATAAGGCGTTCTTTAAGTCTGGTATCAGCTAGCGTTATGCGTTGTTTATAGTAGGCCTGCTTGGTATAGCCAAACAGTTGACAGAACATGCTTACTTTTCGCGAGTAGATTTTCGCAAGATCTTCAACTGCCTGGCTACGTCTTTTTTTGAGATGCTGATTCCATCTTCACGCTCTGCAATCTCAATTAGCTTTTTGAAGGCAATCACCTTGAGTCGTTCATTCTCCAACTCTTTTTCTAGCTCTTTGATGCGTTGCTTCTGGGGATCTTTCTTGTTTAGGGAGCCCCTCTCAAATTCCCGAACTACCATCCGTTTAAAATTCTCACTGTAGGTTTCGGCGGGGATTAACTGAAATCGACCTGATCCTTGTCCTTCCATATTGACCTCCACTGTTGGTCAACTTTTTTCAGGACGACACATTTGACAAAAAAGCCCCCGGTATTACCGAGGGCTTTGTAAGTTTGATTGTGTTGAACGGCTTATTTGAGATAGGCCATCCGTTTTACTTCTCTCAGGTCATTTGATTCAATAACATATAGGTAGGTTCCGGCACTCAATGAGCCAGGGTTAAACTGGACCGTATGTGAACCTGCTCCGTAAGTCCCGTCCACAAGTTGAGCCACCTCGGCACCAGTAATATCATATACCTTTACAGATACGTGACCAGTTGATTCCATGGAAAATTCTATGGATGTACTGGGATTGAAAGGATTGGGATAATTTCTAGATTGAAGACCATAATGCATCCCCGTTATGGCCGGTGTCACTTCCAGGAGGTTTCCGAAAAGATCGCCTTCATCAATAATATTTAACTCTAGAACCATGATTCGAGCGAGAACCTCATCGGAGGGAATCAACAATCCAACCAGCTCAACCAGATTCCCGGTTACGGGCATAACAAAGTTAGAATCAGCATGCTGTAATCCCCAGAGGTGAACGAGACGATAATCAGCTATCAGGTCTGCATCAACATCAAGGAAGTAGGATACATGGATACCAACATGGCCGTTAAAGCCCGAGGTATCAGCGATCGTGGAGATAACACCACTTACGAAGATACTATCCAGGCTCAAGCTGTCACCATGATTGAATCCATGTCCAGGACCATGATGTCCACCATGTCCTAAACTGTCATGCATGGTGCTATCGCCATGTCCCCAACCGTCTCCAAAACCTCCGCCATGATGACCGCCGGTAGAATCACATCCTGTAGTATCATCCTGTCCCCAGCCGGGACCATCATGATTACCACCACACCCACTGGAATCATGCTGGGTGCTGTCACCAGGTCCCCAACCACCAGAACCTGGTCCGCCGGAACCACCACCATGATGACCACCACCCATACCCTGGGCGAAAACCAGTCCAGTACTTAAAAAAGCTATAATCAGAATCTGCATTCCCAGTGTTTTCATGTTTTGCATCATGCGCTTCCTCTGCAAGTGTTTGTGCTCCACCATCAATTAAACTCAATTAGAATGGGTTAAATTTCAGCCGTTAATGTAAATCATCATGTAAACAATTCGAAAGCTTAAGATGTTAGTAATTTCTTTTTTGTGACTGGTCAGTCATTATATTGCCGACCAGTCAGAATGTATGGAGGCGTATAAAAAGTATGGCATCAGGGATAAAAGAACGTCGGAAAGAACAGCATCGACTTGAGATACTTCAGGTCGCTGAACAACTTTTTGCGCGTCAAGGATATCACGTCACTACCATGGAAGAGGTGGCCGAGGAGTGTGGCTGGAGCAAGGGCACCCTCTATCTCTACTTTAAAAGTAAGGAAGACTTGTTCTTCTCTGTTTTATTCGAAAAGCTGGATCAATTCTCGGCTACCCTGCTGGCTGACTTAAAAACCTCATATGGTGTGGAAGGAAAAATTGCCGCCCTCATTGATGCACAGTTCAGTTTTTTTACAGAAAACAAACACTTCTTTCAACTGGTCATCACCGAGCAGGGTAAAGTCATGCACTCCTCAAATTCAGGTCTCAGGGAAGAACTCATCCAGAAGCAACACTCTCAAATCGATGAGATCTCACAAGCCTTGGGTGAAGGCATGAAAGATGACACACCAGTACAGGCCTCGATCCTCGCCGGCAGCATCATCGGTGCAGTTAATTTACATATGGTTTCATGGCTCATGGCTCCCGAAACCATTGACCTGGATCAGATAAAATCTCAACTCACCACGCTTTTCATATATGGAATATCAGCAAATGAAAAAATTTAGTCTTCTCCTGCTACTCCCCCTCCTGCTGGGAGCACAAAACCAGAAAGCCCTCTCTATTGAGGAGAGTATCAAGCTTGCCCTGGAAAGAAATCCCAATATAAAGATTGCCCAGGAAAAAGTGAATGATGCCAGGCAAAGTCTCTATCAAGCCTTCGGATCAGCACTACCCAGTGCAAGTCTCCAGGGAACTCGCATTATGGACGAAAAGGTCCAGGTCATCCAAAATCCGTTTGCTCCGGGCGGCCCCCCCCTTGAACTTGACTTTACCATGGATTATCAATATGACATTCGCGTGACTCAACCCCTGTTTACCGGCGGAAAAATAGCTCTGGGCACACTCATGGCTAAAAAGGGGTTAAGTCTGATTCAGTCCCAGCATGAACAGGATAAAAACAATCTATCCTTTAATGTTATACAGGCCTATCTGGGCATGCTGGTCACCAGGGAATTTGCAGAAGTGGCGGAGGAAGGGTATAACACGGCCCAGGAATTCTATGAAATATCCAAACTTCTATACGCTCAGGGGATGATATCAAAACTTGATTTGCTCCAAACCGAAGTTCAAGCTGCCAATCTCCTGCCTCAGAAAACCCAGGCTGAAAATGGTGTCACCATGGCCGCCGCCGGATTAAAAATGCTACTGGGAATTGAGTCCGATACTAAAATTGAACTTACAGATGTCATGACTTACAATCCAGGTGAGTACAATCTGGATCAACTAAAGGCCAACGCTTTAAAGAATAGGGCTGAACTTCAGCAGATAAATCTATCAAAGTCTTTAAGTGCTCTGAATGTCAATATGGCGCGCTCGAATTTTCTACCCATGATTGCATTAAGTTATTCATATTCAAAATCCGGGAATGATCTGGATGTTTATTCAGATTGGGATGACAGCTACATGGTGGCTGTTGGAATGAGTTATGAATTGTTTGCTGGCGGTACCCGGTATTCGAAAGTGCGCCAGGCTAAAATCGCCCAGCGCCAGGTTAATTACGGCTACGATGCTCTGAAAGATGGTATCCTGCTTGAAGTGGAGCAGGTCTATCTGAAACTCATGGAAGCGGAAAAAAACATTCTGTCTCAGGAAAAGACAGTGGGTCAGGCAGAAGAGGCAGCTCGTCTGGCTAAAATACAATTCCGTGAAGGAACCATCACCAACCTTCAGGCCAATCAGGTGCAGATTAATCTGACTGCAGCGAAGGCAAATTATCTACAGGCATTATTCAACTACACACTTGCCGAAGCCAGCATTAAAAAAGTTGTCGGCCAGTCCCTCCATAAACAAGGAGCAAATAATTAATGAAAACACTAAAACTCGTTCTCGTTCTCAGTCTTGGACTATTTTTTATTAATGGCTGCAGCAAAGATGAAAATAAAGAGACCACTGAGGACTGGATTAGAAAAGCAGTACCCGTGAAGGTGGCCACAGCAAAACTGCAATCCTTTACAAGCACACTATCCTATAATGGATCATTGATGGCTATTCAAACCTCTCGCATCATTCCAGAAATCCCGGGAAAAATTGAAGCCCTCCATGTACAAATTGGTGATTATGTCAAAAAAGGCATGCCCCTGGTACAAATGGATGTCAGTACCATGACATTGCAACACAGACAAGCAGAAGCCGGGCTATCTGTGGCTCGCGCCAACCTGGTGGATGCTCGAAAAAACTGGGAGCGGGTTCAGACCCTCCATAGTGAAAATGCAGTCTCCCAGCAACAGTACGAAAAAATGAAACTGGGTCTGGATGCTGCTCAGGCACAGATGAGTCAGGCTCAGGCCGGGCTGGATCTACTCAAAATGCAATTGGACAAAGCCACTCTGTCAGCTCCTTTTGATGGCGTCATTACCCAAAAAGGGTTCAACAGAGGTGATTTATTCAGTCCCGCTATCATGATGCCTGTTTTCACACTACAAGATATCTCTTCCATAAAAGTTGAGCTTCAGATTACCTCTCAGGAAATCATGAGCATAAAAAAAGGTCAAAATGCCACCTTGAAAGTGGATTATCTGGATGATCCTATCCCAGGCAAGGTGACTCTGGTTGGTGTAGCTGCTGATCCCCTTTCAAAAACATTTTTTGTAGAATGCCAGTTCAACAATAGCTCGGGGAATCTGCGAGCCGGCACTTTTGGCCGCGTTGATATTGCTATTGAAGAAATTGGAAATGTTATCGTCGTCCCGAAAAATGCTGTGATCAGCAAAACCCACGTGTTTGTTGTTGAGGAAAATCGCGCCTATAAACGAAAGGTGGATCTCCTCCAGATGAGCCTTAATGAAGTCATCGTGGGTAACGGTCTCACAGAGGGCGAGATATACGTAACCAGTGGAGCGTTTATTCTCACTGACAGCAGCCTTGTGCAAATAGAGGACTAGGGAGTCAGCCATGAGAATTGTTGATTTAGCCGTCGATCGAAAGATCACCGTCACCATGATCACCTTGATTGTGATCCTGGGTGGTCTCATCGCATTCACCAAGCTGGGTCTGGACATGCTACCAGACGTTGAATTTCCCATGGTATCTGTGGTCACTGTCTATGGTGGCGCCAGCCCGGAGGATATTGAATCAATTGTTACAAAACCCATTGAGCAGGCGATTTCTTCTGTTTCTGGTGTAAAGGGCGTCGTCTCCACCACCGTTGAAGGTATGTCCATGATTGCCGTAGAATTTGAGAGTGGCTCAAATCTCGATTTTGCAGCACAGGATCTCAGGGATCAGCTGGCTATGTTTGCAGACTTCCTGCCTGACGACATTCAGACACCCCTGGTCATGAAATTTGACATGTCTGCTCTGCCCCTGCTTTTTTATGGTGTCACCAGTGAAGAACGACCCCTGAATGAACTGGCCGAATATATGGACGAAACCGCGGGGTATCGCCTGGAACGTATCGAAGGGGTGGCCTCTGTCATTGTTCAATCTCCTGAGGTTAGAGAAATTCAGGTTGAAATCGATCAACATGCCCTGGAAACCTCAGGAATTACATTGGATCAGGTCATCCAAATGATCGGTTTTGAAAATCTCAATATGCCTGCTGGCCGCATCGTCGAAGATCACATGGATTATCTGGTGCGCACCCGGGCCGAATTTGCCTCTCTCAGGGAGATTGAAGATTTGGTCGTGGGTATTTCCCCAACTGGAAACCCCATTAAGCTTCGGCAAATTGCGAAGGTAAAAGATACCGTCTCTGATCTGCGCACTGAAATGCGGGTCCAGTCCAAACCCGGCGTCATGATGATTGTTACCAAACAATCCGGAGCAAACACAGTTCAAGTTGCCAATGCTGTAAAGGCTGAACTCGCTGAACTCCAACAGGTTTTACCTGAAGATATTGAGATGCACATTGGCATGGATATGTCCGCCAGTGTGAAGCTCACGGTAAACAGTACGGGCCGAACCGCACTGCTGGGTGGTGTTCTGGCCATGCTCATGATCTATTTTTTCCTGAGAAATATTCGCCCCACCATTGCTGTGGGAGTCGCCATCCCCGTTTCCATTATTGTTACTTTTATACCCCTCTATGCTGTGGGCTACACCTTGAATCTTCTCACGCTGGGAGGATTGGCACTGGGTATAGGCATGTTGGTGGATAATGCCATCGTGGTTATTGAAAATGTCTTTCGCCATCTTGAAGAAGGCAAAAGCCGTAAGGAGGCTGCCCGCCTGGGCGCTTCAGAAGTTGGAATGGCCATTACCGCATCTACACTGACAACCCTGGCAGTATTTCTGCCCATGGCCATGGGTTCAGGCACGGCTGGGCAGTTGGTGCGAGGTCTCGCCCTTTCGATTTCCTTCTCACTGCTGGCTTCTCTCTTCGTTTCACTCACCATGGTGCCCATGATTGCCTCTGTCTTTTTCAAACCGAGGAGCAAGGTAGATTACACCCTCAAGGCAGATAAATCCTGGATCGTCCGTTTAAGAGCTGTCTATACAGCAGCGCTTACTGTGGTTCTCCAGCATCGCTGGAAGACCCTGGGAGCTGCCACAACGTTGTTTATTATTTCCATGGCCCTGATTCCAGTAGTTGGCACTGAATTCATGCCTGAGATGGATCAAGCCATGCTCATGATGAAGATCAAGCTGCCTGTAGGGTCCGCCCTGGAAGAAACAGACCAGGCCGTGAGACAAGTAGAAAAAATCGCCCTTTCAGAAGATGCTGTCCAAACCGTGATTGTATCAAACGGCGTCAATGAAGAAGATCGCGGCCAGAGTGGTGATATGGCCAATGCGGGTTCTCATGAAGGTATGATTATGCTGGCCATGAAACCAAAATCGGAAAGATCACTTTCAACCACTTCCATCGGTGAAAAAATTCGTGGTGAAATTCCAGCCATGCGTGATGTTACTATCCAGAGTATTGACTTTGGAGCAGCCATGGGTGGCGGCGGAGCCGATGTGGAGATCCAGGTTTTCGGGAAAGATTTTAAAGTCCTGGAAGAGATCAGCAAGGAAGTAGCAGCCATCATTGCCGACATCGAAGGCGTTACTGATATCAAATCTTCCATGGAAGAAGCCAAACCTGAATATCACATTGCTCTGAATCGAGAAGAAATTAACCGCATGGGACTGGTATCAGGGCAAGTAGCCAATACCATTAAGGCCTCTACTCTGGGTCAGGTAGCCACCCGCTATCGCTTTGCCGGTGACGAAACCAATGTGCGGATAAAATTCCAGGAAGATCAGCGCAATTCTATTCGCGATATCGGGCAGATCAAACTGACAACCCCCATGAAAACACAAATTCCCTTGGCCCAGGTGGCCAGCATTACGAGGGAAGAGGGTCCGGTAAAGATCGTCCGTGACAATCAGAGTCGCGTGGTGCTGGTGAGCGCCAGCATTCTGGATCGTGATCTGGGATCGGTTATGGAGGAGATCATCGAAATCCTCAAACCCATTCAGGCGACTTTACCTGATGGGTATTTTGTGGAATACGGGGGTCAATATGAGCAAATGATTGATACTTTCATTACTTTAGGCCAGGCTCTGGCCCTTGCTATCCTACTCGTATTCATGGTCATGGCTTCACAATTTGAGTCCCTGATTCACCCCCTGGTCATCATGGTTACCATACCTCTGGCATTGATTGGTGTTGTTATTGGATTTCTTGTTTCCGGTGTCACCATCAGTCTTACCAGTTTCATCGGTTTCATCATGCTTACAGGAATTGTGGTGAATAATGGCATTGTGTTAGTGGATTATATCAATCAGTTACGACGGAAGGGAGTCGAGGCAACCGCTGCCATCATTGAAGCTGGTTCCACAAGACTTCGCCCCGTTCTCATTACTGCCCTTACCACTATTTTTGGTATGCTCCCCATGGTTTTAGACGGAAGTGAAGGTGCCGAGATGCGTGCTCCCATGGCCATCACTGTGATTGGTGGATTGACAGCAGCAACTTTCCTCACTTTGTTTGTAGTGCCCTCTCTTTACAGTCTCCTTGCAGACCTAGGAATTCGACGGGCACAAAGGAAGCAACTGAAAAACGCTTAAATATTCACGAGTCGTTCATTTTTTTATCAAAGAGGCTGTCCCAAAGGGGCGGCCTCTTCTTGTAGGGTCGAAGGTATAGAGGTATAGAGTAAACCGGGTCTATGTTGAGATGCAGACAATTCAGCAAGATACAATCCAAAACACATCTGTTTGGGTAACCATTGACTGTTCCTATCGGTGAAAATCCGCCTGCCCGGTGTAGCTCAACAAGCAGAGACGGGTGCATACCGGAGTAAAAACAAAATAGGGGGCCATCGAAGGCTCTGAGACATCCCCTTTGTCTTATTAGAAATGTCGCGTAGAATACATTTTCAATTCGGGGACCACCTATTTTAGGATAGCTATAAATAACGGAGACCCCATGTTAAAAATTCCAAAATCTTACATCCTCTCAGTTCTGTTGACTGCTTTTATGGCCACCTGTGTCTGTGCTCAAGAATCGGTATCGGAAATCAACGAATCACCTGCTATCGGCGATCCATTCCCCCACTTTCAGCTAACCGACACAGAACACCAATCCATAGATTTATACAACTTCCTCCAAAACCAACCGATCTTATTGATTTATTATCGCGGGGGCTGGTGACCATACTGCAATTTACAGTTGGGTCACCTGTTAGAAATAGAGGCTGAGATGATTGCACTGGGTTATCGGATAATCGCCGTGAGCCCAGATCGGCCTGCTGAACTTTCAAAAACATCTGATAACATCTTATTGAATCACTCGCGTCCCCCTTTATCTTCTTTCCCTTCATGAATCAGTGAAAATGGCACTATCCATGCTTTGATTGATACCGTTCGAGAATAGTCTGGTAATAGGATAATTGATGATAATGAAACAAACTGAAGCATTAAAAAATTATGAGGCGACCCGCAAAGCCATTGGTTATGTGGAGCGCCAAAAAGCCAAACCAAAAGACTATAAACGGATTGGTTTTAAATCAGGGCTGGAAGTTCATCAGCAACTCAAAACCAAAAGCAAGCTGTTCTGCCGCTGTCCAGCTGGGATCTACCATTCTGATGATGATTTTGATGCTGAAGTTATCCGCCATATGCGTCCCACCCTGAGCGAATTGGGTGAATATGATGGTACGGCCCTTATGGAATTCAAGACCCGTAAAAACATCACCTATCGTCTCAACAACAGGAATGCCTGTACCTATGAAGTTGATGATACACCCCCCTTCCACATTGATCCAGAGGCTTTGGAAATTGCCATAAAAATATCACTCCTCTCCAAACTGAATATTGTGGGTGAAGTCCACATCACCCGAAAACAATACCTGGACGGCAGTATCCCAACCGGTTTCCAGCGAACGGCCATTCTTGGCGTCGAGGGAGAGATTCAACTAAAAAATAAGAAAGTGCGTCTCATCCAGCTCAGCATCGAAGAAGATTCATGCCGAGAAATTTCTGATGTGGGTCATGAGCGGATTTACAAAACCGATCGTCTCGGTATGCCCCTCATCGAAACCGTGACCCATCCCGATATGGAAACACCAGATGAGCTGGCTGAAGCAGCTGAGTACATCCGTTTTTTGAATCGCAGTACAGATAAAGTCCGTACTGGAATGGGTGCTGGGCGCGAAGATGTCAATGTGAGTTGTGCTGGTGGCAGCAGGGTCGAAATAAAAGGGGTGGCCCACAACAAATGGATTCCAGAGCTTTCACACAATGAAGCCTTCCGCCAATGGGCGCTGCTCAACATTAAGACGCTCATCCATGATCGGGGTATTCAACAAAATAAATGGAAAATGAGCCACAAAGAGATCGACTATTCCATGCCAGAGTTGTTGGCATCTCCCCTGAGAGAAAAGCTGAATCAGAGAATGAAAGTCATCGCCATAAACCTTCCAAAACTGAAGGGAATTCTCTCTCACTTTTTACAGCCCGGGCACCATTTTGCCCATGAAATTAGTCATCGCTTGAAGGTCATCGCCTGTATTGAACGACCCAATATGACCCATTCTGAAAGCCTTGATCCACTCCTGAGTGATGAAGAGCTGGGCAATATTTCAAAATGGTTGGGAGCCAAGAAAAACGATGCACAGATTGTGCTCTGGGGACCTGCAGAGGATATCCCCACGGCCCTGGAAACCGTGGAAGAACGAATTCGAATGGCCTTTGAAGGTGTTCCTGAAGAAACTCGAAAATCGCTTGCAGATGGCACGACCATTTTTGAGAGAGTTCTCCCGGGAAGTGATCGTATGTATCCCGATACGGATTCAGCACCGATCCCCCTGACTGTAGAGTTCATTGACAGGCTCGGCAAAAATTTACCCCCGGATATTGCTGATCGCTATGCCCAGATGAAAGCGTGGGGCATACCTGAGGACACCTGGAAATACCTCCTGAGCAAAAACATGGTCCCCCTTATCGAGAAGATTTGTGAGGGGCATGGTTATACCCACAAATTCATTGGATCATTTCTGGGGCAACCCTTCAAAAACATTGAGGGAAAATACGAAGTGCATAAAAACTTCTTCTATGAGAAAATTTATGAGCTGTTTCGCTATATCAAGGAGAAGCAGCTGGAACCAGGAATCGCTAAATACATGATGCCTGTGATCTATGAATTTCCTGATATGCAATTCAGTTCTGTGCTTACCAGTATCCATTTCAAGCAACGAGACATGACTGAAATTGTCGCTCCAATAGAATTCCTGTATGAAAAGTATCAGGCAAATACATCAGAAGATAAATCAGGAGATGATATAAAATGGCTTATGGGTCAGGTTCATCATCAAGCCATCGGGAATGTAGCTATGGCTGCCCTGAGACAACAGATCGAGACGATAATTAAATGATAAACAGGCTAACCGCAAAGGGCGCTGAGTGCGCAAAGAATGTTTTGTGCGAAAACGATAGACTATTGATTCTGACCTATCAAAAACCTTTGCGTTCTTCGAGATCTCTGCTTGTCCGGCGTAGCTCTTGGAGCGCAGATGGACGGTTAAAAAGTCTTTTTATTGTTTAAATAGAGAGAGAAATGATTCTATGAGTGATGACATTTTCCAAGGATATAAAGGCGATGCTCTGGCAACACTGCAGAAATTCAGTGTCCGCGTCTGGGGTCAGGTTGAAATTCACACCACCCGGGGCACCTTTGATGGAACCGTGCTCCCCCGCTCTGAAAATGATGATGATCAGCACATCGTACTGAAAATTAAAACCGGCTATAATATTGGCATTGATATTGTGACCATTAAAAAAATGGTTGAAACGGGTTATCAGAAAGCCAATTATAAAATTCCTGAAAAAGCCTTCCCCTATTCAGATGATAAACCCAATGTGAAACTTTTTGGGACTGGGGGGACAATAGCCTCACGACTGGATTATCGAACCGGTGCAGTTATCCCGGCCTTTTCGCCTGGTGAATTATATGGTGCTGTCCCTGAATTGGCAGATATTTGCAATATTGATACTGAAAAATTATTCGCTGTTTTCAGCGAAAATATGGGGCCGGATCAGTACAAGATACTGGCAGAAAGCATTGGCAAAGAAATCGCCAACGGCACGGATGGTATTGTCATCGGCCACGGAACGGACACCCTCCATCACACGGCGGCTGCACTTTCCTTTATGGTTCAGGATTCGCCCATCCCTATCATTCTTGTGGGATCTCAACGCTCATCGGATCGACCTTCATCCGATGCGGCTCTTAATTTGATACACGCCTCTTACGCTGCCGGGCATGGTGACATTGCAGAGACGCTGGTGTGTATGTTTGGACCCACCTCAGATGAATATGGCTTCCTGCATCGTGGTACCCGGGTCAGAAAAATGCATAGTTCATATCGATCTACATTTCGGACCATAGGTGATACACCAGCTGCCACCGTGACCCGTGAAGGTCTCAAAATGATAAAAACGGACTACAATCATCGGCGCAAGGACAAGACTGTAAAAATTGTTCCCACCTTCAATGAGAACGTTACTATGCTCTATTACTACCCTCACATGAAGGGCGACATTGTGGATTCATTGGTAGCTGCCGGGTACAAGGGAATTGTTATTGTGGGTACCGGTCTTGGACATGTTAATCGGGAATTATATCCTGCTCTGGAGAGAGCCAGAGACAAGGGTGTCTCCGTCTTTATGACCCTTCAGACGATCTGGGGATATGCTCACATGTTTGTCTATGATACAGGTCGCGATATGATGGCTCTGGGTGTGACACCCCTGGGAAACATGTTGCCAGAGGTCGCCTGGGTCAAACTGGGCTGGGCACTGGGACAAACTGATGATCCAGTTAAAATCAAAGAGATTATGCTCACGCCAATCAATGATGATATCACTGAAAGGGAGCCCTATAATGGTTATCTTGTTTATCAGGGTGGTGTACCTGAGGTGGAAGGTTTTGTTCGCAAATTCAGGAAATAAGTTTCATCAATATCACCTGACTTCAGTCAGGTGAACTAAGGAGACACCCATTTTGACAAACCGTTTAAACGGTTTTATGGTGTGAGCCAATACATCTATCCACTACCAACTGAAGTTGGTAGTTATTTTGAATGAGTTGCAATATATGATGATACCAACCCGATCAGAATACCTCAAAGGACTAGCCCAAAAAGGTCAGAGAATCATGGCTGTGCTGCCGGCCCTCTATCCCAGAGAGCTGCTCTGGGCATTCGATATTCATGCCGCTGAAATCTGGGATCCACCAGGAGAAATACTCCACGCCAACGCGCATCTACAGACTACCATTTGCCCCATTGTAAAAAAAAGTCTGGAATTCATCCTCAAAGAGCCTCATGTCATCAATGCAGGATACCTCTTTCCACATACCTGCGATTCTCTTCAAAACCTGGGCACTCAGGTCAAAGATCTTATCGGTGTTTCCCTTCCGGTTTACACCTTCTATAATCCCAAGGGCAGTTTTAACAATACGACGACAAAATATTACCAGGATATCCTCAAAAATTTCCAATCCACCTTGGAGGCGAGCTATGGGGCTCTTGATCCAGAAAAACTACTGGCTGCTTGTGTACTGAGTCGTAAAATTGATTCACAGCTCTTGTCAATCCAACAGGCCCGTATGACAGATCATCTGTCTTTGAACAACGCTGAGTATTTCAAACTCATGCGAGCCCAAGAATACATGCTGCCAATGGACTATTTGACCCTGCTTGAGCAAGTGGATATTCTGGAACAACCTGCTGATTCTTCAAAAGCACGAATGTTGGTGTCTGGAATCCTGCCGCCCCACCCAGAAATATTAGATTTTCTCGATGAATTGGGCCTAAACCTTGTGGCAGATGATTTACTGGCTGTCAGTCGACGCCTTCCAAAGTTTGCTATGGATACACCTGATTCACCGCTGGATTACTTAACAGATCGATTCTTCATTTTACCACCCTGTTCCACGCGTGCAGGTGACCTGGATGGAAGGCTACACTATCTAAATAATCGTATGAATGAAAGTAAAGCCCAGGGCATCCTATTCCACATGGTAAAATTCTGTGAGCCTGAGCTATTCGATCATCGTTTCCTGGTGAAAACACTTCGAGAAAGAAATATCCCTGTATTAACCCTGGAAACAGAATTGGAAAACCACATCTCAGGTCAAGATAAAACCCGTATCGAAGCGTTTTTAGAAATCCTATTTGAGATAGGTGCGTCATGAGTATCAGAGCAGAGTTAAAATATAAAATCATGAAAGATTATGGAGCTCCTGCTCTCATGGCGCTTCAAGATTTCAGAAGAAGGAAACCCCGCCCCATCCCTGAGGCATTTGGACCACCCCTGGAATCCAATAAGCGTCTGAAAGAGATTCTCAGTCGTCATTATTTCCTCTCCAGATATGCTCCTGGCGTAAAAAAAGTCGCCTGGGTCACCAGTGGTGCTCCCGTGGAACTCCTGAGAGCTTTTGATTTCTATACCATCTATCCTGAGAACCATTCGGCACTGGTAGGAGCCAAAAAACAGGGCGCTGAATACTGTGGAATCGCCGAAGGAAGTGGATTTAGCCAGGATTTATGTTCGTATGCCCGTATCGATCTGGGACATATGCTGTCCGGGAAAACACCAGCCGGGAAACTGCCCAAACCGGATTTGTTATTTTGTTCAAACAACATCTGTCAGACCGTCCTATACTGGTATAAGGCCATTGCTCATGAACTTGACATTCCCCTGATTCATTTTGATGCCCCCTTTGTTACGACGGAGCAGACTGAAGCCGATATCAATTATATGGCTCAACAACTACAGGATATGATCCCCATCCTTGAGCGGGTTTCGGGACGAATATTTTATCTAAATATTTTTGAGGATATCCTCAAATGCTCCATGGAAACGTCCAGGACCTGGGGTGCCATCCTGGATGCCATGAAGGCTCAACCTGCGCCCATGACCATCTTTGACGCCTTTGGTCATCTTGCTCCCATTGTATCCCTTCGCGGTTTGCCTGTGGCACAAGATTACTACCATATATTGATGGAGGAGATCGACACTCGAGTTTCTCAGGGAATTGGCGCTATCAGTGATGAACGTTATCGCTTGATCTGGGATAATATTGCCATCTGGTATAAGGTTCGGTTTTTAGCTACATTTTTTGCTGAGAAGAAAATGAATTTTGTGACTGCTACCTATACCAATGCCTGGGCCGAAACAACAGGATATCTTGATGTAAAAGATCCCTGGGTTTCCATGGCCAAAACTTATGGGCAGATCATTTTGAATAACAATTTGAAGCACCGTCTAGAGTTGATGAAAAAGATGATCAAAACCTATGCAATAGATGGGATGGTCATGCATTCAACTCGAAGCTGCAAACCCTATTCAGTGGGACAATTTGATCTGCGCAAGGCCATCACTGCTGATCTTGATCTACCAGCCGTTATCCTGGATGCAGACATTGCTGACGAGCGGGTTTGGTCTGAGCAGCAGATTCACACTCGACTTGAAGCTTTTTGTGAAACCCTGGAAGGATCAAAACATGGCTGATCTATATTTTGCCGGCGTGGATGTCGGTTCACTCAGCACAGATGTATCTATCATTGATCATTCTGGAAAGGTCCTTGCTGAGATGGTCATCCCCACTGGCGTATATGGTTCTCAAGCGGCAGAAGAAGCTTTTGACGCTGCTTTAAAACTGGCGAATCTTACCCGGGATCGCATCACAAGAATCACTGCTACGGGGTATGGACGAGCTTCCGTGGCTTTTGCCACTGGAAAAACCACTGAAATCAGTTGCCATGGTGTTGGTGCGCATCAACTATTTCCAAAAACAGGCACTGTCATTGATATTGGTGGTCAGGATAGCAAGGTTATACAGATAGATTCACGGGGTCGTATGCTTGATTTTACCATGAACGATAAATGTGCCGCTGGAACAGGTCGTTTTCTCGAGGTCATGGCCAACCGTCTGGATCTTGATCTGGATGAATTGAGCAGCCCTCTGAATATTGAGGGAGAATCTGCACCAATTAGTAGCACCTGCACGGTCTTCGCTGAGAGTGAGGTCATCTCCCTCCTGGCCAAAAATACCCCGCGAAAAGATATCGTACATGGTTTGCAGCGGTCTATTGTGAACCGGATTTGGAGCATGGTCACCTCAATTGGTATTGAAGGCGAAGTCACCCTGTCAGGAGGGGTTGCCCATAATAAGGGTCTGGTAAAATTGTTGGAAGAGAAGCTGGGACTTACCTTGAATATTCCCGAAAACCCACAAACTGTAGGTGCACTGGGGGGTGCTCATATTGCCCGTCGAGCTTATCAAAGCAGTCTCGAGCCTCGCTCAAATTAACCAATGAGGAACTTCTGGGGTCAAAGGGATTACATAGAAAGAGGTGTATTATGAAACTTAGCAAACTTATTGTCCTATTACTCATCCTTTCGGTCATGTTGCAGGCTGGTCCTCGATCAAGAAGAAATCATCATCACCCTGTGAGGAACTATCACCACTCCTATTACCCCCACCACTACAATAACTACTACTCAGCATATGGATATTATGGATATTATAGATATAATCGACCTGTCGTGGTCACCACCCAATCGACCACTACTTACCCGACTAATCTGGTCACCATCACGGTCGAAAGTGTGGCAGAAGACATTGCTGCCTTGAATGACCTGATGACACGTGGTTTGATTACTGAAAAGGATTTTGAACGGGCCAAAAAGACGCTACTCAATCGTATCGGAATGTCTTTGAATCCAGATGCCCAGGAAGCAACTACTGAGCATCTAATTGGGCAAATCGAAACGCTGCACCAAATGCACTCCAGACAGCTCATCACAGAAAAAGAGTTCAAGAAACAAAAGAATAAGCTGTTGGCGATGATATAGACTGATATTCCTGCTGCTTTTTTTAAAATTCTCCCTTTTGAGTTTGTATCCCCGCTAATTAATCAATTTTAATCCTAATTATTTCTTGGGAAGCAGTTGCCAGGAGTTAGCATGCCTGAGTCACTAAATAAATTTCTAAGGAATTCTGCATGTACCCCTATCTCAGAACCATTAAAACCATTCTCTCAGCCAAACATCGTAGCTCACTGAATTTCGGTGATACCGGTATTCTAAATCTTCGAGCGGGGTTATCTGATATTGACCACTATGGAGAAATCAATAATGGGAGACAGCTGACCCTTATGGACCTGGGACGTTATGATTTCGGGGTAAGAGGCGGCTTGATGAAGCTCATTTCTGAAAAGAAATGGGGCTTTGCTGTTGGCGGCTCCAGTATTCGTTACCGCCGTAGAATAACCCTGTGGAAAAAGTTTCAATTACACAGTGAGGTCATTGGTCACGATGGGCGCTGGTTCTACTTTCTCCAGAAAATGTGTCAGGGAGAAACCATCTGTTCATCGGCCCTCATCAAGGCGGGGGTTGTTTCGAACAATGGATTGGTCCCAGCTGAGCAGGTCATGAAGGAGTTTCCAAATAATACCTGGACCGGTGAATTACCAGACTGGGTTATAGCCTGGATCAATGCTGAAAGCCAGCGACCCTGGCCGCCAAACTCTCCTCAATAATAAAAAGCCACGTCAGTGCAAACCGACGCGGCTCCATTCCCAGATATAGCACTGTTTATTTTATAAATTCTAAAATAGCCTTATTGGTAGCTTCCGGTGCATCCAATTGGACGAAGTGTCCACACCTTGGAATAACCGTCACCGTGCTATTTGGTATTTCATTTGCGATTTCAGCAATATCTTTGGTCCAGCCTGGATGTAAAAATCGGTTTGGAATGAGTGCATCATTGGCACCAAACAGAACCAGAGTGGGCTGCTTGATTTGATCCAACTTATCCCACACAACACCCCTCAACATGCCCTCAACATTCTTTGATACAGCATAGCAATAGTCATAAAAGTTTGCCGCACCTCGCAGCTGAATCCGATCAGTAATCATCCAGGCTGCATCTTCAGGGAAGTCATAAAAATTAATACTGACATTTTTGGCAATGGCTCGGACGGGCGTATCCCTCACCAATTCAGGGGTCATGACGTTCTTCATCCAGGCAGATTCGCCCTCATTAAAACGTTCAAAACCAGCTGGGGAAATCAAAATCAATTTCTCCACCAGCTCGGGACTTTCAAGCGCCAGGGTCATGGCAATTTGACCACCCATTGAATGTCCTCCAACGATCACTGTCCCCAAGCCCAATTTCTGAATAAAATGTCTTAACACATCAGCATTAAAGGACATGGAATAATCGTAATAGCCCTTACTGGAATGTCCATAGCCAGGTAAATCAACAGCAATGACTCTATGGGTTTGGGCAAGCACCTCAATGTTCTTGGTCCAGGCCCGGGCATAGCTCCCCAGTCCATGAATCAGCATTATCGTCTGGGGGCCTTCCCCTTGTTCGACATATGCCAGATCTACATTCCCGATCTGAATATTCTTAACAGGAAAACCATAATCCAGCTCATCAAATTCAAGGTTGGGAAGTTTATAATAAGATCCTGTTCCGGCACCCATGAGTGTTCCAATCACTGATATAAAAACGAATATTTGTATTATTTTCTTCATGATGCCTCCTAAAACATGATCCATTTAAGGAGCAGAATTAGCGTCCAGGGATCAGCGGGGCGCTCAGAAATACCACCATTGGTCAAGGGAGAATCGTAAAAATCTCCCAGACTCAAATGAGCAGCATGCATCTCAATATCAAAGAAAACTTTGGGTGTATAGGTCACACCAATATTCGCCTCAAAACCCATGGCGTTGCCTCCACCAAATGGAGCAACTGGAGCAATGGCATAGCCTAGATTTCCTTCGACTTTCAATTTGTATGGGATGACATCATAGGAGAGTCGACCCACACCAGCAACGAGACCATAACCCATATTCTGGATATCGATGGTTGAAGCATAGTAGCGGTTCACCACATCACCGTGAGGCAGCAACAGGTATAGTCCAGTCCCAAAGAACACAGCACCAGGCGCGGTCCAGTTGTTACCCGTGAGCACGCCGGTATACTTCCCATCATCAACGTTTTCTGTATCCCCTGTTGAGAATATTCCATCCAGGACAATATTGTCCCGATTGGTCTTTCCATATTTATAGGCAAGACGAAGATTTGCCGCATACCCAGCTACGTCGATTTCCCGAGTATCAGTTTTAACCAGGCCACGTGTGGTATAAGCAAATCCACTCATCCCAAAACGCCCCTGCTCCAGCATGGGATCACTATCAAAGTGTGTCCCGATCCACCAGAGATTTGCAGTATAGGTTTCATTCCCCAGATTGAATTGAAATACACCATTATAGGGCGCTAACAATGAATTCAACCCCTGTCCCAGGATTGATACACCTCCTTCACCAGCTCCATTCTGAGAACTTCCATAATCCCTGAGATGATAAACCGTGAGTCCAAGTGTGGTTTTGATGGATACATCCTGTTCAGCATCAAACTCAAAGAGAAACACATCATCATTCTGTTCTACATTGTTTTCATATAGCTGATAGGCCCCAGCCTTGAAATGCTGATAGGTATTGGGAGAATAATGTGCCGAAAGACCCGTCGCATCGGAAGCAAAGAGAGAAAGTCTATACCCTGTGGTCAATAGCTCGCTGGTACCTGTGTAGTAGGGAACAGATGTATTGTCATAAAAACGCAGCAGTCCCAGATTCACATACCATTTTTTGTTGGGATGGAATTCCATAAATAGGTTTTGGGTTTGCAGATTCACAAAATCTGCACCAAAAGCACCTCCAAAATTTCCACCCGCACCATAATTGGCATCACCCCAGGTCCAATCCAGCTCAAATGACATGCGCATACGTGCCCAGCCATCAAATAGGCGTGGTGAATAGGACAACATTCCTAAAAAGCGTTGCTCAACATAGTTGGAATATCTATCGGAATAGCTTTTGGTTGTGTTTCCGCCATAAAAACGTCCCACAACCTGACCCTTAAGAAACTCATTGGTAGGAGCCACATTAATAGCCTCATATCGAGTGAGATAATACCCGATAAAGCTCAATTCGTTCTTATCTCTGATGGTTTCTTTACCCTCAGGCCATATTGGCAGCGCCTGACTGAAGCTGGTCAGAGCAAGGACCATCACGAGCAATGCACGCGTAAGCATCTTGCGCATATCATTCTCCCTAAAATGTTGTCGGGGTGTAAAAATCACACCCCGACATTAAAAAACCTTAGTCCTGACGGATATAGGTCTGAATATTCCAAGTCCCCAGAGTTGGGTCTGCGCCAAAACCTGCAGCAGGTGTTGGAACCGTTGCTGCAATATCTGGAACCGTCTGAACGGCTTCCAGTGTTAGCGTATCGCCACTGATCTGGATGATACCTTCTTGCTCAAAAGCTGTATAAATGAGCTGAATGACATCGATTTCAGAATCACTTGACTCAGTGAGTACATAAGTACCTCCCTGAGATGTCCAGGCGCCACCAATAACATGGGTCTCAAGTGTTACTGTGTTGTCTTCAGCAAGCTCAACTTTCACGCTGTCATACTGAAAATATGTGGAGAGGATCACAGCCACATTTGGTCCGGCACTTAACCAATTGCCGACCCATACATCTACATCATTGTTATTGGCGTCTGTGCCTGAATCATCTTCACAGCCCATCACGAACAGTAGTCCCAGAATCAGAACCATCAGGATTGTGTATCTTTTCATCATCTTGTCTCCTTTTGTTGTTTGTACATTTCTATTAAATGTTTGCGATCCAGCTTACCAGAGTCATTCAATGGTAGCGCTTCGATCAAACAAACCTGTTTTGGTGTTTTATATTTTGCCAGCGACTTCAGACAGAAGTCCCTTAGTTCTTCAATTTCAATTTCCCTTGTTGCTACAAGAAAGGCGAGACCCACTTCACCCCATTGCTCATCTGGGATTCCAATTACGGCGGCATCCTTGATATGGGGGTGTTGAATCAAGATTGCCTCAACCTCGGCTGGATACACATTTTCACCACCGCTGATGAACATGTTCTTTTTGCGATCAACGATATAAAAGTAACCATCTTTGTCTTTGCGGGCCATGTCACCCGTATGAAACCACCCATCATCAATAGCTTTGCTGGTCTCCTCTGGTTTGCGCCAATACCCTGGTGTGACCACCGGCGAGCGTAAACAGAGTTCACCTGGTTCATCCATGCCTGCCTCTTTTCCAGATTCAGACAAGACCCGGGCATCCATGTAGAAATTGGGGAATCCAATACTCCCCTGTTTGCTGATGGCTGCGTCCTGATTCAATGAGAAGCAATTGGGACCCACCTCTGTGAGACCGTAACCCTGCCTGATGGGGACATCCTTTTGATGCCAGATTTCAATCAGTGGAATGGGCATTGGAGCGCCTCCCACCACTGCATAGCGCAAGCTGGAAAGATCAGTGGTATGGAATCTGGGTGAATCTGCCAACATTTGCATCATGGTTGGAACACCGAACAGAACCGTTGACCCTTCTTTTTCGATCAACCCTAAAATGATATCTGGGTCAAAGCCTTCCAGGATAGTATGAGAGGCTCCATGGTGTAGGAAAGGCGTAAAGAGAACGTTCCAGCCTCCCGTGTGAAAAAGGGGTGCATAGGCCTGAGTATGATCGCTTGAATTAATATCCAGACGCAGCGAAGTATTCACTGAATTCCAGAAAAGCATTTTATGGGTGATCATAGCACCTTTAGGTACGCCAGTGGTGCCAGATGTATACAGGATCATGACCAGATCCTCAGATTCAATCGATGGAGCGGCCAGCTCGATTGCAGGTGCATTTTCTTCCATATCAAGGAAAGCGCCAAGGGATTCAATACCCACTTTCTGACAGCCATCAGACAGGGATTTCAGCATGTTGACTTGCTCAGAATAGTCTTCCTCAAAAATCATAAGCTGGGGTTCCGCATCTGTGAGCAAAACATCTAATTCAACTGGGGTTAATCGAAAATTCAGAGGTACTACAATGACCCCAAGTTTGATGGCTGCAAAATAGAGCATGAAATATTCCATGCGATTGCGGGAGTATATCGCCATCCGGTCGCCTTTGGTGAGCTTCATCTCCTGCTGCAGATATCTGGCACAGGCCCTGGACACCTCATTGAATTGGTCATAACTCCAGGAACGATCACTGACATGTTCGCGAAGAAATAATTTATCTGGGGTATAATAAGCCCAGCGCGCCAGCCAATCATGTGCATGTCGTGTCAAGACAGGGGCTCCTTCTTTAGCTGGAAAATGATTGATCCCACCACCAGTGATAGAACAATGGCTACAGCAGCGGCCACTCCGGGGTTTTCACCAGTTGCCAGGGTAAAGGGGACGGATATCTTGCCATAGTACATGGTGAAGTGAATAACAACCGCTGTGACACTGGCAGCAATGGCGGCAAGTGGTGGTGTCCGTTTCGAAAACATGCCAAACAGAATGGGGAAAAAGGCTGCTGCGAAGAACGCATAAACACCATTCTGGGCAAAAATGGCTACAGATAACTTGGGAAATAGGAGTTGTTGCCTGGATAGGATGATGGCAACGATAGCCAGCAAGACAATGACAAGACGGTTAATTTTTATCATTAAGTTGTCAGCAGGACTATCCCCTCTGAATTTGATCAGGGCTGGTTTTATCAAATCTTCTGTCATCGTTGTTGATATACTCTGGATCAGTCCCTCCAGAGTACTCAAACCGGCTGCTATCAATCCCAGAACCACAAATAGACCAATAAACACAGGGAATTCATTCAGAACATAGGCTGGGATGATGCCATCCATCTTTAAAGCGCTGCCTCCAACTGAGAGATCGGGGAAGGCAATTCTGGCATACAATCCAGCGATGACCACGCTAAAGAAAATCAGCTCCGTTATGACGGCGACAACCAAAAAGCGATTAACACTCCTTTCATCTTTGAGGAGCAGACTTTTTGTGATGATATGAGGTTGACAGACGATGGCGACACCCACCACTATCTGAACCACACCAATTTCAAACCAGTCTCGAAATAGAAAACTGTTGGTGTTTGTGGTGCCCACCAGATCAGGATCAATACTGGACAGCTTGTCCAGGAAACCGTGTATTCCGGCACTGAAATGTTCATATCCGGAGCCCAAGAGCAGGAATGCAACCACCAACATGATGGATCCCTGTATGGTGTTGGTATAGACCATGGAATTGGCACCACCGAACATCATATAACCAAAAATAAAGATGACGATTCCCAGGAGCGCTGCCATTTCCGATATGGCCAAAGTACTTGACAGCACCTTGGTCAGACCCACAACGATAAGGACGATGAATGTGATGAGCAACAGGGACAAAATGGCAAAAAAAGTTTGGTAGGCTTTGCTGTTATAGCGTACACCCATCCATTGTGAGAGGGTAATCACCTTAACCGTGGCACCAAATTTCCGAAAGCCCTTGCTGAGGATCACGAGTGACACCATGGCCGCCAGGGGCAGTACTACGGCGTATGATATCACAGCCGAAATACCATAAATGGCAATAAATCCGGGGTTTATAATAAAGGTAGCTGCACTGGTCATGGACGCAGCCAATGAAATTCCCACTGCAGCCGGTGAAAACAAAAAAGATCCCAGTGCATAGTCCTGCATACTTTTGGTTTTTCGGGCCCCTCTAACAACCAGCACAAGAATTCCGCTGGCCAGCAGAATCATCAGAATCCAACTATACAAAACCATATCTGTGTTTGCATTCATGCTAAACTCCCTACCAGATCCACGCGGAACACGCAAAAGCCAGACCGCCACCGGAACCCATAAATACGATGAGGTCTCCTCGATCCAGTTTGCCTTGATTGTGGGCTTCATTGAGTGCCATGGGAATACAAGCCGATCCTGTATACCCATAATAAGACATTATAGTCTGAGCTTTTTCCATGGGCAGATGAAGAGCCTCCATGGTTGCCCTGATGCTGTTGATATTAATCTGGGTAAAAAAGACCTGCTTTACACTGGATAGTTCGTGACCCCCATCGGCAACAACTTTGCGAATCATCCTTTCCCAGGTGATGGGATTGAGTTCTTTAGGGAACTTTTTAACAAATTTCAGGAGGTGATCTTTGTTATCCAGCACTTCTTGAGTCACAGGCGTTTTCACGCCACCAGCATAAATCCCCATCCAGTCCGCATACTGTCCCTCTGTGTAGAGCAAGCCCTGTAGATGTCCAACACCTTCAGGGTCAGCACCAAGTAGCACACCAGAAGCGCCATCAGCGAACAGGGTCACTGTTTTTTTGTCATATAAATCCAGGTAGCGAGACATCCCATAAGCACCAATAACCAGGATATATTTATATTTTGGATCAGCCTGGATATATTTGGCTCCCATGTCAATTGAAGTCACAAACCCTGCACAGGCCGCATTCAAATCAAAGGTTCCCGCTCCTGTGGCGCCCAGACGGTCTTGAATGATTGAAGCAGTCGATGGTGAAATGTACTCTGGAGTATCCGTTGAAATAATAATGAGATCGAGTTCTTCTGGTTTCACCTCGGCCTTTGCCAGAATGGTGAGCGCTGCTGATTCAATAAGATCCGCAACACTTTCGCCTTCAGATAGCCAACGACGCTCTTTTATGGTGAGATTGTCTTCCAACCATTCCGAAACATTCTCGCGCAGAATTTCATCAAAATATGAATTGGGGACGATGCGATCAGGCACTGCCATACCTGTTGACAGAATACGTGCATTACGGAGCTCAGCCATCAGGAAATCAACCCTCCATCTACTGAGAGTGTGGTGCCATGAATAAATGAAGCTTCGTCTGAAGCCAGAAACGCATAGGCTGCCGCCACTTCTGAGGGTTCACCAATACGCTGCAAGGGTGCTTTACCCGCCATCATTTCGATGACTTTCTCCGGCATCTTTTTGACCATTTCAGTGGCAATGAATCCTGGAGCGATGGCGTTCACGCGCACGCCTTTGCGTCCCAACTCTCTGGCCCAGACCTGGGTCATTCCAATGACACCTGCTTTAGAAGCGACATAGTTAGTCTGTCCAAAATTTCCATAGAGTCCGACGACTGAGCTGGCATTTAGTATGACACCTGAGCCCTGGGAAACCATTTGTCTTGCAGCGGCTTGACCACAGATGAAGACCGCCTTTAAATTCACATCAATCACCTGATCAAAAGCAGCGCTTTCCATCTTGAGGAGTGTCGCATCTCTGGTGATACCGGCATTGTTGATCAGAATATCCAACTGGCCATATTTCTCAACGATGGCTGTCACGGCTCCATGGACAGAATCTTCATCAGTTACATCCACAGCTCGAAATTCTAGTCTTTTGTCAGGAGTCTGAAGCGCAGCCATGAGAGCATCACCCATTTCCTGATTAATATCCCAGGCGGATACGATGGCGCCTTCTGCTAAAAACTTTTCAACCGTGGCCATGCCAATTCCAGCCGCTCCCCCGGTAATAATTGCAACTTTTGATTCAAGTTTATTCATGCTTTCCTCAATCTGATCTACGTGTCAGTTTGTTCTTCTCGCCAGGTATCAATAAATGAGTTCAGATATTCTTGCATCTGTGTGTTGAATTGAACCATTTCTTCCATGCGAGATTTAAATTTTGCCATTTCAGGTTTATCATTGTTCCGGAGTTTTCTTTCAAATTCTTTGGCCAGGCTCAAGTTTCTCCGCAATAGCTCGGCCTGATTGATAAATGCCTGGAGGAAGATGTGATCCACAACCTGGTAGTAATCTTTGCGATCGCCCCCCACCCAAACCCGCTTCACCAGATTATGATCTCTCAGGCGTCGCAATATCTGGCTCACGGGACCCTTACTTACATGCAACTCATCAGTCATTGTGTCCAAAGACATGGGCTTATCCCAGTACAGCAACAATCCCACAATTCGCCCCATGAGAATGGGGAGTCCAAAATCCTTATAAGCATCGCCAAAGCGATTCACAAATTCGTGTTTAATCTTATCTGTCATTCATAACATCCTGCGTTTGATATTTTTCAAATATAGAAAACGATTGATGTATAGCAAGGATTCTTACACACCTAGACGTGATTATTTCTTTTGTTAAAAGTCTATGTTTGTTGAGTTAAGCTAATGATGACCAACTAAACCAGCAATTCACCTCGGACCGTCAAATTGTTTAACGACCAGGTAAACCTCACATTTCAGGGCGAATTTCTATTATGAATTCACCGGGTCTTCAAGATGCTTAGAACCATTTGATGTCAATTCCAACATGGCAGGTTCAACGTCTTCTGGACTCACAATCTTCCCATGATACAGTTTCATCCATACCACTCGTGCTCTATTTGTCACAAGGTAACTGGCAGGTAAAACAACCAGAATAAGGAAGGTTCCAAAGAGTAAACCATAGGCCAGGGAGATCGCCATGGGAATCAGAAACTGTGCCTGACGACTGGTTTCAAATATTAATGGTGCCAATCCAAAAGCCGTTGTGAAGGTGGTTAGCAGGATGGGACGCAAACGACTCACCCCAGCGTCAAAGACAGCATCATAGAGGAGCATCCCAGATTTAAAATTTCGGTTGATCTTATCAACCAGAACAATACTGTCATTTACAATAATACCCGTGAGTGCGAGAATACCATAGATGGATAGGGTATTCACCTGAATGCCATGTAATCCATGTCCCCAGAAGGCACCAATTACTCCAAATGGTATCAGTCCGAAAATAAGGATGGCCTGAACATAGGATCTGAAAACCAGGATCAACAAAATAAACATCCCCATAAAAGCCAGTGGGAAAGTCCTGCGGAAACTTGCTCCCGTTTTAGCCTGATCTCTGGATTGTCCCTCATACGAGACATGAACACCTTGAACCTGTGCCAGAACCCGGGGAATTACCTCTTCCCGAATCTCTGCCAGAATGGGAGGTAAATCCAGACTACCGTCTGCCAGATCTGCCTCAACGGTGAGCTCACGCTTTTTATCAAGATGGCTGATGGAAGTTATCCCGCGTTTCAATGTGTAAGTTGCCAGTTCACCGAAGGGATATTCCTGACTATTTTGGGTTCGAATGAGCATACGATCCAGATAACCCAATGATGAGCGATCTTCAGGAGAGTAGCGTACCCAGACACGAATTTCATCCCGTCCTCTTTGAATCCGCTGGACCTCCTGACCAAAAAAGCCCTGACGAACCTGTCCGGCAACATCTCTCAGGGTAAGTCCAAGAGAATATGCCAGTGGTTTTAAAGTAATATCAATCTCCCGGCGACCTTCTTTGGAACCCAGAGAGACATCCCTCAGGGTGGAAAATTGCTGCAGTTCGGCGGTTAGCAGATCACTGGCTTTTTTCAGTTCATCCAAATTGCTGCCCAGCAGACTGACTGAAACAGGCTTTCCAAACATGCTTGCTCTACCGAAGGAAATCTTCTGTGCTTCGGGTCTTGGCCCAACAGCCTTGCGGATACGATTTGCAAAGACGAAACTGTCCATGCCCCGCAATTCACCATCCAGCAATTGAAGGGTCAATTTACCTGCATGGCTTCCCGCATCACCAAAATCGTTACTGCCAATATCCCTCTTTATCCCCAAAATGTATTGGAGCCCATCTTCCCTGTCAGCACTCATCTCTTCATTTACGGACCAGACCACATCTTCAATTTCAGCCAGAAATTTATCGATGTCCGCTTCCTGTCTTCCCGCCACAAGACTGACATTAATGGGTAGCGTATCCCCATCAATAAAGGGGAAAAATGTAAATCCTATAAATCCACCACCAAAGAGACCGATAGTTATAAAGACAAAGACCAGGGGCATGGTTACCGTGATCCATTTATAGCGTAAGGCATATCTCAGGGATGGCGCATACATGCGGTGGGTCATAAAATGAATGATCTTCTCGATTCGTTTGCGCATCCATGAATCTTTACTGTGGGCATGCAAGCCCTTGGAATGGGCCAGGTGGGCTGGCAGAATGAGAAATGATTCTATAAGCGAAAAGATCAGTGCGGCTACCACAACTGCAGCCAAATTCCAGATAAAACGGCCTAAAAATCCATCCAGAAAAAAGAAGGGCAGAAATACAAGTATGGTGGTCATGACTGAGGTGGTTACTGGGCCCACCATGATGATGGTACCATCAATGGCCGCCTGAAGACCCTTTTTCCCGCGCTCAAACTCACTGAAGATACTTTCTGAAACCACGATGGCGTCGTCTACAAGTATACCAATGACTATGATCATCCCAAAAAGGGAGATGACATTCAAGGTTATTCCGGTAAAACTCAAGACCAGAAACATACCTGCAAATGAGAATGGGATACCAATAGCCACCCAGAAGGAAATCCTCAAATTCAAAAAGAAACTGAGACTGAGAATTACCAGTACCAGCCCGATAAATCCATTGTTGATCAGGAGTTCAAGCCTCTGGCGCAAACTGATCGTGTTGTCCGCCAGCACCAAAGCCTGGATTACAGAGTTTTCAGAATTAAACTTTTCAACCATGTCTTTTGATAAATCTGCAACGGTGATGACATTTTCTTCACGGGTTTTACTAATATTCAGGACCACCGCTGTATGACCATTGTAATAGGTCTTATCCGGTGAATCAGCCCATCTTTCCCGAATGGTGGCAACATCTTTAAGGAAAATCAGATTACCATCACTATCGCCACGGATGACCAGGTTCCCCAGCTCGGCAGCCTCATATTCTCGTCCATAAGCCCGTATGAGGATTTCTTCATCTCGGGTCTCAAATTTTCCACCAGATAGATTCACGTTCTCTGATTGGACCCGTCTTGATATCTCATCAAAAGTCAACTGATAACGTCTCAGGTTGGCTTCAGATACTTCGATAGAAATCTCAAGACCAGGGTAGCCCTGTATGGCGACTTGTGAGACTTCCGGGGAAGCAAGGAGCTCATCCCGCATGTTCTCTGCAAAGACTTTCATAGTCTTTAAATCCGTTTCGCCAAAAAGAACAATAGACAGAGCTCTTGATCTGAATTTTTGTTGGTACACCACCGGCTTTTCAGCACTTACAGGAAAAGAGCCAATTCGATCGACGGCATTTTTAACATCGGTGAGGACTTTATCCATATCTGCACCACGAATGGCTTCAATGTTGACAACTCCAACATTTTCAGAAGAAGTCGAGGTTACCCGCTCTATACCATCCAGACCATCAAGATTCTCCTCAATTTTGAGAATGACCCCCTCTTCTACCTCTTCAGGAGAAGCACCCGGGTATAGAACCTGGATAATGATGCGGTTTGGTGCAATTTCAGGAAAGGTGGAGTAACGCAGGTTGGACAGTGCAAGTCCTCCAAAAAGAAGAACTGAAACAAGTAAAACATTGGTCCAGATTGGATAACGGGCAAAGAATTCAATGACGCGACGCATGGAATCAATTATTCCCGGGAATCAGCCGTGAACGAGATTGTGCTGGCATGCCAGCTGAAACACCTTGAAGTAAATCTGTGACCAGTGTATCACCAGGACTCAGTCCCTTGTTGATGATATAATAGTCTCCTTCATCAAAGGCTATTCCAACATCCCGCTTTTCGAAGAGTCCACCATTTACAAGAAACACATAAGATTCTTCATAAACTGCCCGGCGTCCCACCTTGATTGCTTCAGGAATCAAACGAGCTTCAATATCAGCCTTTACAAATACGCCAGCGAGTGGGTTCACGTCACCTGTATCATCCAGTTTTATATACGCCAATACGGATTGTGAGCGTTCATCAATTATATTGCCGATTCTTTCAATATGTCCCTTCCATTTGATACCATTCTCTTCTGGCTCAAGCACGACAGGGGAACCCACATGAATCCAGCCAATATCCTTAGCTGGAACCTGAATCTCAACTTCCAGCTTATCAAGATTGATAAGTTCTCCCAGTCTGCTTCCAGGAGCGGCTGTGCTGCCATCGCGAAGTTGGGTGGATATGATGGATCCATTAAAGGGTGCATAGAAATAATGTTTCGAAGCCCTGATTTCCAGATTCTGGACGGCGAAGTAAAGTTTGAAAATATTGTACCTGGCCAGCAATGCCTTGAGTCTTTGGTCTTCTGTAGTAGGTAGCACACCGATGGGATCATCAAAATTGATGGAGTCAAAATATTGTTGCCAGACCTGAAATATAGCAGGAGAGCTGACTTTTATCTCAGGCATGATCGAAGACAAGGCCGTTAATAAATCACTCTTTGTACTGTTTAGCTCCAGTATTATCTGACGCGTATCCACTTTTAATAATAACTCACCCTTTTTAAAGGATTGTGCTGGTTGAAAGGGAATATCACCAGCTTGAAGTGTTCCTGAGACCTCACTGATTAATGATACGGGTTGACTACTTGCAAGTGTACCATATGTGGTCAATTTTGCCGGTACCTCACCCAGAGACACGACAGATGTGGCCACGACGCGTGGGGTGACCTGAGAATTACGCTTGGGCTTCTCTGCCTTAAACGAAACTAGAATTTTCATAATTATAAATCCAACAACGAGGAGAATCAGGGGTGAAAGTATTAAAGCTTTTCTTTTCATATATATCCTTCGCACCCCAACAAGCGGCGCCAATTATTAATGCAAACATTCTTAAAAAACCTCTGTCAAAATGACAAAGAGTTCAGGATAGTCGATGAACCATAGCTTGGCAAGTATTCTTAATGCAAAGGTGATGCACTGACAGGTAGGTTTTTCTGTGAATAAAAAGAGGGGGGGTTAGTCGAAAAATTTGTGCCGAAGATGGGTCGCTTTAGCCGATCGATGACGCTTGATTATCTCTGGAGCTGGTGCCTTCAACAATGCTTTGGTCACATCAACACTCACAGTATAGGCACCCTTCTCATCATCTGCAGAATTGCCGGGATCCAGATAGTCCCAATATTTTTTTATGATAAAGTAATAATCACCGCTGTTTATGCAGGCCCATTCCAAAAGGGGGTCTACATTTGTGGTGGTTTGGTCATCACTGTAGCCAGCGGAATCACCACTTACAGAAAAAAGTGATATGGTCAAATCAATATCCGAACTTGCCTCTGCTTCAGCTTCTATGACATAGCTGGTCCCCCCAAGTGCCTCAAAAATAAAATAATCGTCATCATCACAGACTGCCGAATAGTGACTTTGTATGGCGCCAGCAGCAGAAATTCTGGTCGCCTGGCCTAAGCTGTTGTCTGGCTCGTATATATCATTGGTGAGTTGCGAGGGATCTGTCCATGAGGGGGGAGGCAATACAGATCCGTATTTAACCAGAGTGATCACATCATCATCATTAGAGAGTGTAAGTTGTGTACCGCTTATGCTATAGTACAGGCGCGTATCATCGTCAAAAACTATAGCTGTATCGCTTACTGAATCAATTACCCTTACATCCAGGTTATAGGTTGAGTCACACTGATTTACTTCATTTTCATAAGACAGTAAATTGTCTTTAGTGATGTCAATAATCCAGGCCTCTTCAAGAGGTAAAATACTATAATCGGTATTAATCCCATCAATGATTGCCGTTTTAACAATATAGTCGCCTACAATATCTGAGGCATAGTCAACGGTAGCATCCTCGCAGGCAACCATGAGAACTACCAGAGAAACCAAGCTTCCTATTTTTAGCCATTGATTCAATGTTGATCCCTTACAATTAGGTGAGCATGCGAAAAACTATTTCTTCGAGGAACACATGCAATAACTATTGTGAGTGCAATAAGTAACAACCCGGCAAGATAGTGTCCAGAAATACATCGGGGCTGCTCAATAATCAGCCTCGTTTATCACTCTGGAGTTGGTTTAGTCGAACAGAAAACCGCTTATTTTAACACTTTTTTCTATTCTTCCCTTTTTCTCCATCGGGATAACTGTGGGTTTTGCCAGGAGAGAAGATTCTACAACTGATACTGAATAATTTCCTATGTCATCGGACCAGAATCCTTCTACTACAAAATAATAATCGCCAGAAACCTCACAGGTCCAATACAGGCTGGGGTGGTAATTTGTACCACTATCGTCGTCTGAAGCTAAAAATGTCCCATTCCCTGAGTATAATGCCAGTGTCAGGTCAAGATATTCATCCAGTACTGAGCTGGTTTCCATGATATAATTCCTACCTGATATAGCAGAAAACATGAAGTAGTCCTGGTCACCGCATTCACCCATATAATGGTTCTGTACGGTACCACCTGCCGCGATAGTCGTGGCAGTGGATAATTCATTGTCCGGTTCGTAAGTATCGTTGGTGAGGAGTGTAGGATCCGTCCACGGTGCCGGAGGTACTGCCCCACTATAGGTAGCGAACATGATGACATCTCCGCCGTCAACCACTCTGAGTTTGTCATCTACTATGCTGTATTCAATCTCTGATCCATCAGTAAAACTGATGATCGTGGCTGTGACGCCATCAATTTCGTCGGATTCTGTTGTATAGGTATCTTCACAATGATCTTCATCATTTTCATAAGTAATCGCTTCATCCCTGGTAATTTTCAGCAACAACGCATCCTCCAGGGGTAAACCTGAAAGATCAAAGGTCTCACCCATATATTCTATTGATTCAACGATATAGGTATTGATAATGTCGGCGGCATAATCCTCAGCTTCTTCCTCACAGCCACCTATGAATAAGGTTGTAGAGATAACCAATAGTAAGCTAATCAAGTATTTCATGTACATCCCCTCTGTGTTATTGGTTCTTTAAACGAATTATTTACAAAATTTATTTAAAAACCAAAGGCTTGCAAGTATGGATTTCCATATGTCAGCTTTGTCATTTGGAAGACAGTAAGTATTTCAGGCTCCGAGTATTCTGATGGCAGAATTTAAAACTCGTTGAAAGGAGTAATTTTTGAAACTGAATAATTTGATCTCCCTGATTGTCACCATTCTCCCTCTACTTAGCTGGGCTAATATTACCATAACCGAGGCCAATGGGACCTTTGAGGGCTTGGGCCATGCCAGAACCCACGACTTTCCTGTGGAAGCACGGATTTTCACCGTTGCTGTGAGCGACGCTGACACCAGCGGAAATCGTACTGTCAGTGTTGAGGTGTCTGTGAATGACCTTCACACGGGCAACGCTATGCGTGATTCCCACATGCGCATGTCGGTATTAGACCGTAAAAAACATCCTGTCATAACCTTTACATCCACTGTGAATTTGCCTGAATTAATGGCTGGTGAGGTTTCCCTGGCAGGCAATCTTCAAGTTAATGGAATAACAAAACCCTATACCTTGATGCTGAACCTGAAACAGGTAGCAGGAAAATGGAATGCCACTGGTAGCTTCCTCATTGTACCAACTGACTTTGATTTACCCCTGGTTGGGATGGGTCCCATGAAAGTGCTTGATAAGGTAAACCTGAACCTGGATGTCACTTTTTAGCTGCCATTTTAGCTGCATTTTTCCGCTGCAAGTTCGAGGGCACCCTGTTTTTAATACTAATTCAGGGCGCTTTTGTTAAGTTGACCCAGCATACAATCGTAAAGAAAATAGAATATTAAGGCTTTGAAATCGTTATGACCAGTTCAGGGGAAACACAGGATTTAAGAGGGCTGTTTATTCAAAGATACAAAGCGGTTCGGGCATTTACCGAGCAGCTCTGTGAACCACTGGAGAAGGAAGATTATATCGTCCAATCCATGCCTGACGTTAGCCCAACACGCTGGCACCTCGCTCACACCTCCTGGTTTTTCGAAACCTTCATACTCAAACCAGAACTCAAGGACTATGAGACCCCGAACGAGCTGTACAACTATCTCTTCAACTCATATTACAATGCAGTAGGACAGCAGTTCCCCCGGCCTCAAAGGGGACACCTGAGCCGACCTACCGTTAAAGAGATTTTTGACTATCGTCATCATGTTGATCAAGAAATGCTACGTCTTTTTGAGACCCTGGATGCGCAGAAAATCTCTAGCCTGGAATCAATTTTCATTCTAGGGCTAAACCACGAGCAACAACATCAGGAATTGATGCTTACTGATATCAAGCATGTATTTTTTCAAAACCCCCTTTACCCTGTTTATGCAGAAATTGATCAGGCATTGAGTGCAGACAATCCTCAAGAGCTTCTGTGGTCAACCTTCAAAGGGGGCCAGATTCAACATGGTTTCTCTGGCAGTGGTTTCAGCTTTGATAATGAAACACCCCAACACGACGTTCTTATCCAGCCCTTTGAAATAAGCAATCGACTGGTGACCAATGGCGAGTATCTGGCATTCATTCAAGATGGCGGATATGGTCAGGCAGGTCTCTGGCTTTCAGATGGATGGGCACTGATCAATCAAGACAGCTGGAAAGCGCCCCTGTATTGGGTTCAAAGGGATGATACATGGTTTGAGTTTACGCTTGGTGGACTCGCCCCACTTCATCTCGATAATCCCGTCATGCATATCAGTTTTTATGAAGCTGATGCCTATGCAAACTGGAATAGAGCTCGCCTGCCCAGCGAACATGAATGGGAACATGCCGCACAAGATATCAAAATCAAGGGCAACTTTGTCCAGAACCAATTGTTTCACCCGACCCCGGCAGATTCACCTACCCAATTAAGCCAAATGTTCGGGGATGTCTGGGAATGGACACGCAGTCCTTATTCTCCCTATCCTGGATTTAAACCTGCCAGTGGTGCAGTTGGTGAATACAATGGAAAATTCATGTCCAGCCAGATGGTATTGCGGGGAGGCTCATGCGTCAGCAGCAACGACCACTTGCGACACACCTATCGAAACTTCTTTTATCCCCACTCACGCTGGCAATTCATGGGTATCCGCCTGGCCAGAGATGTATAGGACGTTTATGAACTCAACTCAAAGTTATTGGAAACGACTAGCTGCAATCAGCGACCATAGATTATTAGAAGCCCGGGGACAACTCCACCAGGCAGTTCAACTCCTGACTGCAGCAGGGATATCTTTTGTAGAACACAAACCTGATGACAGCCATACAGCGTTACTGTGGGATTCAAAAACCAATATTTTTCTGAGCCAACCCTTTGGTCCTGACAAAAGTTTTCAGCTAGGCTTAAGTCCAGAAGATCTATCCTGTCGTGTATTTCATAAGCATGAGATGCTCTTAAAACTGAAATTGAATGGCACAACACTAAACCAGGTTGTTTCTGATTTACAATTTTTTCTGGAAGACCACGGTCTCACCAAGAATGTATTCTCCCTGGAGAGACATTTTGAACTACCGGACTATCCAGACCGTGGGTCAAGCCCCTTTGACACATCAGATCAGCTGGCATTTGACGTGCTGTCCTCGGCCTATATCAATGCCTATCCAATAATCAACAAGATTTCAGTAGAAGATAGCAGATTCGGTAATCTTTTAACCTGGCCCCATCATTTTGACATGGCTATTCTCATCACTCCAGGTGAAGGGAAATCCATCGGTGTGGGAATGTCACCAGGTGACGCCAGCTATACTGCCCCTTACTACTATGTAAATGTCTGGCCTTTCCCATCTGATGACCAAATCAATGAAAAACCACTTACCCTTGGTAAATGGCACACCAAAGACTGGAAGGGCATGGTCTTACCTCTGGATCAAACCGTTCAAGAGGAAGAACCTGAAGCGCAAAAATCTATAGTGGAGACTTTTCTACAAGAATCCATTCAACACGCTGCAAACATTACACAGTGAGCCGCCAAATCGCATGATTCAACTTAGGGACATCAGCAAAAGCTTTAATGGGAATGAGGTTGTCCATAACCTTTCTCTTGAGATACCTCAAGGCAAGACAGTTGTGCTTATTGGCCCCAGCGGGTGTGGCAAATCCACTCTGCTAAGACTCATGATAGGGTTGTTATGGCCTGAGAAGGGCAGTATTTCTCTTTTTCAAAAGGAATTATCGAAAAGCAATGTTGAAAATCTACGCCAACAGGTGGGCTTTGTGCTACAGGACGGGGGCCTGTTTCCCCACATGACTGCAGTCCAGAACATGCGCCTCATGGCAGACTATTTACAGCATGACCCAAAGAAAATCGAAGATCGTATTGCTGAATTATGTGAGTTGACCCATATATCTTCAGACCTGCTCAAACACTACCCCGGTGAACTTTCTGGAGGTCAGGTTCAACGGGTGGCCCTCATGCGTGCCCTCATGCTGGATCCCCAGATTTTGTTTTTGGATGAACCCCTGGGAGCTTTGGACCCCTTGAACAGAGTCAGCTTGCAGGAAGAAATGAAGACCATCTTTAGTCGGCTTGGGAAAACCGTCGTTCTGGTGACCCACGATATGGGCGAGGCAGCCTCGTTAGCTGATCTGATTGTGATCATGAAAGACGGATATCTGCTTCAATATGACACCCTCTCGAATCTTTCGGCCCATCCTGCAGATCCTTTTGTTACTGAATTTATCAATGCCCAGCGAAAACCCTGGCAACAGCTTGAGGATCAGATCAAATGAAGAATCTGACCCTATATGCTTGCCTGTTTCTAAATTTTCTTTCCGTAGATCCCGCACAGGCAGAATCTGCTTCAGAGGTGCGAATCGGTTCAAAGAAGTTCACAGAATCTGTGATATTGAGTGAGATGATCACCCAACATCTCCAAAACAACGATATTTCAGCCACTCACAAAGATCAACTTGGGGGGACGCGTTTGCTGTGGAAGGCTCTGGTCCAGGGTGAGTTGGATATCTACCCGGATTATACCGGCACGATTATATACGAGATTCTTCAAGGGGATGAGATTTCATCAGATGCAGATATCAAGACAGCTCTTGCTCGTTATGGCGTGAGCATGACAGATCCATTGGGTTTTAATAATACCTATGCCCTTGGGGTCACACCTTTTACCGCCAGAAAGTTCGAGCTGGAAAAAATTAGCGATTTACACCAATATCCTGAGCTCAGATTTGGATTTACCAATGAATTTATGGATCGTGAAGATGGCTGGCCCGGTCTCAGGGGTCACTATCTACTACCCCAAACCGCAGTACGTGGTTTGGATCATGATCTGGCATACAAAGGCTTGGAGTCAGGCTCAATTGACCTGATTGATCTCTATTCCACAGATGCTGAAATTGCCTATTACCAATTAAGTGTTCTCCATGATGATAAGAGCTACTTCCCTGATTACCGGGCAGTGATACTTTATCGAACTGATTTGAAAAATCGCTTCCCCGAGGTTCAAACCTGCCTGTCACAGTTGAGTGGAATAATTTCAGAAGCTGAGATGATCAAGATGAACTCTGATGTCAAATTGGATGGCCGCAGCGAAGCTGAGGTAGCCCAAAACTTTTTAAATGTCAAATTCAACACGCTCTCAAAAATTAAAATCTCTACCAGACTGGACAGATTGATAACAACCACATCGGAACATTTATTTCTTGTCTGTCTATCCCTGGGTGCTGCCATCCTGGTAGCCATCCCTCTGGGGATCTGGGGTGCCAGGAATTCAACCCAGGGTCAGGTGATTCTCAGCGTTGTTGGTATAATTCAGACCATCCCCTCTCTTGCATTGCTGGTATTTATGATTCCCCTATTGGGAATTGGTGGTCCGCCTGCACTGGTAGCACTATTTCTATATAGCCTGCTCCCCATCGTACGAAATACCCTCAGTGGGTTAAACGGGCTCCCTATTGCCGTACAGGAATCAGCCCGCGCCCTTGGTCTACCCCCTTCTGCTAGACTGCGATTAATTGAACTCCCCCTGGCAGCTCCTTCGATTCTGGCAGGCATCAAAACATCTGCTGTTATAAATGTTGGTACGGCAACTTTGGGTGCCTTGATTGGCGCTGGAGGATATGGTCAACCCATACTCACTGGCATAAGATTGGATGATACCAGCCTTATTTTAGAAGGTGCCATCCCGGCTGCTGTTCTGGCGCTGCTCGTTCAATGGAGTTTTGATTTTGCTGAACGTACTTTTCTCTCACCTGGATTACAAAGGAAACAGGAATCAACCTCATGACTGAAACACTTCGCTCACCCCAGATTATCAAGGCTCAGGATCAATTTGAAAATCCTACCATGGCTTTCGCAAAGGACGTACTCCAAGGGTTAAACAAGACACCGAAACGATTGTCTTCAGTCTATTTCTATGATGAACGTGGATCCCAGATATTTGAAGATATTTGTGAACTTGAAGAATATTATCTCACCCGCAAAGAAACTGAAATCCTTCAGCGCTCGGCAGCCGAAATCATTTCAAAACTGCCCCCTAACACCCACCTCGTGGAATTAGGAAGTGGCAACTCAACAAAAACAAAAATCTTGCTGGAAGCAGCCATTGCACGCTTTGGTACAACACAATATTCACCCATTGATGTCTCTGCTGAAATCCTGATTGAAACAGTAAATGATCTCAACCAACGCTATCCAGAGCTTCAGGTGGAAGCGGTAGCAGGTCGCTATGAATTTGGTATGGAGTATATCCTGAAAAACAGCGCAACGTCCAATTGTATTATGTGGCTAGGCTCCAGTATCGGAAATTTGTCGCGAGTTGAAGCTGCACAATTTTTAGGTGAGGTTCGCAAGACCATGAGTGACCGGGATAGTCTGCTCCTGGGAATTGATCTGCGCAAGGGGCCAGAAATTCTTGAACCGGCCTATGATGATGCCAAAGGCGTCACTGCTGATTTCAATCTGAATTTGCTGGATCGTATCAACTCTGAATTAGGCGGTACCTTTGAGCGGAAGAACTTCCATCATCAAGCTGTTTACAATGTTGAGGAAGGACGTATTGAAATGTATCTGGTAAGCAATATCGACCAGGAAATAGAAATAAAAAATATTGGAGTCAGAATCTCCTTCCACAAGGATGAGAAAATTTTGACTGAATACTCATATAAGTATTCACATGCTGAAATCAATGCTCTAGCAGAAGCCTCAGGCTTTTTTCTGGAACAACAATGGTTGGACGATTCTGGTTGGTTTAGTCTGAATTGCTTTAAACCCCAAACTAACGCACCTGAGTTGCGCGCCCTATACAAGGAGTAACAAATGAAAGCCATTTGGAACGACAAAATAATTGCTGAAAGCGACGAAACCGTCATCATCGAAGGGAATCACTATTTTCCCGTCGAATCAGTGAATCCCATATATCTCAAAGACAGTCAAACCCACACCGTCTGCCATTGGAAAGGAAGGGCCAGCTACTACCATATCGAAGTAGATGGTTTGGATAATCCAGATGCAGCCTGGTACTATCAGGACCCCTCAGATGCTGCTCAACCCATCAAAGACCATATTGCCTTCTGGAAGGGTGTCGAGGTTCTCCAGTAGTCCTCAACGGGTTGGATAATACTTGCACAGCTTTCAATCATCCCTAAAATATGAGCACGCTTCAATAATCGTATCTCGCTCCTGTTGATTTACTCCATCAATATTTTTCTATTGATGTAATAAAAGTACAGGACGGTTTTAAAAGCAGGTATTTTAGAGGAACAATTCTCAGATCAATCATAATGAAAAGGAAAGCAGTATGAAAAAAGTATGGTTTAGTGTTTTGTTTGTTTTGTTAAGCGTCGGGCTATTTGCAGGTCTTCCTCTTGGCAAGAATGCGCCCCTCCTAAAGCTCTCCGGTGATGCTGGTGGTAGAGTCGATGATACAGCCTGGAGCAGCAGTGAATTGGTGGGTAAAGTTTGGGTGATCGTCCATGCTGATCCTGACGAGAGTGAAACGAATAACGCCGCTACAGAAGCTTTAAAGGCTGAAGACTATCCCAAGGATGTCTATGGCTCAGTTGCCTTGATAAATATGGCTGCTACCTGGAAGCCAAATTTTGCAATCAACCTGATTCTATCTGGGAAACAGAAAGACTACCCCAGTACTGTATATGTCCGAGACAATAAAAATGCAGTTGGCAAAAAATGGGGTCTGGCAGATGATTCAAACAACATCGTTGTGTTTGATCCCACTGGAAAAGTGATTTTTAGCGTGGATGGTCAGGTTTCTGAGAATGATATCAAGAAGATGATCGCTTTGATCAATGCTGAAATTGAATTGTTGAGAAATCCTCCTCCTCCACCTGTTGAAGCAGTAGAGGAAACTGAGGAAGCCGCAGTAGAGACTGAGGCAACTGAATAGGAAAATTTAAGCGCTATGAGTTTTATAAAGACCATCCTAAACAGGGTGGTCTTTTTTTTTGATCTTTAACAGTCAACGCTTTTTGGAACCCGCATTATCCGTAAGTGTGGGTGACAATAACTGGGTTGATGGCTGTGCTGGCTTGAATGCTGTTCCGAGTATTTCCAATAATGAAATCGTTCTTAATCTCAACATCTCAGGTGGCGAAGATGAGTAAGCTTTCCGCTCTCGTTTGAGTTCAAAGCAGGGAGTAAAGCGATCTCTCTATTATTCGCCGTAAATGAGGGATTGCTTCGGTTTCACTTCGCAAAGACGCCATTATTTCGAATCAGTACGGGTTAAAGTCGGTGATAAGTCAAGCCACATTGGATTTATCGATTCGATGAGAGAGACTTTCTTTTTCCTGGATCCACCTTTTATCTGCTTTTCCCTTTGTATGGCATCCTCAATTGAGTTAATAATCTCATAGTAAACCAAACTGTCCGTATTGTATTTTGCTGAAAAAGACTTTGGATTTGTTTTAGTCTTGTGGTCATAGACCCCTTGTATGAGATGAGACGTAACGCCGGTATAGAGAACAGATTTATTTTTGTTCGTTAACATGTAAACAGCACATATCTGATGCATAAATTTCCCCAAAGTGAAGTTGTTGATGAATGATAATGTAGAATATTTGTACTTTGAAGTAACAACTTTTTTCGCTGCCCATCTTGGCGGCACCCCGCCAAACGGGGACTACCATAGGGAGTGAAGCGATCTCTTTATTCTTTGCCATAAAAGAGGGATTACTTCGGTTTCACCTCGCAAAGACACCAATGTATTAAAATATAACCAATACCGTCTTCGCGAACGACCGTAGGGAGTGAAGCGATCTCTCTTTTCGTACAAGCAATTTGGAGATTAGGGGAGGGAAAATACTTCTTGTCATAAATGAATGATCGTTTATTATAGAGCGTGAGAGTAAAAGACGAAAATAAGCAACAAGCTATAATCAGTGCTACTATTGCCCTGGTGAATGAGATAGGTTTTGCCTCCAGTTCGGTGTCCAAGATTGCAAAACGGGCTGGAGTTTCACCGGCAACCATTTACATCTACTATAAAAATAAGGATGATTTACTGGTTTCCACTTATGTAACCATTAAAACATGTCTTGGTGATGCTTTGATGGCAGAATTTGATGCGTCACTACCGATTCAGGATGCCTTGATGCATACAGGAACCAACCTGTTTAATTATATCTCTGCTAATTCTGAACTCTTCTATTTTACGGAGCAATTTGCCAATTCACCTTATAACGATCTGGTGGATAAGGCCAAAATCGAAGCAGCTTTCCTGCCATTGTTTGGTGTGCTCCAACAGGGCGTAAACGATAAAATCATCAAGGATGTCCCCTTTGAACTCATTTTCTCTCATCTCTACTACCCCATCTTCGGTTTAGCGAATCCACGTCTGAACCCTGATTTTAAAGCCACACCAGACAAAATCAGAGCTGTCATGGCCATGGCCTGGGATGCAATAAAACTGTAAAATTTTTTACAAGGATAACTGAATGAACATTCGTTTAAATAAATCACTAAAGAGACCTGGAAAAATCATCATCACCTTGATGTTAATCTTTGCTGGCTCCATTTTTACCATCAATACCGTCTTATCGGCGGCCCAATATGATCAAGGAGACCATCCATTGAATAAAATACAAGCGTCCCCTCAATACAAAGATGGGAAATTCACCAACCCCAAAGTATTGGAAATGAATCCTTCCTTTGGCATGCTAAAAAAATATCTCTTCGGAAAAGAACAACGTTCTCCCGATGATACTCTTCCTCAAAATCAAATTGACCTGAATCTCCTGGAGTCTGCTGACAGTTCTTATCTAAAAGTCACCAATGCAGGACATTCCTCCCTCCTGATCCACATGGATGGATATCGCATCCTTACAGACCCTGTTTATGAGGCTAAAATCAGTCCCATGGGTCCCACTCGTTTTAACCAGGACATCCCCATCGACCCGATCGAGTTGAAGGATATTGATGTGGTGGTCATTTCTCATAATCATTATGATCATCTGAATAAATTCTCCATCCAAACTATTCACCCCGAGGTTACCCTATTCCTGGTGCCCCTTGGTGTAGGAGCCCAGCTAGAGAAATGGGGGGTTCCCCGTGAGAAGATCACCGAACTGGATTGGTGGGATTCCTTTGATTTCGATGAAAAATTGACCATCACCTCTACACCCAGCCAACACTTTTCCGGTCGCGGAATTACGGATCGCAATGAAACCCTATGGACATCCTATGTCATTGCCAGCCTGGATCACAACATCTACTTCAGTGGGGATTCTGGATACTTTGATGGCTTCAAAACCATCGGTGATAAATACGGTCCCTTTGATATCGCATTTATGGAATGTGGGGCATATAACACAGAATGGGCGGATGTGCACATGTTCCCGGAAGAAACCGTTCAAGCCTCCCTTGATCTAAAGGCTCATTATGTCTGGCCCATTCACTGGGGCACCTTCAACCTGGCCCTCCATGATTGGTTCGATCCCATGAAACGAGTAACCATGGCAGCTGAAGCTAACGGAGTACGCTTGCTAACCCCCATATTTGGACAAGTTGTTGAGTATCCCGGCCGGATGCAGACAGAAAAATGGTGGGCGCCCTATCTACCTGAAACCTCTACTGCGATAAAGTCTGAACCCAATCCACAATTGGATACACCCTAAGGAGATGGAGGGACATAATGCCTATTAAAGCAATTATCACTGGATCGACAGGAATGATCGGTGAAGGTGTGGTTCACCAATGTTTGAAACATCCTGAAGTGGAATCAGTTCTGGTGATCAACCGCAAAAGTTGTGGTGTAGAGCATCCAAAACTAAAAGAGATCATCCATAGCGATTTTTCTGATTTTTCCACAATTGAAGATGAACTCAGTGGATACAATACAGCATACCTCATCATGGGTGTGTCTTCTTCAGGAATGAGTGAAGATAAATTCACACATCTAACCTATGATTTGACCATGGCGCTGGCCAGACCCTTAAAAATACTGAATCCAGAAATGACCCTGTGTTATGTATCGGGAGCAGGTACTGACTCAACTGAAAAAGGGCGTATGATGTGGGCCCGAGTGAAAGGGAAAACGGAAAATGATCTTCTAAACTTGGGGTTTAAGCAAGCCTATATGTTTCGCCCGGGGTTTATTGAACCGACACCAGGTTTGAAAAACAGTTATAAAATCTACAAATATCTCAACCCAGTGATACCTGTTTTACGTAAACTTTTTCCAAAATACGTTTCATCTCTGGAAGAAATTGGTTTAGCGATGATTCACGTAGCGACGGTAGGTATCGATAAACATGTCCTGGAGGTTCGGGATATTCGTAATCTGGCAAAAATTGAAGCACAAAGAGGAGCATAAAAAATGAAACCAGAAAAATGGACGCCCGACAATATTCCTGACCAAACAGGTCGGGTTGTAATCATCACCGGCGCCAACAGCGGTATTGGCTTTGAAGCAGCCAAAGTACTGGCTTCAAAGGGTGCCGATGTTGTAATGGCGGTACGTAATCAGGAAAAGGGAAATCAGGCTAAAGCTGAGATCATGAAAGCACATGCCCAGTCCAGAGTCACTGTCTCACTATTGGATCTATCCAGTCTGAAATCAGTGAAATTATTCTCTGACAACTTTCTAAAGTCTCAAACCCGATTAGATATGTTGATTAACAATGCCGGGATCATGATTCCGCCATATGGAAAAACAGAAGATGGTTTTGAGTCTCAAATGGGCACCAATCATCTCGGCCATTTTGCCTTAACAGCTCAATTATTTCCACTGCTTAAAAGTACTGGGGGTAGTCGCATTGTAAATGTGAGTAGCACGGCACACAACATGGGCAATATTAGTTTTGATGATATCCACTGGGAATCCAGGAAATATGTGCCCTGGAAAGCCTATGGTGACAGCAAGATCGCCAACCTGTATTTCACCAATGAACTGGGTCGGCGTATGCAAGCAGCAGGTCTTGATGTGACTACAACTGCTGCACATCCAGGCTACGCTGCCACAGGTCTTCAAAAAGGACTTTTCCTGAAATTTTTGAATGTGGTCGTAGCACAATCAGGGTTTATGGGAGCGATGCCAACCCTCATGGCAGCCATCGATCCAAAGGCCTCCACTGGCAATTTTTATGGTCCATCGGGGATTGCCCAGCAACGCGGTTGGCCCAAACAGGTGACCCCAAATAAACTTTCCCAGGATGCTGAGATCGCAAAAAAACTGTGGGAAACTTCTGAGGAATTGACTGGGGTTAAATTCCCCATTTAAAGGAAGCTGATATGGAAACATTGGCTAATATTCATCCTGTCCTTCTGGCTCTTATGGCAGGACTTTTTACCTGGGGTCTCACAGCCCTGGGAGCAGCTGGTGTATTGTTTCACAATAAAAAGTCATTCGCCAATATGGATGGCATGTTGGGCTTTGCAGCCGGTGTGATGATAGCCGCCAGCTTCTGGTCCTTGCTGGCTCCTGCACTTGAAATGGCTGAGGGACGATCATTGCCGCCCTGGGTCCCCGTTTCACTGGGTTTCCTGGCTGGTGGAGGTGTTCTCTGGGGCATAGATAAAATTCTACCACATCTACATTTGGGTGCCAAAGATTCTGAAGTGGAGGGTATTACCACATCCTGGCATCGGACCACCCTGCTGGTATTGGCTATAACTTTGCATAATATCCCGGAAGGGTTGGCTGTGGGTGTGGCTTTTGGAGCTATCTCCGCAGGGCTTCCCGGTGCAGATCTTCAAGGGGCTATTGTTCTTGCCATTGGCATTGGAATCCAAAATTTTCCAGAAGGACTTGCCATTTCCATGCCCCTGCGTCGTGAGGGAATGTCTAAGGGAAAAAGCTTCTGGTATGGTCAACTTTCAGGCATGGTTGAGCCCATTGCCGCTGTATTTGGCGCTCTGATTGTCATGACCTCTACTGCTATTTTACCCTTTGCTCTAGCCTTTGCCGCTGGAGCAATGATTTTTGTGGTTGTAGAAGAGCTCATTCCAGAATCACAGCGAGCAGGCAATACGGATCAACCAACAATTGGAGCCATGCTGGGTTTCACGCTCATGATGGTTTTGGATGTCGCTTTGGGTTAAGAAGAGACAAGTGTTACTATTGCCCAAGATACCTCACCAGTCTGTCATATAAACCAACTTGAACCCCCTTCAATCAGAATTATATTTGCCCCGCTTTTAGTTGACTGGTTTTTAAAAGTTTTTTGTAACAAATCATTGTGTGGAACCATCTTATATGTGTATTCCAACGATGATTATTAACGTGGAACCAGAACGAATTTTACACATTTAACCCAAGGGAATTTTGATAATTGGGAGAGAGATAAAAAATGACTAAACATGTATTTCAAACTGAGGTAAATGAACTTTTACACCTCATCATTCATTCGCTTTATTCGCACAAAGAAATTTTCCTCCGTGAGCTGGTGTCCAATGCATCAGATGCGCTGGATAAACTAAAGTACTTGACCCTGACTGACACCAAGTTCAAGAAAATATCCTTTGATCCAAAAATTGATATTGTGTTTAACGACTCCTCCGATGGTCGCTCTATAACTATTTCAGATTCGGGTATTGGAATGAATGAGGAAGATCTCATCGAGCACCTCGGCACCATTGCTCGTTCTGGCACCAAGAATTTCTTAGGGAAACTTACTGGGGACGCCAAAAAGGACTCCAATCTGATTGGTCAGTTTGGCGTTGGTTTTTATTCCTGTTTCATGGTGGCTGACCAGGTAGAAGTAATTACCCGCAAAGCAGGTGAGAAAGAAGCTTACCGCTGGGTCAGTGACGGCAAGTCTGGTTTTGAGATGGATAAAACTGAGAAAAAAGAACCAGGCACTCAAATCACCCTGCATCTCAACGATGAGGGGAAAGAATATGCCAACCGCTGGTCAATTACTGAGATTTTGAAGAAGTACTCCAACCATATTGCCTTCCCTGTTTATCTCCATTATGAAGAGACCACTTTCGATGGAGAGGGTGACGATAAGAAGGAGATAAAAGAGCAAAAGAGCGAACAGGTAAATGATGCCACCGCTTTCTGGAAAAAACCAAAAGCCGAACTGAAAAAGAAAGACTACAACGAGTTCTATAAAACCTTCAGCAACGATTTCAAAGACCCCGCCTTACATGTCCACACCCAGGCAGAGGGTGCCATGGATTACACCACTTTGTTTTTTGTCCCTGAAAAGGCACCTCAAGATCTTTTCTATGCAGATTATAAACCTGGTGTGAAACTTTATGTCAAACGAGTCTTTATCACGGATGATGAAAAAGAACTCCTGCCTACTTATCTGCGATTTGTAAAAGGTATTATCGATTCAGAAGATCTGCCCCTCAATGTGAGTCGCGAGATTCTTCAGCAGAACCGAATTCTGGACAACATCCGTAAAGCATCTGTCAAAAAGCTCCTCAAATCTTTTGAAACCCTGGCCAAAAAGGATAAGGATTACATCAAATTTTATGAGGAATTTGGTCGTCCGCTGAAGGAAGGCTATTACCAGGATCGTGAAAACCGTGATCTCCTGGAGAAGCTGGTTCGATTTAAGTCAACCAAGGCCGATGGCTATACCACCCTGGCTGATTATGTGAGCCGGATGCAGGAAGACCAAAAAGGTATCTATTATATCACTGGAGACAACGAAGCCACGCTGCGTCGTTCTCCGCTCATTGAGATGTACACCAAAAAAGATATCGAAGTCTTGATTGCTGATGATGAGATTGATGAAATCATTATTCCAGGTGCTGCCAAGTTCGGTGATCATGACTTCAAGTCAGTCAATCGCAGCAATGCCGGGGATGAATTGAAAAAGGATGGTGATGAGCCAGATGAAGAGACTCTTGAAAAAGAAGTGAAACCCTTCATCACAAAGGTCAAAAAGGTTCTGGGAGACAAGGTCAAAGACGTGAAGGTCTCTTCTCGACTCACCGATTCACCTTCCGTCCTGGTTGCCGATGCCAATGATCCCACCTTTCAGATGCAGGAGATGATGAAGGCCATGGGTCAGCCAGGCATGCCTGATGCCAAGCCCATCCTTGAGATCAACCTGGATCATCCCATTTTGAAAAAAATGAAGAACATGCGAAAGTCCAAGGATTTCGACAATGCCACCCAGCTCCTTTACGAGCAGGCACTTCTGTTAGAAGGTATGAAACTGGAGAACCCAGCTGACTTTGTGAAACGCTTGAATGAGGTGCTTACCAAGTCCCTTTAAATAGATACTGGCCGTTGAGGTGTCACACTGAGCCTGCCTGGTCGTAGCTCGCCAGCGTAGACTTGTCGAAGTGTTCTCGAAATGTCCAGAATAACAAAGCCCCGCGCCCTTCGATAAACTCAGGGTCCGGGGCTTTTGCTTTAGTCTTAAGATCATTACTCTTGAGTTGGTGGAGTCTCCTCAAACACTTCCCAACCATAATCAACGTAATCCCAGGCCACGCTATCCGCATAGACTTCCACATGTAGGAAGCCTTCTTCAGTTTCTTCATAGGGACCCAGCCACCAGCGGGCGCTCACCGCTCCGGCAGTTATGAAATGAATACCCCTGGCATAAATTTCTTCCAGATGATGTAGATGTCCTTGTAGTACCAGCTTGACATTATAGGGTTCTATCACCTGCATGACTTCGTGAGAATTCGTAATGATGTATCCTTTGCCCACCGATTTCTGACTTCCGTTGACCAGTTGGGGAACCACAGACACCAAGGGGATATGGGTAGACATAATGATGGGGGTTTCAGTTCCAATACTGGCAAGGTCCGTTGCCAGCCATTGCAGCTGAAGAGAATCGATATGACCTAAATAGTGCCTGTTCTCAGTAAATCCAATACCATCCAGTATGACAAAATGCCAACCTTTGTGATCAAAGGAATAGTAGGTTTGCTTCTGGTCCATTCGATTCAGGAACATTTGCTTGCCATATTCTGGATGATCCTGAGAGATACCACTCTTTTCATACAGTCCAAACACTTCATGATTTCCAATGGTGTTATAGATGGGTATCTTTACATCTTGCGTAAGTTGTTCGTATAGCGCATATAGCGAATCAGCTCTACCATAACTCTGGCCCAGGGCATCCATAATCAGATCGCCACCGGTAACGATCAATTCAGGATGAAGCTCATCTGCTTTTCCAAGTGCCTGACTGAAGCCCTCGGCTGCGCCTCTCCCTGGTTCAACATGGATGTCTGTCATGAAAACAAAAGTAAAGAGTGGCTTGGGTTCCGTTCTAGCACAGGAACCAATGAAGAGTGCTGTTAAAATGATTAACACACCCCTTGATGAACGAATAACGCTATGCATGTGATACCCCCTAAAGCATTGATTACAGATATCCATTATTATAAGCATTTCTGGAACTGAAATCGCGAGGGAATTTTAGTATTCGCGAAATTAGTATAATTCGTGGTTCTCAGAATAATGATGTGGCCGATCCAATTCACATGTTTTCAGACATATAAATACTCAGCGTTCTTTGCGCTCTCTGCGGTTATACAAAAAGGAGCCCGAGGACTCCTTAATGTGGTGTGAAGAATACAGGGACGAAATTTCGCTTTGTCTGAACATCTTCAAAAGTCTACATCATAATATGTTATTAGATATTAACTTATGGCACATTACGGTTTTTCAATACTGGTAAATTATTATTCCCGCAAGCTACGGCAACAATTCCATGAGACGCGGAAGTATGCTGGTAAAGTCCTTCTCAGTATCTGTCCTGAGTATACAAGCTGGAGCGACCTGGGTTTCCGGATTATACTTTGCAGTACTTTTCAGTGATTCTGTCAGTCTTTGGGTAATTGTCATTCTGTTTGTCTCATTCGTCAGGCAATACCGTAATATTTTTTTAACGTTGATAAGAATTCTGAATAGGTGATTCCGGTAACTTCGTGGCGTACTAAATCAACTCTGGTCTCTTCATCCACCATACGCAGGAAAAATTCTTCCATATCTTTTTTGATACCTGGAGGCAGTTGAATCTGTGTTTCGGCTTTCAATAACCGGAACAGGCGAGGTATATCCGAGCGATGCTTTTTGATATCCCAGCTTCGTATTTTTTGTCCAGCCGCCTTTCGGTCCGTGTTTTCCATCCATGCCTTCGCCTTGAGTGGGATGAGACCAACTTCATCGATAAGGGTTAACCCATCCAATTCCAGTTTATGCGAATGCAAGAATGCATAGTATTCCTCATCCAGCAGGATGGCTGAGAGACTTGAAAGATCATCTTCTACGGGTATCGGGGTGAGATGACCCATATCTTTATACTCAAGGGACTCTGGCTTCTTAGAAAACAATTCCAGCATATACGGGAACGAATCATCCACCGGCTCGGTGAACCGATAGAAACAGGGCTCTCCGGATTTTTTATGCCTATGCTCATATTGTCCTTCCTGAATAAAATCCCAGAAATGTTTTACAAATGCTGAATCCAAGACCTCCACGCATAGGACAATATCAAGATCTTTGGTAGCTCTGAACCCCAACCCAGCAGCTTCCATAAGCGTATCACATGCGGCTCCACCAATGAGAATGTACTGGTCCTGGAAGTCCTTGAAAAAGCGCTGAAATCGGTCTAGTCCTGGTACCACTGGTGCCCCCCAATCAACTCTTCCAAAGCACCTTGGACGCGCTCATCTTTTTCTGACCTCAGGGAGATATACAGGGAAAGCGGATCCACCATTCCATCCTGGGCAGTGATATCGGGATCATAACGCCAGACCTGTAGCTGGATATCCCCTGGATCAGGTCGTTCTGATATTGAGATCCCGTCCTTCTGCATCTCTTTCCATTTGCTCCGCCCCACTGCATAACAAGGTATCCTCGGTGGATTAAGGTCAGACAGTCGGGAAAGAGCAGACTCACCCGCCAACTGGAGATTCCACTTTTCAATGTTCTCCACTTCCACCCATTTGATTTGTGAAATGGGATCGCGCAGTAATTCACGAGCCTTCTCCCACATTCCCTGCCTTGATTCAATAAACCTGAAAAACCTTTCACCCCCTTCTTTTTGTTCTTCCCCCAGCTTAAAGCTTACCAGTTGACCAATGGCTCGAGACATGGTCATCACCGTGTAGTTGAGTTTTTTGGCAAGTTGTGACGGGGTGGACTCCCTTTGCTCCGTATCAAGCAAAAAGTTGATCAAACAGTGCTGCGCAGAGGGGCTTAGGTATTCACGTGGTTGGCGCTTGTGTTTGAAATACTCTCGAAGATCCAATCCCAAGTCTGGCAGATACATTTGATTGCCAGGGACCACAAAAGGAATCTTTTGCTGAATGAGCCGTTTACGGTTGAATGCGGTCATGCTGGGGGTCACATATATCGGGTACACATCATTGGACAAGGATCTTAGTTTCTCCCACTGCTTCTTCAAGTCTGATGGGGTGATCTCCTTGGGTGAATTCTTGACTTGCAGGATATATGCATGTCCCAATATCTCAGCATCGTAAAAAGTATAGTCCTGGGTAAGATAGAACGGATAGTTGCCTGGCTTCCTGGGGGAGCTAACATGCAACCTCAGATCCAGATTGGTTTCTAAATATTTCACAAATTGTTCAACTAATTCTTCCATGGCATCCTCGCTGTAACATTATCTCTGCACTTTAACATCATCAATGTTATCGTGCAACAATTATGTTATAAGGTCTATGTAGCTAAAATCATGCAGTTGTTCCACTAAGAATTAATAATGCAATAGAATTTTCGGATCGTAGCGCATTCCGAAAACATTGTCATCTATCAATTTCAACAAAAAGGTATCTTAACTCTTACAATCATTGTCTTTAGACACCTTTGTTAGAGCACTTCGGTGATTAATGCACCGCATTCTAAATGCAGCGTACCTTCGGGTACCGGAGGGGGTCGAATTCCTCCCTATCCGCTCATGTTTTACAATAACTTAGGTGACCGTAATGTTGTAATTTACAGGTGCACATCGTGGCACTTTTAGAGACATTCCACGCCACCACATTCCATATTCTTTGACACTATTTTGACACAGTTATTCAGAGGTGTCGATAATGTGTGCATATCAGGTGCGTCGCTGTAGAAGATCTCGTAAATCGCGCGGCCTTAGCATTATTACATTGCTACATAGGTCGATCTACGCTTCGGTCCTGCAAGCAGATTCACGCTCTCTAATCCACGCTGGTAAAGACGGTTCCCGCTGAAGGGGAACTCAAACTCGTCCATTTCTCAGGCAGTCTAAGGATTTGAATCGCAAAGAATCAACACCCTCTTTAACCAATCGCATCCCTTGTATGCCCCAGAAAAACAATCGCTTGACATTAACAAGCACCCACGTTATTCTGACAGAGGGCTAATGTCGCAACTCGTCTGGACTTCGACCCATCAAATCTGAAATTCTGGCATTCAAACAGGCTCTCAGAGCTTTTCATAGTATACTGATACACAATTTTAGGGGAATGATCACTTGAGCAATTCTGAAAAAACCCAGGCAGACCTCCGCTTTGAATTGGATGAATTAAAGCGCAATTACGATTCTCTGGTTGAACGCTACGAAGTTGCTATGGTGAACCAAGACAAGTCTAAACTCAATCTGCTGCAGAGCGAGGCGAAATTTCTGCACCTTGCCGAAGACTCTGGTTGTATCGTATATCGAGTTTCCCTTGCGCCAGAATTGAAATTCGAATATGTCAGGCCCTCAGCGACAACGATCACCGGCTATACGCCTCAAGATCACTACGATGACCCACAGTTGGGGTTCAAGCTGGTACACCCGGATGACCGGTTATTACTCGAGAATGCAACCCAAAAAGGCAATCTTGAACCCCTGGAATTACGCTGGATAAAAAAAGATGGGGGTGTCATCTGGACGGAACAGCGCAACATTATTCTGAAAAATGAAAACGGAGAGCCCTATGCCATCGAAGGTAACGCGCGGGACATCACTGCTCGGAAAATAGCTGAGCTGAAAATGGGCAAGGAAATAGAGCGCATGGCCTTATTGCTGAATCTATTTGCCCAGGCTCCGGTCTTGACAGACAATGGGCTCTACAGCCAGGCCCTGGATATCGCGGTTAAAATTACAGACAGCCAGATTGGATTCTTTCATCAGGTCAGTGAAAACCAGCTGGAGATCATCCTTTCTGTCTGGAATGAGGAGGCCAAAAAGAATTGCACAACAGTTTCTGACACACATTACCCCATTGAGAAAGCCGGAAACTGGGCGGATTGTATCCGAGAAAAAAAGCCTGTGGTTTATAATGACTACCCCATGTCACCCAATAAAAAGGGACTCCCTGATGGCCATGCACCTATTGCCAGAATCATGAGTACTCCAGTCGTTCAGAACGACAAGGTCAGGCTTATATTTGGTGTAGGCGATAAATCGACTGATTACACAGCTTGGGATGTACTACAGGCACAATCCATAGCCAGGGAATTGCACAGGATTCTAGAAAAGCGGGATCTTGGAAAATGCCTCAAAAAGACAGAGACAACCTGGCATTTTGCTATTGAAGCAATCAACGATGGCATCTGGGACTGGAATATGCTCACCGATGAGGTATTTTTTTCCAGCCGTTGGAAAGAGATACTAGGCTATGCACCCCACGAGATTGCTGGGCATCTTGACGAATGGAAAGCAAGAGTGCATCCAGATGATCTTCCCGTGGTGATGGCCATTTTGTAGCAGCACTTGAGCCAGGAAATCCCCACCTATCTCACCGAACATCGGATGCGCTGCAAGGATGGTTCATGGAAATGGATTATGGATCGCGGCAAGGTTTTGGAATGGACGAAGGAGGGCCGACCGGCTCGCATGGTTGGGACACACAGAGAGATTACAGATCGCAAACAGATTTAACTCCCACTCTCTATAGCTAATACCTGATCTACCTTATCTATTACATCTTAGCGAAAAACCACTTTGTGTTCAGAAATTTCAGATCTCGACACACAAAAGTAGGAAATTTCTCGCCTTCCTCGTCCACGAAATACCTGCCTGCACAAAGCCCTTTCCACATGGAGATGCAGTGGTCAGGTAATATCCTCGTGGACTCCATTAGACTAATTTCAATTATAACGCTACTACAAATAGAACACGCACTCTGAAGTCATTTGGGCTTTGGCTGAACTCAGAACACATTGCTGCAGGTGTGAATGGCGGGGCTTAAAAGAAAAAACGGGTGATCTTCTTTCAAGATTCTGACAAAAGACATCATTGGTGATAGCCATTTCTCTTGGAAATTTTATAACACCACGAAATTGTTGATGCGTGTTTTTGGCCGAATGCTTAGGAACCTGTTGGTCTGGTTGAAATTATTAGCGTTGATCTACCAAAATACACAATAGTGTTTATGTAGTGTTACTAAATTCAAATTACATATTATTTTATCTCTAGATTATAAAGGGGACGAAATATTATGAACATGTTTCTTGCAATTTTATCAGTCACCATCGGTGCAATTCTTGGAATCATTGATAGTAGCCCAGAGATCGACCAAAAGCAGTAAACACTATTTTTACATCTCATTCATCATTTCAACTAATGTGAATTTAATTATGCCCAGATTCAGGAGCCATTTCTTGAACAGGTGTGAGATTATTTCAGCGCCAAAGTCCTTGCAGTCAGAGCGCGGCTGCTTTGTCATTCTAGCCATTGATAGTGGTGATTAGCTATGCAGGCAAAGACTTCAAGATTCGCTTTCCTCTGTTTTTTGCTTTGGACCTCCAGTGGAATGAGCCAGTTACCTTCAGAGTATGCCGACTCGTCCGATAGCGCTGATCCTACCCTCCAGAATACTGAACTGCAGTATGCTAGCTTAGCCCCGTCCTCACACGGTGTCGAACTATTGGCCTGGTCTGCAACGTGTATCAGAGGCCGGGTGATATTGGCGTGGACAACCACTCCGGAAACTGAAAATCTGGGTTTTATTCTGGAACGGCGCATGGCATCAAGCGCACCAACTGTGAGTGGCTGGAGTTGGGTTGGCTCCTTTGCAACAGACCCAGGCCTGGCAAGTCAGGGATCAAATAATCAAATGAATCATTACAGGTATGTCGACAATGATGTTCAGTTGGGTGAAACCTATGAATATTTCCTGAGCAATGTGGATTTTACCGGCAAATTCACTAAGCTTGCGCCCGTTTCAATTAGTGTCCAGGAAAATCCTCCACCAGATCAACGCCTAAACTTCAGACTGGGAGCAAACGGGTCGGCACCTCCTATCCCATCGACCCGGATTCACCAAGCCAGGCTCGTTGCTCATGATGTTCATTGAAAAATCATGTCAGCTATCCATTCGATATGATTGTTTTGCTTGAACACCAGCAAATTGTTAAACCTCGAGCACGATATTATTTTTTAATCTCGTCTTTCAACTTGTGGAGCTTGAATTCTGGGACAGCAATTCGAACAAGCGCAGCATCATTGACCGTCGCACAAATGACCGCCGGAAGAATACCGGCGTCTTGAGCCCCATCGGCGGAAAGGAAATAGTCGCTCAGATATTGACCGAGGGCAAATGGATAATGGCGACCCTCGGCCTGATCTCGATCAAGACAGGCAACCACACTAATCAGGCTACAATTATCCACAGAATCCGCTGGAACATTGACCCATACAGGCTTAACCAGGGGAACAGCGATAAATATTCAAGAATTAGGGAAACGATAAACTTGGACATACGATTAAAACGCATTCGTATCCCTTATACAAAAAGAGAGCCGAAGAATGTGGATTATTCTTCGGCTATTTGTATACTGAAATAATACCGAACGACATCCCCAGCAGAAGGGGCAGAGCAATTCCCAAGCCTCTGAGAACTTTTCAGTAAATCTCACAGCCCTGCAGCATCCCAAAATCACAGGATTCTTGCTTCATAGCGCACGAGAGAACCGCCAAAATTTTAATTGAGATCAAAGGAGCAAGTCAGGACACACGTCAGCCACGGACAAAACGAGTGGGGCATCAATGTTCAGCATGATCAACTGGTAAATCAACTCGCCTCGGGGTGCATTCCAGGCAATGATCATCCCCAAATGGAGGGTTGAGGGAGTCGAGGGCAATACTCAGACACACCCCAAGGATAAGTTGATAAACGTTTACTAGCTAGCCCGGTCATACTACACTGCATTTTCACGTTCATATAAATAGCAGGGTGAGGCAGCACATTAGGGGGTATTGTCTGCCTCAGCGCCTACTATCAATAATTCAAAGCTGTCAATCATTTCCACCGTTTTAGCTGTTAGTAGACCCCTCTTCTGTTACATCATGATTCCCATGATATACTAATCATCCGGGAAATTGGTCTGTGTGCAAAGACCTTGTCGCAGGGGGGACAATAAAACTTCTTCTTCCGGGTGAGGAGGACCATCCACGCGTGGGTATGGAGCAGGTGAATCCGCACCGATTTACATTTTGGGCAGCAAATGTAGCCGGCACCTACTCGATTCATAACGCTCCCCGATTCATTTGTGTGAAATCCTGATTTTCCACAGAACAGCACTGGTTTATCTCTTGGCCATTATTGGAATGTGAAGCTCCTAATAAATGGGATTTGCTGACGCCAGCCCTTGAATCAAAGTCTGCTGACTGAAATTTAACCCCAGGTATCTCTGTGGGGATGCTCCCGCTTTTAAGTACTGATTGGGTTTGTTCCATGAACGATCCTTAAATTAATTGAAATTCAGTTCTCGAGAATACATGAGCACTTGCCTGCAACAATGATAGAAAAGAGATATGCGAGTGCGTCGCCGAACTCATGCCCCCCCTTCTCACTGCCTTCCTCCAAATTAATGGTAAGCCCCTACTGCCAGATAGTAGTTATCATACTCATCACGTGAGCCGGGCTTAAATCCGGTTAGATCGTCTATGCCATCATCATATACCTGGTTGTTGTTCGTATCGCAGAATACAAATGCAGTCAGCTGCGAGTAGTCATCATCTGGGAGCAGAAAAGATTCCTCACAGTCTTGTCCAGATATGACCTGTCGCGTGACAATGGGTGCCATCACATCACTCCAGACATCTAGATGATTCCCGTTAGCAATGCCAACATACCAGGTATTGTTTCTTGAATAATACGAATCGTCATCCCAGAGAATCCCAACATTTACCTGCACTCCCGTGGTGCAGGAAGACAAAGCAAACAGAATAATCACCCACACAGATAGTCGAACATATTTCAGAGAAATATGATGTAAGCAAAGTCGATTTTCAGGATTGTTCGTCATATTATTTATCCATTCTTATTTTTGGAATCATTAGTCCAACACTTTCGGAACTGAGTGTACTGGCCCAGATTACTTTCAAGGATTGCGTATACACCTTATCTGGCTTTCCGTTATTCAGTTCAGTTTGGAGTAGCTCAAGTTCGGTGATTAGTCGTTCAGCATTACCAATGGCTATATTTATGTTTGTTTCCAATGAGGCAGCCTGGGCGTATTCAACCATCTAAAACGGGATCGATAGCCCATATGCAGGCAGGGACATGAACGCTAGCATCTCTTTTGGGAAAAATGTTCGATTCTGGGTCCCTCCAACAATGCATTGCACACCTTTGGGAGACATATCCAACACAAGGGCAGTAATGATATCACCTTGACGCGTGTAGAGCGTGTCCTTATACTGTATCGGTTCACTGTGAAGGAAGCCACTAAAGTTTGTATCCAAATGGAATTGGATATAATCCAGCTCTTCTCTGAGGATGACGTACTGGGTTGAGTCAGATAAGAATGCAGCATGCTCAGCGCCCAACGCAATGATTTCAACATCTTTGGCCTGGTGATCAAATGAGACATGGTCGGTGTCTACTTCCACAGAGACCCTGGTCTCTAACGGGTTCGCACACAGGCCATAGCTGTATACAAAAAGGGATAGATAAAACACCAGATTGCATTTATGCTTCATAAATATTTTCTGAAATACTTTGAGCTTGTTTCAGAAGACATGGGTCACAGCAATATTTGTCGAGTCGACTAGTGTCAAGATTAACTTCTATCAGATGACCATGTCGGACCTTGTGATTTTTACCACAACTGCTGCAATCGGTTTGCCTGGTCATGATAGAGGCGATGACCCAAAGTGACATGAATATGGGAGGGAAAGTGAAAATGACACCAATTACATTAATCATGGAAAACCCTTTTCTTTATGTAGATGGATCTCAAATAGTTGATCTCAACAATTGATTACGAGAAATATATTATAATTTAATCGAGGCACAACTCTACATAAACTCTACATCATTTATAAATTGAGAGGATGCTCAAAGGTATGAATAAAGCAGGTGTGAGATCAAAACCAGGAGCACGGTTCCAGCCAGCACCGAGAATAATCCAAAATCATCCGGCATGGTCACCCTCAAAGCTCCTACAACTATTGCGGGAGGCGCTCTCAAAGTGCATCCAAGACTTTCTTCCTACCACGGAAGGAATACTTAACCCGTGAGCCAGCACCTAATTGAAACTGTCTCCAAAGATTTAAGGCTGATGTTTTGGTCTTATGACCAAAAGACGGATTCTTTTGATCTCAGGCTGTTCAGCTCAATAAACGCGAACTGGGTAATTAGCTCAGAGCTTCTTGCGGAGCACCCCATTATTCAGGAGATCTCGGTAGAATTCCATAAAGAATTATTTTATCTGCTTCGAGAGGCGAAATTAAATACAACATCCGAATTCTTTTTTGAGTATCAAGGGCTCTCACAGGGGCAACTGGTGTGGTTTCTGTTGATTGGACATGTGCAGCCTGAGACCGGCATGATCTCTGGCGTGATCCTGCCCAATCAGACAAAAAAGCAGGAGGAGCTCGAGAAACAAGCCCTTTCCAAAGTCGTTAAAAATCTGATTATTCGCTCTGAAGAGAGAAAACGCGAGGAATCTGAAGTCAGCTACGCAAAGAAACTGGCTGGTAGAGAGGCTGATCTGGTGACTCAAACCCTGCGGGCAAGCGAGAATGCTGAGAGAATTGAGTCCATCGTAAAAACATTGGAGTCAAAAAATCTGGATCGTACCAGTTTGATAAAAAAGCTGAGATCAAATGCAAAGCCAGAGATCAATTGGGAAGAGTTTAAAGTCTACTTTAACGAACTACACCCAGAATTTGTCCCAAGCTTGTGGAACCGCTTTCCACTGCTTACAGATAGAGAAGTCAAAATATGTGTTCTGGTCCGGCTTGGACTACACACAAAGGAAATCTCCCATTTGACAAAGCTCACGCCAAAATCAATTGAAATCTATCGATATCGCATCAGAAAAAAGATGAACCTGGAGCGTTCAGAACAGCTCATTAAAGTTCTGTCGTCCAGTACGTGGTAGCGCTATGACTCCAAGCGAAGTTGAACGATACAATGGCCAATCAAGATGGACTGGATATTAGCCTAACAGTTCCTTGACAATCGCTTTTATCTCGACGCTCTTGACTGGCTTGGGCATGAAAATCTGCCCGCCGTGGACACCACGTTCAGCTGAGGTCACCACCGCTGTGATAAAAACGATGGGAATCTCTCTGGTGATGGCATTTTCCTTGAGAATAACGGCCAGCTCTCCACCGTCCATCTTGGGCATGGATACATCCAGAAAAATAATTTCAGGCTTAAAACTGATGGCTTTATGCAAGGCCTTTTCCGGGTCACTGACCACAGCGATTTCCAGATCAGGATCTCCACTGAAGAGCATCTGGAGATTTTCTAAAAACCCAACCTCATCATCAACAAATAGTACTTTACGCATTCATTTATCCCCTATCCTTGTTTTAATATTATTTGGACCATAACACCAGCGTCTGGATTATTGCTGATTATTAAAGAGCCTTGGAAGCGCTGAATGATCTCAGTGCAGATATACAATCCCATTCCGGAACCGTGATTGTCTTTTTTTGTGGAAAAAAACGGCGTGAGAACCCTACCCAAATCTTGTTCAGGTATTCCCGGCCCATTATCTTTTATGGCAATTGATATTTCTTCAGATTCAGTTTCTTGGGTCATAATCTCGATCCGTCCTCCCCGATCTAATGCCTGAATGGCATTCAGATAGAGGTTTACAAACACTTTTAGTAGACCTTCCTTGCTTCCAAGTACGTACAGGGTTTGAGAACTCTTCAAATTAAGTTTGATGTCCTTTTGACGCACATGAAAAGAAACCAGGGCGATGGCCTCACTTAAAACGGAATGCAGGTTGACTCTGGATAAGGCAGTCTCTTGGTCATCGGGTACAGCAAGTCTCATCAAGTTTTCAACAATGGAGTTGGCTCTTTCAACAGAGTTTTCAATATTTGAGAATGCTTTTTGCACGATTTCATCATTCATATCTAGTTTTCGCGCCAGCAATTCAAGGCCAATGGAAATGACGGCCAATGGATTTCTCACCTCATGAGCGAGACCTGATGCCAACTGAGATATCTGCTCTTGCCTATTCTGGGAGAGCATGAGCCTGCTGATCTCGATCTCCCCTAATGCCACACCGAGTATCTTTCCAAGGGAATTCAGATTGTCAGTATCCGTTTTGTCAAAATAACTCATATCATAACCATGTACCATGGCGATAATACCGTAACAGGTCGGCTCTGAACTGACTTCAGCAAAAATGATCTCACCAGCATTTTGGCTAAAGTATTCCTTGAAAAAATGTTGCTTATCGAAAATACAGGGTTCATTCTGCCCTAACTTCACGATCTGTGACATATCATTGTTTCCGCGGATAATATCATCCCGAAGAACCAAATCTGGGTCCAAAGGATCTGCGAGTATCCGCCGAGCCAATTCAGGATGGTTCGTGGCCGCCGTCAACGTGTCTAGATTTAAATTTTCAAGCGGCAAAAAGAAAATATGTTGAGGAACCATGAGTTGGATGTCCTTAGCCATGACCTGGTTGATCGCAGGCATTAAGGCAGCAAAATCAGACTTGACAGTCACTGACAATTGATGAGCAATATTAAGCACATTCAACCACTCTTCATTTTTCATCCGGTTGGTCACATTTTCTGCAATCTTGATGTAGCCCACAATAAGATCGTCTGGACCGATTAGAGGACTGATGACAGCAGATTCAATAATTAACTCGTTCTTTTTGGTGAGATTGAGAAAATAACCCGTCCATTTACCGTTCTTTTTTAAAGCTTCAGAGACCTTCATCTCATGGCGAGGTTTTGGAACGCGTGCCATAAGCACCTGTGCGGGGTGTTTACCAAGAATATCATCTGCAACGTAGCCATAGATATTGGAAAAAGCAGTATTGAAGTAGTTGATATGCTGATCCAGATTGGTGGTTAGAATAATGGATTGGGTTTGATCGGCAATCTTCCGGAAAGAGGTTCGTGACTGCTGCAGCAATCCCAAAATCCTTTGTTGATCGGTTGTGGATTCCAACGCTCCGGAAATGATGGAAGAGATGAATCTCAAAACCTGATGTGAAAATTCATCAAAGATCCAGAAGTCTTTTACAAAATCCAGACCCCAAAACCCAATGACACCCTCGCGTCCCACAATAGGTACAACGATGAGCGACTTGATAGATTGCATTTCCAATATCTCTTTCAAATCTGCCTGTTCAGAGGGAATTTTGGCGGTGTCAGGTATATAGATCGTCTCATCTTTCAGAAGCTTGTCCATCCACCAGGGGAATGCGGCCCAGGGCACTTCCCTCAAATTTTCTTTTTCAGGAGAAACCCCTTCAGCAACCCACTCGTGGGAATTATCCATGGTCTCATTGGCGTAATTAAAGGCGAAGACGTAGACCCTGTCAGTGTTGAGGAATTGACCGATCTGACCAAGTCCACTTTCAATGGAATCATCCATGATCTCTGCTGGGGATTGAAGCAAGCTTGCAGAAAACTTGCTGGCCAGCCACTGAAATGCAGTTTGTCGATCAAGCATTTCAGATAAATGTTGGCGCTCAGAAATATCAACATGGGTACCTGCCATGAGCACCGTGCTGCCATCCTGGTCCCGCTGATAAACAGAACCGCGGTCGTGGATCCAGAGCCAGTGCCCATCCTTGTGTTTCATTCTAAGCTTGGCATCATACTTTGCTGTTTTACCCTCGAAATGTTGGGTTAAAAGTTCCCCGGCCATTTTTAAATCATCAGGATGGGTCAATTCCTCCCAGGTTTGGATGCTGATGGGCGATAATTCTTCCAGAGTATATCCTAGCATTTCGGCCCATTTTTCATCAAAAACGGTTTCCCCGGTTTTCACGTTCCAGTGCCAAAGTCCTGCACCCATACCAGCAAGGGATGCCTGCATGAGATCATCAGGAATGGGCAAGGTGGCATAAGGCACCGCCGAATAGGATATGGGTTGAGCAAAAAACAGTCTGGCTTCTGGAGCACCATCCATTTTAATGGGCATGGAGGTAATATTTAAAAGCTGCTGGCTTTCAGCGAAGCGCAACTCAGAGGTGGTAATATTTGACCCACTAAATCTTTCCTCATAGAGTCGCCTGAATTTTGTCTTGATCTCAATATTGGTAATGGCATCCAGGGAGTGGGTCATCAACGCTTCAGCATCCGTCTCCACAAAGCGGCAATGCGCATGATTGGCAGGACCATATTTTTGGAGCGATTCCATATACCAGATCTGGATGGGGAGATCTTCTAGACCAGCGATTTGGATGCGATTCAATTTTGTGGGCTTTTTCATCATCTCAGCTTACCTGCAGTGCATTATTGATTAACTTTAATTCGGCCTCAAAATAAACTCCTGTAATGGGCAATAGCAACTCAGCATTAGCACTATATTCTGTGAAAAAGCTTTTGATTCTGTAATACGAGCCTATTTTTTAAAATGACCGTGAAATCAAGCATAACCGATCTCTCTTTATTTAGCACACTGGCAAAACTGCTCAAACTCGCAGACGGTGAGCTATTCATCATTGACCAGCAATGGCATAACATCACAAGCCACACTTTCGAAAAAAATGAGACTGTTCAGACAGACCTCAAGTTACAAAACTACATTATCAGTCAGCTGCAAAATCAAGTTCCCCTCATCGAGGAAAATATGGATCGACGAATACCCGTCCAGGTCAAAGATGGCACTGGCTCCATCACACATCGTGATTGCATGATCTCACAGATGCCAGACGACCCAGCCAGCTATCTCGTCGCATTACTGTCTCAATCTGACTCCACATCTGAAGAATATCGGCGCGGCATTATAGCTGTGAGCAATCATGAGCTGCGAACCCCCTTGATGATCATTTCCATGGGTGCCCAGATGCTTGCCTCAAAACTTCAATCAAACGAGGATGACCCCCAGATTCGACAATACACCACAATGATCAATGATGGAGTTTCTCGTCTCACTTCCACATTCGAGAAATTACTGGAGTATGGTGATTTACTCACACCTTACCCTGTCGAGGAGATGATTGAGCTTGATTTTAAGCAACTCATCCAGGCTTGTATCGACCAGCAGATCACGGCCAGCAATCATGTAAAATGGCATGTCAGATTACCTGATGAGCAGATCACAGTCATGGGAGATGCCAAAGCTCTGGAACAAGCGATTCACGCTATTCTTGAAAACTCAACAACTTTCAGCAAACCAGACAAGCAGATTGGTGTCATCGTTTATGTTGACCCAATCGTGAAGCAATGTTTTGTGAAGATCTCTGATGAGGGGATGGGCATGGAGGCGGAACAGTTAGAATCTATTTTCGAGCCTTTCTACCATGGTGAAAAAATCTTATATAAGCACACTCCTGGCCTGGGGCTGGGGTTGACCATTGCCAAGAAAATTTTCGCCCTTCATTCAGGTCGGATCTACGTGGACTCCAAAGCAGATTCCGGGACAAGTGTAACCATCAAGTTGCCTATTGTCATCCATTAACCAGAGGCAGGTCAAGGCACGATTAACGCTACCGAGCCTTGCTATTCCCAGCGCTACACGCTAACTGTTTAAGGCCTCATCAGCGCAATACTGTGTAAGTCTTCAAAGCATTTCGGAACTTAATAGCTAAAAGTTAAGAGACACTTTCGAGTTGTCCAGTTCATTATGCAAGCACTTCTGAGTGCTGCGGTTTCAAGTTAATTCGCTTCCTCTCGAGA